>Ga0335081_10006024_pt1 | contig 19242 bp, 15 predicted proteins | sample Lox_Sample_35_FD_206713 | JGI IMG/M metagenome (GOLD analysis project Ga0335081, IMG submission 206713) | Soil microbial communities from Loxahatchee National Wildlife Refuge, Florida, United States - Lox_Sample_3.5 | ecosystem: Environmental > Terrestrial > Soil > Wetlands | place: USA... | reverse complement strand
GTAGAATTTACGCGGCGCAGTAATTTTAAGATTAAATCGAACGTCAGTTGCTTCGTAGTCAAGCCATCTCAATCGCCCTACCCTCGCAGTAGAATTCGGATTCTGGCAATCGGCAACCACACACCTCGTCACTCGTAACCTTGTGACTCGTCACTCGCCAGTCGTCACTGCTTTGTAGGCGGTTTCAGCGCCACCAAAACGCTTTCCAGGCGATCGAGGGGGGCGGCGGGCTGGACGAGGATGGTCTTATAAATGTTGCCCTCTCCTGCCTTGATCACGGTGCCTACGGGGAGTCCCTTGGGGTAAATCTGGTCGAGGCCGGAAGTGAGGACTTCTTCCCCCGCCGCTACCGGCTGTTCGTTCATGATGTAGTGGAGTTGGCACAGGTTCCGTCCCGCTCCCTTCACCACGCCTTGCACCCGGCTGGTGGCGAGGAGTGAGCCCACGCCGCTGGTCGCGTCGGTGATGAGAAGCACCTGGGAGGTATGCTCGTAGACGGCGACGATCTTACCCACCACACCCGAAGGGGCCAGCACGGCCAGGTCGGTGGCCAAGCCGGAATCGGTGCCCTTGTCGATAAAGATGGCGTTGGTGCTTTCCCCGGGACTGGCGGCGATCACCTCCGCGGCCACCGTCTGAAAGGGGAGACGGCTCTTGAAATCGAGCAAGGAGCGCAGGCGGTCATCCTCCGCGGCCTTCTCGGAGAGTTCCAGGAGGCGCGATCGGTTCGCGGCCAATTCGTCGCGCAGGCGGCGGTTTTCCTGCTGCGCCCGCCAGAGGCCGGCGCCGGTGGACCAGGCCCAGGTGGTGCCGTCGGCGCTCAACTGCAACATGCGTTGGAACGGCCGAAAAAAAGCCACGGCCGCCACCTTGATCAGTGGGCCGTCGCTCTTGCGGGTGATCTCCACCGAGAGCAGCAGCAACTGCGCCAGCAATACGCCCAGCAGAATAAAAAAGGCCTGGTGGCCGCCGATAAAAGCGCCCACTCTCTGCGGGCCTTCGCGGTCGACTGCCGTTGGGGCGGGACCGACGCTGGTGGAGCGAAGTTCCATGGCCAGACGAGAATAGTGAATAGTGAATTGTGAAAGCCGAACCCAGGCGTAAAACGGCGCTTATTCAGAACTATTCAGATCACCATTAAGAATTCACCATTCACTATTCACCATTTCATTCAATCGCCACTCGCCGAAGCAGATTGAAATCCGTCAACATTCTCCCGGTGCCGAGCACCACGGAGGCGAGGGGGTCCTCCGCAATGGAGACGGGCAAGCCGGTCTCTTCACGGATGCGCTTGTCGAGGTTCTTGAGCAGTGCGCCGCCGCCGGTGAGGACAATGCCCCGGTCAGAGATGTCGGCGGCGAGCTCCGGCGGTGTCCGCTCCAGGGCGACGCGGATGGCATTCATGATGGTCGACGCGCAATCGGCCAACGCCTCCCGAATTTCTCCGTCCTCTATGGCGAGCGTTTTGGGCACGCCCTCGAGCAGATGGCGGCCCTTGATTTCCATGGTCAACGGCTTTTCCAGCGGATAGGCAGACCCCAGCTCGATTTTAATCTGCTCGGCAGTGCGCTCGCCGATCAGCAGGTTGTACTTGCGTTTGAGATAGTTGATGATGGCCTCGTCCATCTCGTTGCCGGCCACGCGCACCGAGCGGCTGTAGACGATGCCGGAGAGCGAGATCACCGCAATGTCGCTGGTACCGCCGCCGATGTCCACGATCATGCTGCCTTGGGGCTCGGTGATCGGCAGTCCGGCTCCGATGGCCGCCATCATTGCTTGCTCCACCAGAAACACCTCGCTGGCCTTGGCGCGCATAGCGGAGTCCTGGACGGCCCTCTTTTCCACTTGCGTGATCTCAGAGGGCACGCCGATCACTATGCGCGGGTGGACGAACATCTTACGGTTGTGGGCTTGCTGGATGAAGTAATTCAACATCTTTTCCGTCACCTTGAAGTCGGCGATGACGCCGTCCTTCAGGGGACGAATGGCGACGATGTTGCCGGGCGTGCGGCCCAGCATCTCCTTGGCTTCGCGGCCCACCGCCTCGATTTCGCCATTGACCTTGTTGATGGCCACGATGGAAGGCTCGTTCACCACGATGCCTTTGCCCTTGGCGTAGACCAGGGTATTCGCCGTGCCGAGGTCGATCGCCAGGTCGGAAGAGAACATGCTGAAGAAGGAACGAAGATTCATTAGCCTGACTATTCCTTTGGGAAAGCGGACTGACCGTGCGGTAGATAGTAGACGGCAGACAGCCTTGGGGGGGAGAGCGCTCGTCGAGCCCCCGATATGCCACCATTATGCGCTGTCCATCCCACTGGAGCGCCTCGAATGCCACCTACCACCTACCGTCTGCTTTGCCGATTAAAGTTGCCCTCACGAGCGGGCTCTTCTATAATAGATTGGATTTGCAACTTTGGGGAGAATAAGCAATGTTCAGGTTGTTTAACAAGAGCCGCCAGACTCTGTACAAGTGGATCCTGGCCGCCTTCCTGGGAATCATGGCGCTGGGCATGGTCGGCGTCGTTACCCCGTTTTTCTCCGGTAACGGCGACTCGACTCAATTGCAACCCAATGTCCTGGCCTCGCTGGATGGCAATAACATCACCACCGCCGACCTGCGGCGCGAAGTTCAGAGCCAATTCAAGAACTCGCCTCTGGGGAACGACCCGCAGATGGCGGCGCGGTTTGCGCCGAGGATCTTCGACGACATGGTGCTGCGTCTCGCCCTGAGCACTCAGGCGGAAACGTTGGGCCTCGAGGTTTCAAACCAGGAACTGGAGCAGACCTTGCAGCAGTTCTTTGAGAAAGCGGGTTTCCCCAGCCTGGAGTCATACGAGAGCCAGATCCAGCAGGAGACCGGCATGACGGTGGCGCAGTTTGAAGCGCAGTATCGCGATCAACTTCTGCGCACCAAGGTCCAGGACGTGGTCACCGACGACGTGCGCGTCACGCCGGAGGAGGTGCGGCGGGAATTCGAGAAACGCTTCGCCAAGGCCAAGATCGATTACGTGACCTTCGACTCCAGCCAATATCTGAAGGACGTTCAGGTGACGCCCGACGCGCTGCTGGCCTTCTTTGGCAAAGACCCGTCGCACTACAAGGTGCCGGAGCAGCGTCAGGTGCGCTATGTGCTGATCACTCCCGACCGCGTTCGGGCGGAAGTGAACGTGAGCGACCAGGATCTGAGGGCTTATTACGTGCAGCACCTTTCGGATTATCGCGTTCCGGAGCGCGTCAAGCTGGCGCGGATCCTTTTCAAGACCGCCGGCAAGAGTTCTGCCGAGGTGGCTGGCATCGAGAAGCAGGCCGGGGACATACTCAAGCAGATCCGGGCGGGCGGGGATTTTGCGGACCTGGCGCGGAAGAACTCGCAGGATACCAGCGCTCAAAACGGCGGGGAAGTGGGCTGGATCGTTCGCGGCCAGACCGAGAAAGCCTTCGAGGATACGGCTTTTTCCTTGAAGCCCGGACAGGTGAGCGACCTCGTCAAGACGGTCTACGGCATTGACATTATCAAGGTGGAAGACCATCAGGCGGCCCATCTGCAGACCTTTGACGAGGTCAAGGGCACGCTGCGGGCCGAGCTCGAAAAACAGCAGGTGGAAGCCGCGCGCGACTCCCTCGCCAACCGGGTGCAGCAGGCCCTCAGAGCCCATCCGCAGCAGTTCGAGGCGCAGGCCAAGAGTTTCGGTCTCGAGGCCAAGGAAACGCCGCTGTTCAAATTCAATCAAGCGGTGCCTGACCTCGGCAATAACGAGTCGTTCGAGAACCTGGCTTTCGACCTCCGCCAGGACGAGGTCGGCACCCCGATCACTGTTCCGCAAGGCACCGCCATCATCCAGACCGTGCAGATCGTCCCCGAGCATACCCCCAAGCTCGACGAGGTCCGCGCCTTGGTGGAGCAGGACTACCGGGCGGAAGAATCCAAGAAGCTGGCGGTGGCCAAGGCTAACCAGTTTGCTGCCCAGGCAAAGAGCGGCGACTTCAACAAGGTGGCCAAGTCGATGGGTGTGAAGGTGGAGGAGAGCAAGGATTTCACGCGGACGGACAGCGTCAGCGACGCGATCCCGGGCGTGTCGCTCAGCGCCGCCTTCACCCTTGCCCCGGGTCAGACCAGCGACGCCATTCCCATCGGCAACACGAATGTCGTCCTGAAAGTCATCTCCCACACCCCGGCCGACGAGGCCACGTTCGTGGCGCAGAAAGACCAGATCGCCAACGATCTCCTGCAGGAGAAGAGGGACCTGGCTTTCGAAATCTACCGGCAGAACCTGAAGACCGAAATGGAGCGCTCCGGCAAATTGAAGCTCAACGCCGTAGCCATGAAGGACTTTCTGGCGTCGTACGAACGGCAATAGCAGGGATCTGTTAGCGTGGACTTTGAGTGGGACGAAGCCAAGAACCGCGCAAACATCCGTAAGCACGGTCTCGACTTCCGGGACGCGGCGCAGGTGTTTGACGGAGCGATGCTCGTCGAGCCTGACATCCGCGCAGACTATGGTGAGGAGCGGTGGCTCGGGATGGGTCTCGTTCGCGGCCGTGTCGTGTTGATGGTATTCACGCATCCCCGTCCGGACACGATTCGGATTATCTCCTTCAGAAGGGCAAAACGCAATGAGCGGATCAAGTACGAAGAACAAGTCACGTACGGATTGGGCGAAAGTTGACGCCATGAAAGACGGGGATATCGATTGCTCGGATATTCCGGAACTGGGCGAGGAGTTTTTCAAGAATGCCGCCTTGTGGCCGGGATTGAATAAGCCCATCTCCCTGCACCTCGATCCTGAGGTGATGTTCTTTTTCCTAAAGGAAGGCAAGAACTACAAGGCGGTGATCAGTCGGGTTCTTCGTGAGTACGTCCAGCAGCAGAAACAGGCCGTCCGCCCGCAAAGTCAGAAGCGCCGTGCGAGCTGATCTACCCGCTCAAGCCTACACCATCTGTTTGTGGCACAGGAACATCGCCCCAAAGCCTATTCCATTGACCCGCGTCATTTTCTTTAGCATAATGCTGCAAGGTGCTTGGTTTGAAATCTTAGCAAAACAACTGGGGGCTTATTGTGCGCGAAATCCGTAAAGTCGCCGTGCTCGGCGCCGGGACTATGGGGGCCCGTATTGCCGCCCATCTTGCCAATGCTTCGATTCCCTCGGTGCTTCTGGACATTGTTCCCAAGCACCTAACGCCGGAAGAGCAGGCCAAGGGTCTGACGCCGGCCGACCCGCGGGTCCGCAACCGCTTTGCCCACGCGGGCCTGGACGGTTCGATCAAGTCCCGCCCGGCGGCTTTCTTTGTGCCCGAAGCTGCCCACATGATCACCATCGGTAACTTCGAGGATAATCTGGCGTGGCTGAAGGACTGCGACTGGATCATCGAGGCCGTCACTGAAGACCGCGCGATCAAGCAATCGCTGCTCGAGAAGGTGCAACAGTTTCGACCGTCAGGGGCTATCGTCAGCTCGAATACCTCGGGCATTTCGATATCGAGCATCTCGGAGGCCTTCCCTGAGGACTTTCGCCGCTACTGGCTGGGGACCCACTTCTTCAATCCGCCGCGCTACATGAAACTGCTGGAGATAATCCCTACCTCCGACACGCTGCCGGAGGTGGTGGAGGCCGTCTCACGCTTCGGAGAGGTGGTGCTGGGCAAGGGGATTGTTCTCGCTAAGGACACGCCCAATTTCATCGCCAACCGCATCGGAACGTTCAGCACCCTCAATGTTTTGCGGGTGATGCAGCAGGACGGTTATACCATCGAGGAGATCGATGCGCTTACCGGCCCGGCGATGGGCCTGCCCAAGTCGGCCACTTTCCGCACCCTCGACATCGTGGGTCTTGACGTGCTGGTGCACGTGGTCAAGAACCTGTGCGGCTCGCTGCCTGATGATGAGCGTCGCGATCTGTTCGACGTTCCGGGCTTCATCGCCGGAATGATGGAGCGTAAGCTGCTCGGCGACAAGACCAAGCAGGGGTTCTACAAGAAAGTGAAAGGCGGCCACGAGGGCGAGATTTTGACCCTCGACCTCCAAACCTACGAATACCGGCCCCGGCAGAAGGCGAAATTTGCGTCGCTGGAAATGGGCAAGAACGTCGAGGACCCGCGCCAGCGCGTCGCCATGCTGATGCAGTCGCCGGATCGCGCCGGGAACTTTTATCGCAAGACGCTCGGCGACCTGTTCCATTACGCTGCCAACCGCATTCCCGAGATCTCGGACGACGTCGTCTCCATCGATAACGCCCTGAAGTGGGGATTCAACTGGGAGTGCGGACTCTTTGAGATGTGGGATGCCGTAGGCGTGGAGAAGATCGTCGAGGGATGGAAGAAGGAAGGCCGGTCGGTGCCTCCGCTGGCCGAGAACCTGCTGGGCTCGGGTAGGAGAACCTTCTACGAGCGCGTCGACGGCAACCTGCGTTACTTCGACGCGATGGGTGGAATGGAGACGATGGAAGACCGCCCCGGGATGATCGTCCTGCCCGCCCTCAAGGAGCGCAAGCGCGAGATTCGGAAGAACGCGGGCGCCAGCCTCATCGACCTGGGTGACGGCGTGGTCTGCGTGGAGTTCCATTCTAAGATGAACTCCATCGGCGCCGACACCATCCAGATGCTGCACACCGGACTCAAGGCGCTCAACGAAGGCTTTGACGCCATGGTAATCGGCAACCAGTCGGCTAACTTCTGCGTGGGCGCCAACCTGATGCTGGTCCTGATGGGTATCCAGGAAGGCGACTGGGACGAGGTCCACCAGGCGTGCCGGCAGTTCCAGAACGTGAATATGGCGCTCAAGTACGCGCCTAAACCCGTCGTGGCGGCGCCCTTCGGCATGACCCTGGGTGGGGGCGTGGAAATCTCCATTCACTCGGCGCGCGTGCGGGCGGCGGCCGAAACTTATATGGGCCTGGTGGAGGTCGGCGTCGGGATCATTCCGGCCGGCGGCGGCACCAAGGAGATGCTGGTCCGCGCCATGGACGCGGTGCCCAACGATCCCGAGGCTGACGCGTTCACCTACGTTAAGGAGGTGTTCACCAACATCGGCATGGCCAAGGTTTCTACCAGCGCCGAAGAAGGGCGGCGGCTGGGCTACCTTTCGGCGCGCGATTCCATCAGCATGAACCGCGACCGGCAAATCGCCGACGCCAAGCAACTGGCGCTCGACCTGGTGAAGCTCGGCTACCGGCCCGGCAAGCCCCGCGAAGATATTCTCGTGCTGGGCCAGGCGGCGTTCGCCAAGATGAAGTTGGGGCTCCACCTGATGCGCCGTGCCGAATATATCTCAGATTACGACGTCGTGGTTGGCACCCAGCTCGCCAAAGTCCTTTCCGGCGGCGGCGAGTTCACGTCGCCACAGCGCGTCTCGGAGCAATACCTGCTCGATTTGGAACGCGAGGCTTTCGTGAGCCTGTGCGGGCAGAAGAAGACGGTGGAGCGCATGCAGCACATGCTCAAGAAGGGCAAGCCGCTGCGTAACTGAGTAACCGTAGAGTACAATAGTGACTGGAGGCACCCAGATGTCACCGTTCGAAGATGATGAAAGACTGAAGCGAGTGCTTAAGGCCGCTCTTTCGGAAGTAATCGACGAACGAAAAGAACTCTTGCAGGAGGCGATCACGGACGCATTGGAGGAGGTCGCGATGTCTCGTGCCATTGAGCGAGGACTGCAGACAAAGAGAGTCAGCCGAGACGAAGTGTTCCGCGCCCTCGACGGTGAGTAATAAGGCCAACATGAGTCAGACCGAAAAGGAGCCCGAAGAGGTGCTTCGCGTCGAGCAGGCTGCAAGGATGAAACCGAAGCTCCGAAAGCTCGCTCCGTTGCCGACTTGGAATATGGGAAAACCAAGGTAGGCCTGGCTGATCGAAGCGCCTTCTACGGGGCAATGGAGGGTCGCTCAGGTGACACCGATGAATCTAACCGTTGAATTTGAGCGGCAAGACGATGGGCGTTGGATCGCCGACGTCATCGATCTGCCCGGCCTGATGGCGTATGGGCAGGCCCGCGAGGAGGCCGCCGCCCGAGTTCAGGCGTTGGCTCTGCGGGTCCTTGCTGATCGGCGGAGCATGGCGAAGGAATGCCCCTAAGCTCGATCACTTAGGCGATCAATCCAAACTGATTATGAAACCACCCTCACCCACCGCTTCGCGGTCCCCCCTCTCCCAAAGGGAGAGGGCTGTATTCTCCAACGGCAAGGCTTGTCATGCTCAACGATTCCGCCTGTTATCCCAACAACTCCAGCCCTCTCCCTTTGGGAGAGGGGGGACCGCGAAGCGGTGGGTGAGGGTGGCAGTAACATCAGACGGCGGCTGCCGCCCCAGGCGTATGCACAGTCAGTTCGGGAAAGCCTTACCGTTCGCGTTGGCCTCCCTCTTGTTGTCCACCGTCGCCGCACGAGCTGAACAGCGGAAGGACATCGAATACTCCAACGTCGCGGGTGTCAGCCTGAAGCTGGACGCGAACATACCGGATGGGCCGGGCCCTTTTCCTACGGTGATTATCGTTCACGGGGGCGGCTTCACGGGGGGCAATAAGCAGATGTATGTCACCCCGATGTTCGAGCCGCTCACTCGTGCTGGCTTCACTTGGTTCAGCATCGACTACCGGCTGGCGCCCCAGTATCCGTTTCCGGCCGCCATCGAAGATGTGGATCACGCCATCGAGTGGGTGAAGGCCCACGCGTCCGAGTACAAGGTCGATACCAACCGGATTGCGCTGCTGGGCGAGTCCGCCGGCGCACACATCGTGTCGTACGTGGGTACCCAGAGGGATCCGCGCTGGCGGGTAGCCGCCGTGGTCTCGTTCTATGGGCCGCACAACCTGATCGGCGAATACGAAATGCGGCAGAGGCAGAAGAAGGAGCCCACCGCGCTCGAAGCCTTTCTGGGCATCAAGACGTTCGATGCCCAAGCCTTCAAGCGCCTCAAGAAAGCCTCTCCGATTAACCACGTGAGGAAGGGCATGCCCCCCTACCTCCTCATCCACGGTACTGACGATCAGGTTGTGGAGTATCAGCAGTCCGTCAATATGTGCGCGCGCATGAAGCAGGCCGGAGATTCCTGCGAATTGTATTCCGTGGAAGGAGCCGGCCACGGAATGGGGTCGTGGGAGAAGACTCCGGTGTACAAGCAGAAGGTGTTGGATTGGCTGCGGCAAGTGGAGAAATGATCGCAGCTAGACATAGCGCGGGCCGCCCAGGCAGCCCAAGCCTTCATCGAGGAACTGCAGCGGGCGAGAGGCGGAGCCGGTGAATCAACTCCGCCCTACTGATGGGCAGGGGAACCAAATGAAGAAGTGGCCGTTCTTTCGAACTCCCCGCGTGCTTCTGGCCTTCGTTGGCCTACTCACTTGGGTTGCACTTGCGGTGGGCACGCAACCTAAAGGGGCAACCACCGGCGAACATTGGGAAATCGCGGGCGACTTGAGCGAAGCCTGTACCTGCAATGTCCCCTGCTCCTGCAATTTCGGGCAGGGGCCGTCGCCGCACCACTTCTGCTGGGCGCTTTTCTCTCTGAACATTCAGAACGGCCACTATGGCAGCGTCAGCCTCGACGGTCTACGCCTATCCGAAGCGCACGGCAACAAGAGCAGGGTCTGGTACATTGACGATCGCGCCACGCCGGAGCAGGCAGAGGCGCTAAAGGCGATCGCAACCCACGTCGATCCCAGCGCCAACCATTGGGAGCGCGCGCACATCGTTCAGGAGGTGGGTGAAAAGGGCAACAAGCTTCAGATCGGCGATCAAGGCGGTTTCGAAGCGGACTATATCATCGGCAAGGACGGGAAGACCCCGGTAGTGGTGGAAAATAATACGTCCTGGAATATACCCAAGTCCGTCAAGGGGAAGACGAAGTTCCTGCGTTACGGCGACCAATTTGGAAACAAGTTCGATATGACTGGGACGAATTCCAATCAGGGGAAGTTCGATTGGACCGATGAGACCAAGACCTACTTTTGAGAATGGGTGAGACAGGGAAGAAATGATGAATTATGAATGCTGAATGATGAACAGAAGAGAAGACGCCGGTGGTTGGTTGTCCGTAGCTGAAGGCGACCTTCCGTAAGGGACGACTGACCACGGGCGACGGACGTCTCTTTTGTTCATCATTCATCATTCAGCATTCATAATTCATCATTTCTTGCCGTCTACCATCTGCCGTCTACCGTTATTCTGAGACTGGAGGATGAAAATGAACGAAGCAGTCATCGTATCGATCGCCCGCACTGCCGTGGGCAAGGCACCGCGCGGCACGCTGCGCAATACCCGCCCGGACGATATGGCGGCGGCGGTGTTCAAGGCGGTCATCAGCCGCTTTCCCGGTCTGGACGTGAACGAGATCGAGGATGTGATCCTGGGCTGTGCCATGCCCGAGGGGGAGCAGGGAAACAACGTGGCGCGCGTCGCGTCGCTGCGAGCAGGCCTTCCGGTCGCGTGCTCGGCCATGACCATCAATCGTTTCTGCTCCTCCGGCCTCCAGGCCATCGCCTTGGCCGCGGAGAGGATCATGGCGGGCTTTGGCAACACCATCATCGCCGGCGGCACCGAAACCATGAGCATGATTCCCATGGGCGGGTTTCACTTTTCCCCCAATCCTCACCTGATGGAGCACTACCCGGATTCCTACCTCAGCATGGGGTTAACGGCCGAGAACCTGGCGCGCAAGTACGGTATCACGCGCGAGCAAGCGGATGAGTTCTCCTTGCGCAGTCATCAGCGGGCGGTGGCCGCCATCGCCCAAGGTAAGTTCAAGGATGAGGTGGTGCCGCTCGAAGTGACCGAGGTGAGCATGAACGGCAAGCACCGTCCGCACAAGCGGACCGTCACCTTCCACGTCGACGAAGGCCCGCGTCGAGACACGACCATGGAGGCGCTGGCGAAACTCAAGCCCGCCTTTCACGCTCACGGCACCGTGACGGCGGGCAACAGCTCGCAGATGAGCGACGGCGCCGCCGCGGCGCTGGTGATGTCGGCGGATCGGGCGCGAGAACTGGGCGCCAAGCCTCTGGCGCGTTTCGTTGCTTATGCCGCCGCGGGCACCCTGCCGGAAGAGATGGGCGTGGGACCGGTCTACGCCATCCCCAAGGCGCTGAAACTGGCGGGACTCACGCTCGCCGACATTGACGTCATCGAGCTGAACGAAGCCTTCGCGGTGCAGGCTCTGGCCGTGATCCAGCAGGCCGGTCTCGACCTCGACCGGGTGAACGTGAATGGCGGCGCCGTGGCGCTGGGTCATCCGCTCGGCTGCACCGGCGCCAAGCTCACGGCTACATTGCTAGGTGAGATGGGGCGGCGCAAGTCGCGCTACGGCATGGTAACCATGTGCGTGGGTGGCGGCATGGGGGCAGCAGGGATTTTTGAAAACCTGCAGTAGGCTTCGAGTCGAACGATGGTTGTCGGATCCAAGGTCTGGCGTTAGTGACGCAAGGAACCTCAGCAGCCGTAACGGCGGCGAGGCGCCGCGTTGATCCGGCGGACGCGACCGGAGAGTGAAATAAATGGATCGCTCCGACTTTGGATACCTTAGAAAGAACTTGACTTTTGCCTACTGACGTGCTAGCCTCGGTTTGTATGATGCAGCTACGCGCTTCGGCTGACGGGCGGCTGTATAACTCGCGTGGTATCATGGCCAGAGTGAATCGGCCAGCCGAACCCTCGCGCCGGTCTTGGGCATCGATAGTTACCCGTATGGTAAAACTGAGAAAATTAACTAGAAGATTAATTAATTATTTTGGCCGACCCTAGTGGGAGGCCGTATTGCAAATAAAGGGGTTATTGGAAATGGAGGCCCGTTTAGAGGCGTTTTTCTCGTGGTGAATTCTGCCATTTTCTGCCAAAGACGCGCCAAAATGTGTCAGAAAATGGCAGAAAACGGGGGGTCAGGAGCGACCGATTTTATTAAAACGTGTCAAGTCCCGCGGTCTATGTCAAGCTCTGATCGGTGCCGTTCTTGAAAGTCGCGGAAGAAGAAAACGGGTAGCTTGCGGCCCTGACCAGGCAAGCGGAGAATGTCGCCGATGCGGGGCGGCACTCACTTGTCCAGGGGACAGGAAAAGACGCGCGGAAGGCAAAATCAGCGAGAGCGGGTTTCGAATTTCGAGTTTCGAAAGCGATGTGATCTACGACACAGACTTTGCGGAGAACGAGTCCTATCGTACAGAGTATTCTTGATTCGTCGAACAAAAGAAGCAAGGGGTGGGGCGGTGAACCTCTGCGAACGCCGGTTGCCAGCGCGCCGTCGTGAGTTCATGATCGCCCGCGTGGATGCGGTGTTCGAGTCTCGGTCCATGACCCGATCCGACCGCGGGTTCGCTTGAGGAGGAGAGAAAGGAAAAATCCTATGGCTACTGCGCCAACGATACCGAAGACATTGATCAAGGGCGGCAGCTTTCTCATCGAAGAGCGCCGGCCCGAAGATGTATTCACACCGGAGGATATCACCGATCAGCATCGCCTGATTCGCCAAACCACCAAAGACTTTATGGAGCAGGAAGTCCTGCCGCGCGCGAAAGAAATAGAGCAGAAACAGCCCGGACTGCTCCGCGAACTCGTGCGGAAAGCGGCGGAGCTTGGCCTTTGCGCCAACGATGTACCGCAGCAATACGGAGGGCTCGAACTGGACAAGATTTCCTCCGTGGTGATCTCGGAAGAAGTAGGTCGCAACGGTTCCTGGGCCACAACGCACGGAGCGCAAGCCGGCATCGGCATTCTTCCCATCGCCTTTTTCGGCACTGACGACCAGAAGGAGCGCTACGTGCCCAAGCTGGCCAGCGCCGAGTGGGTGGGGGCTTACTGCTTGAGCGAGTCGACGTCGGCTTCCGACGCGCTCAACTGCAAGACCAAAGCCGTGCTCAGCCCCGACGGCCGGCACTACATCTTAAACGGCGCCAAGATGTGGATCACCAACGGCGCCATCGCCGACGTTTACGTAGTCTTTGCTAAGGTAAACGGGGAGAAGTTCACCGCCTTTATTGTGGAACGCACCTATCCCGGCGTCGCGCCCGGCGCCGAAGAGCACAAGATGGGCATTCGCGGCTCCTCCACCACGCCGCTGAACCTGGAGAACGTTCCCGTGCCGGTGGAAAACGTCCTGGGTGAAATCGGCAAGGGCCATTTGATCGCCTTCAACATCCTCAACATGGGCCGATTGAAGCTGGGCGTCGCCTGCGTGGGGGGCTCAAAGTATCTCCTGGCCGAGGCGGTGAAGTGGGCCAAGGAGCGCGATGCCTTCGGCAGGAAGATCGCGGACTTCGGCTTGATCAAGGAGAAGATCGGCGAGATGGTGATCCGCACCTACGCCGGTGACTGCATGTGCTACCGGACCGCGGGCATGATTGACGACTTCCTCGATGGTCTCGATCAGGGCGCGGCGGGCGCGTCGAAGCAAATCCTCGAGGCGCTCCAGCAATATGCGGTCGAGTGCTCCATCCTCAAGGTGATGGGTACCGAGATCCTCGATTTCGTCACCGACGAAGCCGTGCAGATCTACGGCGGTTACGGCTTCTCCAGCGATTACCCCGTGGAGGCGGCCTACCGCGACCAGCGCGTCAACCGCATCTTTGAAGGCACCAACGAAATTAATCGCATGCTGATCGTCGACATGCTCCTCAAGCGGTCGATGAAAGGCGAACTGGCACTGATACCGGCGGCGACCAAGTTGATGGACGAGATTCTGGGCGCGTCGCCGGCGGAAGAGATGGAAGAAGAAGGGCCACTCTCCGAGGAGGCTCGCATCGTGGCAGGCGCTAAGAAGGTCTTGCTGCTGGTGGCCGGCAGTGCCGTGCAGCGCTACATGCAGGCGCTCTCCGAGGAGCAGGAAGTGATTGGCGCGCTCAGCAACCTGGTGATGGATGTCTACGCCATGGAAAGCGCGCTGCTGCGCGCTGAGAAAGGGATCGAGAAGACTTCGGCGGAGGCTTGCGCGACGGAGATCGATGCCACGCGCGCCTTCGTGTTCGATGCCGCCGACCGCATGGAGGTGGAGGCGCGGCGGGCCCTGGCGCGCATCGCCGAGGGAGACATGTTGCGCACACAACTCGCGGTGCTCCGGCGCTTCTTGAAGCGGACGCCCGTGGATACCATCGCCATCAAGCGGCGCGTCGCCAACCGGGCGCTGGAGCTGAACCGGTACCCGTTTGCCTAGGTTGATAGCCTACTATGGAAGTGAAGGCTCGGGGACTGGGGACTGGCAGGGTTCTCCTCTAGTCCCTAGCCCCTACGATGACGTTCCCTAAGAACCCGCGACTCTCTCCGTCTTCGTCGCTTACCGAGACGCTGACGCGGAAGGTATCCTTGGGCAGGGGGACGGATTTGTCCAGTCGTACCACCTGACGCGGGTCCACGCTCTGGAGAGTGTCGTGCCCGAGTTCGTCTCCCATGGGGCCGTAAAAATTCGCGATCAGCGTGCCGGGCGTGAACACTCCAAACACGCCGGCGAGTCGGATGCGCCGAATGTTCTCGCCGCCCGCCTCGACGTTGGCGGCGAGGGGTTGGCTCACGGCGCCGGCCCACGTCGCGTCAACGATGGGATTCAGTACGCTGGTCGGAGACCAGTGCACGGTGAACTCATATTCTTCTCCCGGATCGAGTGTAGCGAAGGGGCTGAGGACCTCAGACTCCAGGAAGTATGGCGTCTTCTTCGGATCGTCGGGCAGGACTTGGTCCCATGGCCCGCGGGAGATCGTCCCCGGGCCGTCGTTCCACGATTCCACTGAAGCATCGTCGGGATAGGCTAGGCCGGGGAAGGTCTTGAAGCTCTCGACGAACCCGATACTCTTCTGGCCGTTGACCACCGCGAACCAGCCGGCCTTCGAATCGGCCGCCACTTTGCCCACCCGATACAGGTAGTGAATGCGCAGCATGCGGCCGCCGTCGATCACTTCGTAGCTCGGGTGGCGGCTGTCGCCGTAAGGATTGTAGAAGCCGTTGGGAAAGAGGGTGTGCGGGTTCAGCGGGACGTACATGTAAAGTTCCGGATTAGGCTTCGAAGGATCGTTGGCGTCGGCCGCGTCGTTCTGGATCAAATGCCAGATGCCCCAGCGAATCTGGCGGCGGCTGATGTTGCGCATCACCTGGTCCACCGTCACTCGCGTCGTCCCGGCGTAGACGTGATAGGTGCGGACGAACTGCACGCCACTGCGCGGGTCGGGCGGGCTGGTAACGCGGACTGCGACCTCGTCCGCCGCCTCTTTTACCACCCCTGACTCGAACTTGCTGCCGTCGAGGACATAGTACGGAATGCTCGGCCACTGGCTGTCGTTCATCCAGCCTTCGGGCGCCGGCCAGACTTTGTCGCCGCCGTAGTTGGCCCACCCGCTCTTCAAGTTGTTCTCGCTCTCCGGCAATACCTTGCCGGCGAGGTCCGGGTTGACGAAGAAGAACTCCTGATCGCCAAGCTGAAGCTGGATGGCGCGCCCGCCGATGTCGGGAGCCACCATCAGGCTGACGATGCCGTTGGTCAGCTTATAGACGTTCCAGCCGCGGTATTGGGTCTTCTCCAGCTTGGCGCTGTGAGATGATGCCTGGGACATGGATTGAGCCATAGACCACCTCGATGAACCAATGAAGAGGAGCATCAACGCGGGCGCGATCGCGGCAGCGAGGCGCGAGGATGGTTTCATGCTGAGGCCTCCGTGAGGTGGCGAAAAATTGCCGATTGCAGATTGACGATTGACGATCGGAAGAGACGACCAGGCAAGCCGCACGGCCCTTTCAATAGTGCATCCGCAATCGTCAATGAGCCCTCTTCAATCGTCAATCGTCAATTCTTAGTGGCCTAATTCCGCCACATCCGCTAGCCTATGAGCCAGCCCTCGCACCGCCGGGTAGACATCGCGGTAGACCCGGTACAGTTGCTCGTAGATCGCTACGTCGGAGGCGCGCGGCTCGGTGTGCTCACTGATCTCGATCGCCCTCCGCGCCGCCTCCTCTACGGAAGCGTAGATCTTGCTGCCTACACCCGCCAGAAGCGCGGCGCCGAAAGCTGAGCCTTCCGACTCGCGCAGAGTCACCAACTCCTTGCCATAGATATCGGCCTGGATCTGGCGCCAGAGGGCACTGCGCGATCCGCCGCCGGAGGCGCGAATCTGCGTCACCGGAATGCCTAACTCCTTGAAGATTTCGAGCGAGTCCCGCAAGCTGAACGCCACGCCTTCCAAAATCGACCGGATCAGATGGCCCCGCCGGTGTGCCGCCGTGAGGCCGAACCACATGCCGCGGGCCTGCGCATCGAGGTGCGGGGTGCGCTCGCCCATCAGGTAGGGAAGGAACAGCAGGCCGTCGCTGCCAGGCCGGATTCTGTCGGCCTGCTTGATGATCAAATCATAGGGATCCGCGCCCGTCTCGTGAGCGTACCACGTCTCGGCCGCGCCAAGCTGATCGCGGAACCAGCGGAGAGAAAGTCCGGCCCCTTGCGTCACCCCCATCACGTGCCACTCGCCGGGAACGGCGTGGCAAAAAGTATGGATGCGTCCCTTGGGGTCTAGCTTGGGCGAATCGGTGTAGGCGAAGATCACTCCCGAGGTGCCCAGCGTGGCCGACGTGATCCCGCGCGACACTATCCCGTTACCGACCGCGCTCGCCGCCTGGTCGCCGCCTCCGGCCACCACCGGCGTTCCCGCTCTCAGTCCGGTAATCAGCGACACCTCGCGCGAAATCTCGCCGGTCACCTCCGGAGATTCGTAGGCACGCGGCAGGAGGCCGCCGTCGATTCCCAACGTCGCCAGCATCTCCGCCGACCAGCGCCGATGGGTCACGTCAAACAGGAGCGTTCCGGACGCGTCGGAGACATCGGTGGCAAATTCGCCGGTGAGTTTGAAGCGCACGAAATCCTTGGGCAGCAGGAAGCGAGTGGCGCGCTCGAAGATCTCGGGCTCATGGTCGCGGATCCAGAGCAGCTTGGGCGCGCTAAATCCGGTAAGGGCGGGATTGGAGACCAATTCGATGAGGCGTTCGGCGCCGACGCGCGACGTGATCCAATCGCACTGCGCCTGGCTTCGCTGGTCGCACCAGATCAGGCTGGGGCGCAACACCGCGTTCACCCTGTCGAGCAGAACGACGCCGTGCATCTGGCCGGAGAGTCCGACGGCTTCGATGTCTGAGCCCGTCAGTTGCGCCTGGCTGAGAGCAGCGCGCACGGCGGCGATAGTCGCCTGCCACCAGTCGGTGGGGTCCTGCTCCGCCCACCCGGGCCTGGCCATGCGCATGGGCTGATGGTCACCCGTCGCCGCCGTCATGACGTGGCCGTCGGGGCGCACGATCACCGCTCGCGTGCCCGTTGTGCCAACGTCAATGCCCATGAGGTAGGACATAGAAAAAGTGGAAAGTCGACAGTTCAAAGTCAAAAGTCAAAACGATAAGCTCCGGACCGCAATCGGTTCTTATCCGCGAACTGAGCCATCGACTCGCCAGTCCCTCCTTCCTTTGACTTTTGACTACTCTCCCACGTTCAACCACCGACCCGCCGTGGCCGAACGTTCCACCGCGTTGAGGATCGCTTGATTCTTGACACCGTCCGCGAAGTTCGGCGAAGGCATCGTGTCCTTTTCCAGGCACACGAGGAAGTCGTGAATGGCGTGGACGAAAGTATGTTCGTAACCGATGATGTGACCTGGTGGCCACCAAGCGCCAACGTACGGATGCACGCCCTCCGTCACCAGGATTGTCTTGAAGGCCTGAAAGGCTTGGTGGTCCGTCCGGTCGTAGAATTCGAGTTCGTTCATACGCTCCAGGTTGAAGGCGACGGAGCCTCGGCTCCCGTAAACCTCGAAAGTGTTCTGATTCCGTCGGCCGCCCGCGAACCGCGTGGACTCAAAAACTCCCACGCTGCCGTTTCGGAACCGCGCCAGGAAATTGGCGTCGTCATCAACCGTGACCTCGCCCTTGCCACCCGCGCCCAGCGCCCCCCAAGCTCCTTCACCTTCTGCTGGCAAAGGACGCTCCTTGATAAAGGTCGTCATCTGCCCCACCACGCTCTCGATTTCGCCGTTCAGGTAACACGCGAGGTCGGCGGCGTGGGCGCCGATATCGCCCAGCGCACCGCTGCCGGCGAGCTTCTTATCGAGGCGCCACACAAGTGGGAAGGTCGGGTCCATAATCCAGTCCTGCAAGTAGGACCCGTGATAGTGATAGGGATCGCCGATCCGTCCGGCCTCGATCAAACTCTTGGCAAAGGCCACGGCCGGGACGCGCCGATAATTGAAGTTCAGGTAGTGCTTCACTCCAGCCTTCTCGACCGCCTGCAGCATCTCCTTTGCTTCTTCCAAGCTGTTGGCGAGGGGCTTCTCGCAGATGATGTGTTTGCCCGTTTGCGCGGCGGCAATCGCCATGTCGTGGTGGAGATATCCGGGGGTTGAGATGTCCACCACCTGGATATCCTGCCTCGCCATCACCCTTTCCCATTCGCAATCGCTCTCTTCCCAACCGTAAAGCCGCGCCGTCGCCTCTAGTTCCTCCGAGCAAGCCTTGCCGCACAGCACCTTCATGCGGGGTACCAGTTCTCCCGGAAAGAAATGCTGGACCTGCCGATAGGCGTTGGAATGAGCTTTGCCCATGAATCGGTGACCGATTAGTGCAACGTTGATTTCTGGCATGAACGATTCCCTCGGTTGTTCAGGATCGTAGTCACTTGTCACTTGTCACTCGTCACTTGCCACATGCTCTTCACGCCCACCACATCTCCTTCAACTTCTCCTTAATGACGATCTCCTGCAGGAAACGTGCCGCCTTGGCCAATCCTTCATCCACCGACATCAAACTGTCCTCATGCTCGATGGACAGCACGTGATCGTAGCCCACCATCTGCAGAGTCGAAACCATGTCGGTCCAGAACTCGCGGCCATGGCCGTAGCCAACGGTGCGGAAAAGGAAGGCCCGGTTCTTCTCGTCGCTATAGGGCTTGGCGTCGAGCACCCCGTTCACCACGGTATTCACGGTGTAGATCTTGGTGTCCTTGGCGTGGCAGTGGAACACCGCCTCGCCCAGCGCCCGCACGGCCGCACAGGGATCGATCCCCTGCCAGAACATGTGGCTGGGATCGAAGTTGCAGCCAATGGCTTTGCCTGCTGCAGAACGCAGTCGCAGCATGGTCTCAGGATTGTAGACCGAGAAACCCGGGTGCATTTCAATCGCGACTTGCACACCATGGTCCTCGGCGAACTTGGCGTGCTTGGTCCAGTAAGGAATCACTTTTTTCTCCCACTGCCACTTGAGGATCTCCAGGTAATCGGGCGGCCACGGCGTGGGGGACCAGTTGGGGTACTT
>Ga0335081_10006023_pt1 | contig 19242 bp, 19 predicted proteins | sample Lox_Sample_35_FD_206713 | JGI IMG/M metagenome (GOLD analysis project Ga0335081, IMG submission 206713) | Soil microbial communities from Loxahatchee National Wildlife Refuge, Florida, United States - Lox_Sample_3.5 | ecosystem: Environmental > Terrestrial > Soil > Wetlands | place: USA... | reverse complement strand
GTACTGGCGCTGTTTGGAATGATGAACTGGATCTACACCTGGCACCGGCCGGGCACGGACCCCGATGCGGGCGAGCTGGCGGAGACGTTTGCGGACATTTTTCTGCACGGCGCGTTGGCGGCCGGTGCGGGCGCGGCGGGCGGAAACGGCCGTGCGCACAAGGCGGCTGCGGCGGCGGGACGAATTTCGAGAGAACTCACAAGAGAGAGGAAGGGCGGCAATGGCCACAATGGAAGCAATTGAGCAGAAGCAGCTGGTGACGTACCGGGTGGAGGAAGGGCTGGCAATTCTGGAGATGACCGATCCGCCGGCGAACACCTACACCTACGAGATGATGCGGCAGCTCGACGAGGCCATTCTGAAGGCGCGAATGGATGAACACGTTTACGTGATCATCCTTCGCGGAGCGGGGGAGAAATTTTTCTCGGCGGGCGCAAACATCGCGATGCTGACGAAGGCCGACCCGCAATTCAAATACTACTTTTGCCTGCACGCCAACGAGACGCTTTCGCGGCTGGAGCAGACGCCCAAACTGGTGATCGCGGCGCTCAATGGCCACACGGTGGGAGGCGGCCTGGAGATCGCCATGGCGTGCGACATCCGCCTGGCAAAGAAGGAGGGCGGCAAGATCGGGCTGCCCGAAGTGAATCTGGGCGTGCTGCCGGGGACGGGCGGCACGCAGCGGCTGCTGCGCGTGGTGGGCCGCTCGCGCGCCATGGAGATGATGGTGACGGGCCGCACGATGGGATTTGAAGAGGCGCAAGAGATCGGCCTGATTCACGAGATCTACGAACGCGACACATTCTGGGACGACGTGAAGTCCTACGCCCGGCAGTTCTGCGCGCCCAATAAGGCGGCGCGCGCGGTGGGCCGCATCAAGCGGTCAGTGGTGAGCGGGGCCGAGGTCGGATTCCAGGAGGCGCTGGCCCTTGAGCGCGAGTTGCAGCAACTGCTGTTTACGAGCGAGGACGCCAAGGAAGGCTTGGCAGCCTACGTCGAAAAGCGACAGCCGGTTTTCAAGGCGAAGTGACCAGTGGCCAGTGTCCAATAAGCGGCGACGGGAGACCGGCAACTGTCGAGAAGAAAATCCGCCCGAGCGGGGTTTAATAGAGCGAAGCGGGACGTGAGGGGCGCCCACTGAAGAGAGGATGGAGAGTGCGATGCGCATACTGACGGACTATCTGAAAGACGGACTGAAAGTGATCATCGTCGGGTTCAATCCGGGCGAGGCGTCCGCGAGGGCAGGGCATTATTACGCCGGGCGCGGCAACAGCTTCTGGCCTTTGATGTACGAATCGGGATTGATACCCGAGCCGCTCGAGCCGGAAGACGACCGCCGCCTGCTGGAGTTCGGAATCGGACTGACGGACCTGGTGAAGCGGCCGTCGCGTGGCGTCGAAGAAATCCGCCGCGAGGATTTTACCGAGGGCCGCGTGATGCTGGGTCAGAAGCTCGAACAGCACTCGCCGCGCGTGATCGCGTTCAACGGAAAGATGGTGTACGAGAAGTTTTCCGGCCGTCCGGTAAAGATGGGATTGCAAAAGGAAAAACTCTACGGCGCGCAAGTGTATGTGCTGCCATCGACGAGCGGACAGAACACCACGGAGACGCACACGGAGAAGCTTCATCACTTCCGGCAACTGGCGGCGCTGATCAATGGTCAGTCTGCGCCCAAGGCGGCGCGCGCCAAGGGAGCGGGCCGTGGCTGATGCGGCTACGGGCGCGGCCAGCGTGGTACTGGAGTCGGTGCGCGACGGAGTCCTGACGCTGCGCATGAATCGACCGGACCGGCTGAACGCGCTGAACCCGGAGCTCACGGAAGCATTGGCGGGCGCGGTGGAACGCGGCGCGGCGAACCCGACGGTACGCGCGATCATCGTGACTGGCGAGGGCCGGGCATTTTGCTCAGGTGGCGACCTGGGGATGATCAAAGCGTTCCGGGATTCCGGGCGGACCCGGGAACTCGAGCCGCTGCTGCTTGCCGGATCGCGGCTGGTTCTGGCGCTGCGCACGATGGAAAAGCCCGCAATTGCCGCGGTGAACGGGCCGGCGGCGGGAGCGGGAATGAATGTGGCGCTGGCCTGCGACATCCGGATTGCAAGCGAAGAAGCGATGTTTGGCCAGAACTTTGCGAAGGTGGGGCTCTTTCCCGATTTTGGCGGCACGTATTTTCTGCCGCGGCTGGTGGGTGAATCGCGGGCCGCGTGGATGTTCTACACGGGGCAGATGATCAACGCGCAGGAGGCGCTACGCATGGGCGCCGTGGATCGCGTGGTGCCGGCGGCCGAGGTGATGCCTGCGGCCGAAGCGATAGCTGCGCAGCTTGCCGCGGGGCCGCCGCTGGCGGTGCGCGCGGTCAAAAAAACCTTGTTCGGTTCACAGCGCGCGGAGCTGGAGCGCGCGCTGGAGCTGGAAGCGCAGCAGCAGGCGAAGTGCTTTGCCTCCGAGGATTGCACGGAGGGAATCAAGGCGTTCTTCGAAAAGAGAGCGCCACGATTTGAGGGGAAATAGACGGATGCGGCCCTTCGCCCGCCGCGGCGGGCTCCCGCCAGAAGACCGGCGGGCAGGCAGGGTCAGCATCCTGATCGGATGCTGAGGCAAATAAAGGCCAAGGGGACGGATCATGCCGGCGACACGGATATCGAATTTCGATGATTGGGTGGATTTGTTCCGGGAGTGGCAGCGCGACATCGACGTAGCCTACCCGGAAATCACAGGCTACAAATTCGAAGCGAAGTTCGGGCCGATGCGGTCGAATGAAATCGAATTCGGCCACTACAAAGGGCGACCGAAGTGGCGGAGGGTGATCGACGTTCCGGACCAGCGCGTGCGCGACGCGCTGATGAATCTGATCATCTATCAGGGCGATACGGAATTCGCTTCCGTCGAGCAACAACGCCGTCTATTCCGAACGGCACCTTCCGAGCACGACCGGCAATCGCTGTGCCGCGTGGTAACGGAGGAAATGCGGCACGGCTGGCAGATGTGCCACCTGCTGATCCATCAGTTCGGGCACGGCGGGCGGATCGAGGCGCAAAAAATGCTGGAGCGGCGCGCGTTTGAGAGCAAGCGGCTGCTGGGCGCGTTCAACCAGGACGTGCGGAACTGGCTGGACTTTTTCACCTATACGGATTTTGTGGACCGCGACGGAAAATTCCAGCTCACCATGCTGAGCTACTCCGCATTCGAGCCGCTGGCACAATCGATGACGCCGATGCTGCGCGAGGAATCGTTCCACCTAGGCACGGGGCAGGACGGACTGAAGCGCGTGGTGAAGGCAGGCGTGGTGCCGCTCAGCATGGTGCAGAAATACATCAACAAGTGGATGCCGGTGAGTTACGACCTGTTCGGCGTGGACCGTTCGAGCTCGGCGCACTGGTTCTACGTGTGGGGACTCAAGGGCCGCTACGACGAGCCGCGCAATCCCAATGCCGCGGACCTGGGCCACATCAACGAGCACAGCCGCGAGCTGTACCACGAGGAGTGCCGGCAATTGGTGGAGCAGATCAACAAGCATGTGCCCGAGGGCCAGCCGAAGCTGTATGTTCCCTGCCTTAAGTTCAACCGGCGCATCGGAGCGTTTGCGGGCCAGCGCTGGAGCGTTAACGGCGAGGAACTGGGCGAGCGCGAGTACGCCCAGCACCTGTTCGAAATGCTTCCGGGCGACGCGGACTTGCAGCTCCTGGCGGACATCGAAGCCAATGAGCCGAAGTGGATCGCGCCGAAGCAGCCCATGTCCGACAACTGAGGACGCGGCCGCAGCAGGTCTGTCGCTGTCCCCGTAGCGGCGCGCATCCAAATTGAGGAGCGGGAGGAAGTCATGGCTTCTTCAACCACTGCGGTAAGCAATCTTCGAATCGAGGCCAAGGATCGCATCGCACGGGTGACGATCGACCGGCCGCCGCTGAACATCCTGAACATCGGAATGGTGGCCGACGTGGGCGAGGCCCTGGTGCGGCTGCCGGCGTCGAACGAATTCATCGTTTTCCGCGGAGCGAATGGATGCTTTTCCGCCGGCGCTGACGTTGCGGACCACATGCCGGACCGCGTGAGGCGCCTGCTTGGCGCCTTCCATCACGTGTTCCACGAGATGGGCGCCGGCCACGCCGTGACGATTGCGGCGGTGGAAGGGCATTGCCTGGGCGGCGGGTGCGAGCTGGCCATGTGCTGCGACTTCATCCTGGCGGAGGAGTCGGCAACATTCGGATTTCCGGAGATCAAGCTGGGGTGTTTTCCGCCGATTGCGATGGTCGCGCTGCCGCGCATGATGCCGGGCCACGCCGCGTTCGATTTGATCCTGACGGGCAAGACGATCACGGCGAAACAGGCCAGCGATCTGGGAATGGTCACGCGAGTGGTGCCGGACGGCGGATTGACGCAAGCGGTGGACGAGCTGCTGGCGGAGATGAAGCATCTGAGCCCGCCGGTGCTGCGGCTGACGCGCAGGCTGACGCGCACAGCCGGCTTCAAGGACGAAGAGAAAGAGCTGACGGAGATTGAGAACCTGTACCTGGACGAACTGATCCGTACACAGGATGCCGTGGAGGGCATACGCGCGTTTTTGGAGAAGCGCGCTCCGGTGTGGACGGGGCGGTAGGGATCGAACCCTTCGCCCGCGATGCGGGCTCCCGCCAAGCGACCGGCGGGCAGGCAGGGTCAGCATCCTGGCCGGATGCTGAGAGAAGCGAGCACCGGCCTGGACGGGGCGCTGACCGGCAGGCGATCGGAGAGAACACGGATGGCACAGATCAAATTCCTGCACAAACCAAGTTGAACGTCGTGCCGCAAAGCAAGAGGTCTCTTGCAAGAACACAATGCGGAATTGGAGCTGCGCGATCTGAATACCGAGCGGCTGACGGAGGCCGAGCTCGATGCGCTGATCGGCACGCGGGACTACCGGGAATTCCTGAACACACGCAACGAGCTGTACCGCGAACGGAAGATGGGAGAGAATCCGCCGTCGCGGGCCGAGGCCATTCGGCTGATGTCGCGGGAGCCGAACCTGATCCGGCGGCCGGTGGTGATTGCCGGCGGCCGCATCGTGCTCGGCTACGATGAAGAAGCGCTGAAGGAAATTGCCGGCGGCAAGAAGCGGGCCAGCAAATAGAGGGGCCGAAGGGCCGGCTCGAAAAATTGAACAGGGAGCGGGTACGCAGCGCTCCGATGGGGCGGCACACCGTTGGGTCCAATTACCGACATTCACGTGCATATCCAGCCGCTGCGGCAATTCAGCGCACAGGCCGCCGAACAAGTACGGCGCGGCCATCCGAACTGGGAGCAGGTGGAAGAGTTCTGCGAAAATCCGGCCGCGTTTCTGAAGTATTTGGACGCCGCGGGAGTGGAGCGCGCCGGGCTGATCAACTACGTGAGCCCGGAGGTGACGGGCTTCACGGCCGAAGTGAACGACTGGGTGGCGCATTACGCCTCGGCGGACCGCCGGAGGCTGATTGCGTTCGGCTCGGTGCATCCGCGGCACACGGCCAATGCGGGAGCGGAGACAGACCGGCTGGCGGTGCTGGGAATCCGCGCGTTGAAGGTGCATCCCTCGCACCAGTGGTTCGCGCCGAATGCCTACCGCAGCGAACTGCCGCAGCTTCGCGCGGTGTACGAGCGTGCCACGGCGCACCGCATGCCGGTGATGATCCACACCGGCACATCCGTCTTCCAGAACGCGCGAAATGTGTACGCGCAGCCGATGCTGGCCGACGATCTGGGCGTGGATTTTCCAGACCTGGTGGTAATCCTGGCGCACGGCGGGCGCCCGCTGTGGATGAACGAAGCGTTTTTTCTGGTGCGGCGGCACGCGAATTTCTACATGGACATATCGAGCATTCCCGCGCGGCGGCTGCTGGAATGGTTCCCTAGGATTGAAGAGATCGCGGACAAAGTCCTGTTCGGCACGGACTGGCCGGGATTCGGAATGAACGACATCCGCAAGGGAATCGAGGCGTTTCTCGCGCTGCCGATTGCGGAAGCGGCGAAGCAGAAAATCCTGCACGAAAACGCGGCCAAGCTGTTTCCGGGATAGCGGGCCGCTCCCGCTGCGCTGATGGAGATCCGGACAATCGCAGTGATTGGCGCGGCGAAATCAGGCCGCAAGATCGCCTACGCCGCGCTGGTGGCCGGCTACCGCACGATTCTGGAGGATGTGCTTCCCGAGCGGCTTGCAGCCGCGCACGCGGAAATCCTGGACCGGCTCGCCGAGCGCGAGACCACAAGCAAACCGAGCGACTTGGGGGATGAGAGGGCCGCCAGCCGGCTGCTGACCGCGGGCTCGGTGGCGACGGTGTGCCGAGAAGCGGATCTGGTGCTGGAAAGCCTGCCGGACGAAGTGGAAATGAAGATCGATGTGTTTTGCATCCTGGAGAAATTTGCGAGGCCGGGCGCGATACTGGCCACAAACGCGACCGCCATTTCCGTCACGGAGATTGCAGCCGTGACGACGCGCGCGGACTGCTGCGTGGGCGTGCGATTTGTTGACGCTGCGGAGAACCGAAACGTGCTGGAAATCGTGCGCGGAAAGCACACGTCGGAGGAAACGGTGGAAGCGTGCCGCGATGTGGGGAGGAGGATGGGCAGGGACGTGGTGATCGTGTCCGACAAGCAGGCGGCGGAATCATAGATGTCCCCGGGGAATCCGATACCAAGGCGACAGGCGCGTAAGTTAGGCTAGGATTGCAACATGGCAGAAAAAAAGGAAATCCGGTTCGCGCAGGGCGATCTGACGGACATGGACGTGGACGCGATCGTCAACGCCGCGAACAACGATTTGCAGCTCGGCGCCGGCGTGGCGGGCGCCATCCGGCGGAAGGGCGGGCCTTCCATCCAGCGCGAGTGCGACGAGATTGGGAGCATCCCGGTCGGGTCCGCGGCGATTACCGGCGGAGGAAATCTGAAGGCGCGGCATGTGATCCACGCGGCGAGCATGCAGCTCGGCGGGCGGACGACAGCAGAATCGTTGCGCGGGTCGACCGCATGGTCGCTGCGGCTGGCGCGCGAACACGACCTCACCAGTGTGGCGTTTCCCGCCGTGGGCACCGGGATCGCGGGATTTCCGCTGCGTGAATGCGCGGAAATCATGCTGCGCGAGGTGGTGGCGCACCTGAATACGAAAACTCCTGTCACCACGGTCCATTTTGTGCTGTTCGACGCGCCGGCGCTCGCCGCGTTCCAGGCGGTGTGGAAGGAGATGCAAGCGAAGGGCGAGGGATTGTGAGCGCGAACCTCGAAAGGGTGCGCGGAGAACTGGCGAAATACGAGCATCCGCTGTTCGCGTTTGCTGCTCGGCAGGCGGGCGAAGGTGTCGAAGTGCTGATCGAATTCCGAGCCGCCGAGCCCGCAGTGCACACCTATGTGTACGCGCTCCACGCGCGCGATATCGAAAACGCGCAGTTTCCCTGGACGTTCCAGCGGCAGCTCTATGACTGCTTGCACGACTACGTGGTGGAAATGTTCACGCGCAATCCGCAGTGCAAGGACTGAGGCGGACGAGTGGCCGCAGGATCGCCGCAATCGAATGCCGCTCAGGGCACTCCCCTGGCCGAGCTCCTGCTGCAGCGCATCCGCGCGGAGGGGCCGCTCGCGTTTTCGCATTACATGCGGGAGTGCCTCTACCACCCGCAGTATGGTTTCTACTCGCGCGCTGAGGCCCGGCGGTTTGCGGATTACTACACCAGCCCCGACGTGCATCCCATTTTCGGCCGGCTGATCGCGCGCCAACTCGCCGAGATGTGGGAGCGGCTCGGACGTCCGAGCGAATTTGTGGCTGTTGAGGGAGGTGCGGGGACCGGCCGGCTGGCCGGACAGATTCTGGATTTTGCCGAGCGGGCATTGCCGGAGTTCTTTAGCGCTTTGCATTATGTGGCGGTGGAGACGAGCGCGGCGCGGCGGGTTGTACAGCAGCAGTCGATCGGACGGCATCTCGCATCCGGGCGGGCGGAGTCGCGCGAAGCGCTCCCTGAACGGATACCTGTGGGCTGCGTGCTGTCGAATGAATTATTCGACGCGATGCCGGTGGATCGCGTGGAGGCAGGCAACGCGGGGCTGAATGAAATACGAGTGGCTGAGCGCGATGGCTGGTTCGCGGAAGTGCGACAACCGGTTTCGTCGCTGCGCCTGGCCGAATTCTTCGCGCGGCAGGGCGTGAAGCTGGCTGATGGTCAGCAGGCGGAGGCAGGACTTGAGGCATGCGACTGGATTCGCGATGCGGGGCGGCGGCTCGAGCGCGGGTTCGTATTGACGATTGATTACGGCCACGAGGCGCCGGAACTCTACAATGCGCGGCACATGCGCGGCACGCTGCTGGCGTACCGTGAGCACCGTGCTTCCGAGGAATATTACGCCGCGCCGGGATTGCAGGATTTGACGGCGCATGTGAGCTTTACGGCGCTCGATTTGTGGGGACGTGACGCGGGATTGGAGCGTACGGGCCTTGCGAGCCAGACTCGTTTTCTCCTCGCGCTGGGGCGCGCAAACGAGTTCGCGGACATGTACGACGAGGGGCAGAGCGAAACGCAACGCCTACAGGCGCGCCTCAAACTGAAAACGCTGATTTATCCAGAAGGAATGGGCGAGACGTTTCAGGTGTTCATCCAGCAGAAGGGCGTGGGGCCAGTGGAACTGACGGGCCTGAAGGAATTGTAGAAAAGGCGAGCCGCGCGCAGCTAGGGATTCCGTTTGCCGGCTTCGCCCGGCTGCGGCAGCTTAAACGGTTGCGCCGTGTATTTGGCCACTTCGTCCTGGGCGCCGCCGGTGTTGTCGCGCGTTTCGCGCGCCTTGGCATACGCGTTCATGGCGCGGTCGCGCAGGCCGGAGAGGTCGTAAATCTTGCCGATGTAAATGTCGCTCCACACTTCCGTCCACTTCGGGTCCAGATCGCCATCCAGTGCTTCGCGGAAGGCGGTGGCCGCGGCCTGATAATTCTTCTGGTAAAAGGCGGCTTCGCCCATGCGGAAGTGAGCGAGCGAGCTGTTCCGCTGCAAATCGATGGCGCGCTGGTATTGCTGGATGGCGTTGAACAAGTCGCCGCGCTGGGCATCTTCCTCGCCGCGGGCGATGAGTGAGCGCAGGCGGAGCTTGGGGCTGGACTTGAGCAGTTCGTTGTTCGGGTCCACGGTGATGCCCATGGGCTTGGGGCGGCCGAACGTTTCCACGTTGAAGTCCGTGCGCGTGCCGGTGACCTGAATGGTCTTGAGCTCGGGATTGCCCTCGGTGGCGATTTTCACCTGCACGGGCATGTTAAAGGTTTCGAGGGCCTGGGCGATGGTGCCGCGGACGGCGAAGCCCTTCTTGAGCCGGATGACCACGTAATTGAGCTTGAATTCAGGCACGCCGGTGGAGTTGAGCCACTGCGCGAAGAAGGCCTGCATGTTGGGCGGTTCCTTCTTTGCGGCCACGGCGGTTTGATAGGCAAGCTCTCCGGCCATGTTGGCGAAATCGTCGAGGGTCGCGGATTTTCCCGCAAACTTCTTGTAGAAGGCGTGGAGCAAATCGAAGAAGGGTTGATCACCGAGGGTAGCGTGGAGCATGTGAAAGATCACGGCGCCCTTGTTCTGGACGATCGAGCGGTATTCCGGTGTGAATGGGTTCAGCTCCGAAGCATGCGCAATGGGCGAGGTCTGCTCGTACATCAGAGCGCCGACGGCGAAGTCCTCGAGCGCCAGGTCAAGCGCTTCGCGGCCTGAAGTGCTCTCCACGTAGAGCGCTTCTGCATAGCGCGAAAGGCCGTCGGTGAGCCAGACATCGTCCGGCGTGGCTGCGGTCACGCTGTTTCCGAACCATTGGCCGGCGGTGAGCTGGGCAAGCAGGCGCGAGTTTGTGTGCGTATCCCAGTCGCGGGCACTCACCAGCAAAAAGCCGGGCGCGGAGTAGCCCTGGAGATTGCCGGAAGGAATCTGGGCGACAACCATTTGATTGCGCTCGAGCGGACCGAACTCGGAAGAGCAGAAAGCCATGGCGTTGGAGATGGACTGCGCGTACTGCTCGGCCAGCTTCGGATTGGCGAGGGCAGCCGGAGGACCGAACAGAGTGACGTCCATGCCGCCGGTCTGGCCGGTCTGGGTTTTCCATGGGCCAGCGATAAAGGAGCCCGCAGGCTCGGCTTGCGTAGTGTGGAAGGAATAGAGCAGGCCGATGGTGCCCTTGTCGGCAGGTTCGGAGGATTTGGGCTTGGTTTCGCCGGGTTTTGCAGGCGCGGGCTCGGCGAACTTGATGGTGCGCTTTTGCGCCGGGTCGGCGGTGCCCGTGCCTACCACCATGATGTTTTCCGAGGTGACGATATTGAAGTTCGCGGTGTAGGAACCGCCGGGGTAGCCGACGATCGGAAACCAGCGGCCGGCGCGGAGAAGGATGGCGGTATCGTCGCCAACATAGGCCAGGCGGATGCCGCGTACGGGGCTCATTTCGTCGTTGATCAGCGGGCCGGTGTAAGTGACGGTAAGCGAAAAAGGCTGGCCGGGCATGACCGTTTGCGGCAGTGCGATCATCAGCCGGAGCGGGTATTTGGGATCGCGATCGAAGCGGAGCTGGCGGCCATCGGCCAGAGTGACGCTCTGCACGCCGAGGTCGCGGTGCAGTTCCAGGGTGAGCAGCGCGGAAGGCTCGGTGGCTTCCAACTGAATCGTGGCGTTGGCCGAAATCGAGTGCTGGGGAAACAGAAGCGCGGCTGTCACGTCGTAGTGAACGGCGCGGAACGTGGGGTGCTGCGGCACCTGAGCGGTTGCGGTGCCGGCGATCAAGAGGGTGAGAAGGACGGCCGCGGCAACTCGCGCCGGGCACGCAAGGGCTGTACGCATGTGGTCTAGTTTACTCCCATCTAAGACGGCGAATCCGGCTGCGGCGTTGCTTTGCCGGAGAGCATTTCGCACACCACATCGGCGGCTCGGGCGACGGCATCGCCACGGGGGCCGTGGAGTCGTGATTCGACGTTGGCGAGCTCGCGACGCATTTCGTCGCGCGCGGCGGGGGAATCGAGCAGGCGGCCGACTTCGCGCGCGACGGCGGGGCCGGTGAAATCGTCCTGGATCAATTCCGGCACTACAGGCCGGCCCGCGATCAGATTGACCATGGCGAAATACGGCGCGCGGATGAGGGGACGCGCGATGGCTGCCGTGAGCGGAGAAACGCGGTACACGACCACAGTGGGAGCGCCGCACAGCGCGGCTTCGACGGTGGCGGTGCCGCTGGAGACGATGGCCACGTCGGCGGAGGAGAGGACGTCGTAGGTTGCGCCGCTCGTGAAGTGGATTGCGAGCGATGACTGGCGCGCGGGAGCAAGTACGTCGTCGGGCACGCCGGGAGCGGCTGCCAGAATGAACTGTGCACCGCGGCTGGTGGAGAGTTCGCGGCAGGCTTCCAGCAGCGGCGGGAGGTTGTGCGCGATTTCTCCTGGCCGGCTGCCGGGAAGCAGCGCGACTACGGGGCGCGTTCCATCGAGGCCGAGACGGGAACGGAACTCGTCGCGCGTGCTCGAAGGCTTTACGCGCCCGACGAGCGGATGGCCGATGTACTCCGCGTTGACGCCGTGCTCGCGGTAGAAATCTGTCTCGAACGGGAAGATGCAGAGCGCGCGTTCGAATCGGCGACGAACCACGCGCACGCGCCACGGTCGCCACGCCCAGAACTGCGGTGCGATGAAGTAGACGTTGCGCACGCCGCGGCGGCGCAGATGCCGCGCGAGCCGCAGATGGAAGCCGGGGAAATCCACGAGGATGGCGATGGGCGGGCGGCGCGCGTCCACGGCATCGAGCAGACGGCGGAAGACGCGGCGCAATTCGGGCAGGCGATGCAGAATTTCGGTGATGCCGAGGACGCTGACTTCGCGCGATTCGGCGATCAGGTCCACTCCGGCGGCGCGCATTTGCTCGCCACCCAGGCCGAAAAGCTGCGTGGCGCCGCGCTCGCGCAATGCAGCCGCGAGCCGGCCGGCGTGCAGGTCCCCGGAAGCCTCGCCTGCCGAGATGAGCAGCGGAGGAAACGTCATGAGGGGAGAATACTAGACATCGGCGCCGAACACGCCTCAGTCGTTGGCGGGGACGGTGGCGCTTGCGGCGTCGCCGGCTCCGGCATGGACGCGCACTTCCTGGTCCTTGTACTGAAGCTGATAGAGGCGGTGATAGATGCCGCGGCGCGCGAGCAATTCCTGGTGTGTACCCTGTTCGCGCAAGCGTCCTTTGTGGAAGACCAGAATCTGTCCGGCATGCTGGATGGTGCTGAGCCGGTGAGCAATTACGATGGCAGTGCGGCCGGTGAGCAGACGGTCGAGCGCGGCGCGGATGGCGAGCTCCGTCTTGGTGTCCACGCTGGAAGTGGCTTCGTCGAGAATCAGGAAGCGCGGATCGTGAGCAAGCGCGCGTGCAAAGCTGACGAGCTGGCGCTGGCCGACGGAAAATGTGGAGCCGCGCTCTCCGACGGAGGTTTCGACGCCATCGGCCAGGGAACGCACAAACGGGCCGAGGCCGACTTCGTCGATAGCGCGCTCGACTGTGGCGCGGCTGATGCTGTCCGTGCCCATGCGTACATTCGATTCGAGCGTTCCCGAGAACAGCACGGGATCCTGCAGCACGATTCCGAAATGGCGGCGCAGATCCTGGAGGCTGTATTCGCGGATGTCTCGGCCATCGAGCAAGATTTGGCCGCGCTGCACGTCGTAGAAGCGGAGCAGCAGGGAAATGACCGTGGTTTTGCCAGCGCCAGTGTGGCCGACGATGGCCATGGTCTGGCCGGGCCGGACGCGGAAAGAAACATCGCGGAGCACCCAGTCTTCGTCAGAGGGCTGCGCGCCGCCGGTGTAGGCGAACCACACGTGGCTAAATTCGATTTCGCCGCGCGGAACGCCGAGCGGCACAGGCTTTTCCGGTGATTCGACGGTGATGGGCTCGTCGAGCAGGCGGAAGATGCGCTCGGAGCTGGCCATGGCGGTCTGCAAAATGTTGAATTTTTCACTGAGGTCCTGAATGGGCCGGAAGAACTGCTGCGCGTATTGGATGAAGGCGACGATTGTGCCGATGGTCAAGGTGTGGGTGAGCACGCGCGTGCCGCCATACCAGAGCACGATGGCGATGGCCAGAACGCCGAGAAACTCCACGGCGGGATAGAAGAGCGCGAAGGCCAGGATGGCGTCCTTGTACGCATCCATGTGCGCGGCATTGGCTTCGGCAAATTGTTTGTGCGCTTTCTTTTCGCGGTTGAAGAGCTGGACGACGGTCATGCCGCTGATGTGTTCCTGGAGGAACGAGTTGATGCGGGCAATGGCCACGCGGATGCGTCGATTGGCTTCGCGGACGCTGCGGCGGAACATAAGCGTGACCAGCACGATCAGCGGAATCACGCCGAACGCGGCGAGGGCCAGCCGCCAATCGAGCTGGAGCATGGCGATGACGATGGCCGTGAGGATGAAGAAGTTGCCGAGCATGGCTACAACCCCGGATGCGAAGAGGTCGTTCAGCGTGTCCACGTCCGTAGTGACACGCGTGACCAGCCGGCCCAGGGGGTTGCGGTCGAAAAAGGCGAGTGGGAGGCGCTGTAAGCGGGCAAAAAGCTCGTGGCGGAGGTCGTACATGGCGAGCTGGCCCACACGCTGCATCATGCGCGTCTGGATGTAGTCGAGCGTAAAGCGGCTGGTGAGCGCAGCCAAATAGATCAGCACGATGAAGCCGACGCCGCGCATTGCCGCGTCGTAAGCTATGCGGCCGGCGAGCGAGGGGACGAGATACTTGTCCACGGTCACTTTGAGGAGGAGTGGACCCGCGATGGTCAGCGTGCTGCTGACGAGCGAGAGCACAACGGCGGTGCCCACACGAGCGCGGTAGGGGCGCAGGTATCCAAGCAGGCGGCGGGTGAGCCGCGTGTCGTAAAGTTTTCCTAGTGCTTCTTCTTCCTGATGTCCGCTCATGATCGCCTGCGCCCGGCTGTCATCAGACGCGCGCCAACTCTTCCTCGAGCAACTGCTTCTGGTACAGGTCCGCGTAATAACCGCCGCGGCCGATCAAATCCTCGTGCGTGCCGCTCTCGACGATGCGCCCTTCGCGCAGGACGACGATGTTGTCCGCGTGGCGCACGGTGGAGCAGCGGTGCGAGATGAGCAGCGTAGTGCGGCTGCGCATAACTTCAGCGAGCCCGCGCAGGATGCGCTCCTCGGTTTCGGTGTCCACGTTGGCGAGCGCGTCGTCGAGAATCAGAATCTTCGGCTCGCGGACGAGCGCACGGGCCAGCGCCGTGCGCTGCTTCTGCCCGCCGGAGAGCGTGAGGCCGCGTTCGCCCACCATCGTTTCGAATTGCTTCGGGAAATCGAGGATTTCTTCGCGGATGCTGGCGATGTGCGCGGCGCGGTCGATATCCAGATCGGAGGAGGAGTCCGTGCCGAAGGCGATATTTTCGCGCAGCGTTTCGCTGAACAGAAAAGTGTCCTGAGTCACGAAGCCGATGGCGCGGCGAAGAGTCTCCAGCGGCCATTCCGCGATGGGGCGCCCGTCGATAAGAACGGAACCCGGGGGCGCGTCCCAGAGCCTGGCCACGAGCGCGGCGACGGTCGATTTGCCGCTGCCGGTGGGGCCGACGATGGCGACCGTCGAACCGGCAGGAATTTTGAGACTCAGGTCATCAAGCACGGGCTTTGCGGTGGCGTTGCCGGCAGCGCCGGGATGACGAAACGTCAGGTGGCGGAACTCGATCTCGCCGCGGATCTGCTGCGAAGCGGGAACGACGGCGGCGCGATCGTCAATTTCCGGCTGGGCCGTGAGTACGTGGCGCAGGCGGCCCATGGAAGCGGCGCCGCGCTGGAAAATGTTGGTCACCCAGCCGAGCGCGACCATGGGCCATACGAGCTGCGCGATGTAACCGTAGAAGGCCATCAGCGCGCCCAGCGAGAAGTTGCCGGTGAGCGTGAGGCGGCTGCCCTGCCACAGCACGATCAGAAACACGATGCCGATCAGGAATTCGAGGGCGGGGAAGAACAGGCTCCATGCGGCGATCAGTTCCATGTTGCTGTCCACGTACTCCTTGTTCTGCCGTTCGAAGGCGCGGCCCTCGTACTCTTCCTGGCAGAAGGCGCGAATCACGCGGAGGCCGGTGAGGTTTTCCTGGACGCGCGCGGAGAGCGCGGCCAGCAGCGCCTGGATTTTCTCGTAGCGGTCGTGAATCACCTTGCCGAAATAGCGCACAGCGAGCGCGACAGCGGGAACGGGCAGAAACACGTACAGCGTGAGCTGCGGTGAAATGCGCACCATGATGCTGACGGCCATCACCATGATGACGATGGTGTTGAGGCTGTACATGATGCCGGGGCCAAGCACCATGCGGACAGCGTTCAGGTCGTTGGTGCAGCGGCTCATCAACTCGCCGGTGCGGTTGCGGACGTAGAAGGCCGGCTCCATGGCCAGCAGATGATCCAGCAGTTCGTTGCGCAGGTCGTATTCAATGTCGCGCGAGACGCCAATCAGAATGTTGCGCGTGAGAAACGAGAAGATGCCTTTGATCAGGACAATGCCGAGCAGCGTGAGGCTGAAGAAGACGAGCGTCTCGCCGCTCAGCGGGCGGTAGAAGGAGAGCAGAAAGCGTTCGAGCGGCCCGGGCAGCGCGCTCATCCGCTCGATCAGCGAGTGCGCGCCCGAAATCGAGTCCACGATCGTGCCCATAACCAGCGGCAGCATGGCGCCCACCAGGCCGCCAGCCAGCAAAGTGAGGATGCCAAGGATGGTTCCCTTGCGATAGCGCCGGACATAGGGGAGAAGCGTGGCGAGGTTCTGCAGCGGCGAGGCCTTTTTGGCCGTGGCGGGCACAGTTGTTGCAGTCGCTGGGGTTGCCACCGCGCTCATCGATCTACCTTTACGGCTGTCCCGCCGGGAGTGGACAGCGGCTGCAGAAACTGGGTGCCTGAAGCGTCCAGAGCATCATACTCCTTGCGCTTGGGATTCCAGGCCACGCGCACGTGCACAGGTTTCGATCCGGGCGGCAGGGTCAGTGCCGTAAAGTCGAGCCGAAAGCCGCTGTTGGGAGTCTTTTCGTAGCTCATGCGCCAGGTAGAGATGGGTACAGCGCTACCATCCAGGTAGCCGCGCCTATTCTTCAGATGCTCGTCGGCGCGAAAGGCTTCCTTCCAACTGTCACCTTCGTGCGACAAAATTGAGACGCGAATCACGTCCACGGTGGTTTCGGGTTTTTGCTGGTTCGCGGCGGCGTCTGTGTGGGGCGGTGGCGCGAGGCGGTGAATCACCAGCACCTGCCGTCCGCCGATGGCTGAGAAATCGCCATAGTCGAGGGCTTCTCCGCTCGGGCCGAATGGGGCCAGAGCCGCACTCCTGACATCGTCCGGGAAGGTGGGCACGGCAGGTTGCTGCGACGGCTGCGGCCCGGGCGCGGAATCGGAGCACGCCGCGGCGCATGCGAGAAGGGACATGGCCAGCAGCAGCCGGATGGCTGACGCGGAGCTACTCACCCAATTCGATCGCGTCCAGACGCGCCTCAAAGTCTTCTTCCCCTTCGGAGACGAGAGCAAAGCGGTCCACCGGCAGCGATTGGACTACTCGCTGGACCCAGGCCTTCAAGCGCAGGATATTTTCGCGCGTGCGTTCGGCATATTCGCGCAGTAACGCGGGATCCGCCATGCGGCGGAGGAACTCTTGTTCGGCCGGATGATCGAGCGCGGCCGGCGCGCGCGAGCCGTTGCCGAGCAGGCCGGCATGGCCGGTAAAGAGATGCTCGAATCCCAGGTCGGCGCCCAGATGGCCGGAGTCGCGCCAAATGCCATCCTCGAATTCGGGAGCATAGGCAAGCAGCTCGAGGCGCTGAGGCTGCTCGACCCAGAGTCCTGAGGATGAATCCATCACCCACAAATCCCACCAGGCGGTGAGCTCGACGGACGAGTCCATTTGGAGCGATTCGCCCAGATCTTCGAGCACCCCCGCGGGCATGGCAGGGGATGAGCGCAGGTCGCGTTCGAGAGAGGGAGCTTCGGCTGAATCGATCGCGCGAAGAACCATCGATGTGAAGCCTTTGCGCGTGCGGGAGAACGGGACCGTGTCCAGGAAACCGCGCAACAGGGGCGCGAGCGTTTCCGGAGTCACTTCGCGACACCAAACCTTGAGATAGGCGCGGTTGGACATGTAAATAGTATAGCGGCTCTTGGCGACTGCCGGCTGACCGGTCAGACCAGCTCAAATTTCAATTCGCCGAGCTTTTCCAGGCTGCAAGCGATCCGGTCGCCCGCTTTGAGCCACACCTGCTTGTCTTTTGGGTAGCCCTGAATCACGCCTTGCGGCGTGCCGGTAAAGATGATGTCGCCGGGCTTGAGCGTGATCACGCGGGAGATGTAGTGGATGATCTGGCGCGTGTTGAAGATGAAGTCGGAGGTGTTGGAGGACTGGCGGGTCTCGCCATTCACGCGGCATTCCAGATTCAGGTGATCGGGATTGATCTGATCTGCGGTGACGAGGTATGGGCCGAGCGGCGCGAACTGGTCCGGAGTTTTCCCCACCATCCATTGGCCGCCGGTCTCCATTTGCAGATCCCGCGCGGTGAAGTCGTTGCCGGTGGAGTAGCCGGCGACGTAAGTGAGAGCATCGGCCTCGCTCACGTTGTGCGCTTCCTTTCCCATCACAAGCACGAGCTCAACTTCATAGTCGAACTTGAACGCCGCATCGACGGGCAGGCGAATCGTGCCGTTGTGGTGATTGAGAGCGGTATTGTATTTGTTGAACAGAACAGGCTGTTTGGGAATGGGCGCGCCAATTTCCGCGGCATGCCTGCGGTAATTCAGGCCCACGCACACGATTTTTTCCGGGCGAGTGACCACGGGGCCATATTCCATGCTCTTTTCGTCCAGAAAGGCGCGGCTGCCTTCCATCGATTTTGTGGCTCGCTCGACCAGCGCGTTCAGGCTGGGTCCGTCTTCATTTTGGAGCAGATCGTCCATCGTGGCGGGCGCGAACATCTTGAGCGCCTTCGAGGCTTCGGCGACATCGAGGATGCCGGGCGCCATCTTGACGCCCAGGCGGAATTCGCCGCCGCGGCGGATGGTGAGCAGCGTCAGGCCGGTGGCCATGCCTTTTTCCCGGGGAATCTCTTTTTTCTTGTTGTCTGCGGTGGCGCTCATCGGGTTCCAGCCAGTTGCCGCGGCTACGGTAGCTGCCGCGGACGTGGTTTTCAGAAAGCTGCGGCGATTGTGCTTCATGGAGAGTACCTCGCCAGAGAAGAGTACACCCGGAATAACCTTGCCGGAACCGGCCAAGGTTTGGACTCCTCTCCGTTTTGGGTTCGCGGAAAAGCCATGAGCATTGCAACGGGGCCGTGGCGTCGTAATATGCTGGAACAGGCTGGGGTGGCAAGCGATTCCGAAGAAGGTCGGCAGATTCGAAATCCTTGATGAGCTGGGCCGCGGGCCCATGACCGTGGACTACCGCGCCAACGATCCGGCCACGGGCCGCACGGTGGTGCTCACCGTGCCGAGTGAAGAGGTTCCAGACAACCCGCTGGTGCTGGCGCGGTTCTACCGCGAGGCGCGCGCGGCCGGCGCGCTGCAGCATCCCAACATCATCGCCATTTACGATCTGGGAGTGGACCGCGGAGCTCCCTTCATCACCAGCGAGCTGCTGGAAGGCTCCACGCTGGAGCAGATCCTCGAGGTCGAAAAGCAGAAGGGCGGACTGGGCCCGCAAGAGTCGCCCATTGTACTGAGTTACGTGCTGCAGGCCAGTAAGGGGCTGGCCTACGCGCATCAGAGCGGCATACTGCACCGCGACATCCGGCCGGGAACGATCTTTGTGACCAAGACGGGCATAGCAAAGCTTACGAACTTTGCGCTGGCACGGCTGCCGCACACCTCTTCGCTCTCCACCGGAGCGCTTGCGGGCAACATGGCCTACATGTCGCCCGAAGTGATGTGCGGCGACCGCATCGATCTGTCGGCAGATATCTGGGCGATGGGCTGCACGCTCTACGAGTCACTGACATTTACGAAGCCGTTCCACGGCGAGACGCTGACGCAGTGGATGTTTGCGATCATGAGCCAGGAACCGAGGCGCCTGATGGAGATGCGTCCAGACCTTCCCGCGGATCTGGAAGAGGTAGTGCACCGGGCTATTAAGAAGGACCGCAACGAACGCTACAAGAAGATGGAAAAGATGGTAGCCGAGCTGGAACCGATTGTGCTGCGGCTGCTGACTGAGGCGCCGCCAGCATAGCGCCTTGCCGGCGTGGAGAGCCGAGCGGGTTAGCCAGCTAAGGCTTTTCGGGCGGCAAGACTTCCTT
>Ga0335081_10006022_pt1 | contig 19243 bp, 19 predicted proteins | sample Lox_Sample_35_FD_206713 | JGI IMG/M metagenome (GOLD analysis project Ga0335081, IMG submission 206713) | Soil microbial communities from Loxahatchee National Wildlife Refuge, Florida, United States - Lox_Sample_3.5 | ecosystem: Environmental > Terrestrial > Soil > Wetlands | place: USA... | reverse complement strand
GGGCCGGCGTACACCTGAAAGCGCAGATCGCCGGCGGCGGCGACCGGGAGCGTGACCGACACCGCGGCGCGGCTGGCGGACTTGCCGGTGCGCGCGCCGCCGACGGCAATGCTCCCCGCGAACTTGGGCTCGTTCTCCTCGAGCGTGAGGGCAGCCAACAGAAAGTATTTGGATTTCACCCCGACCCACTCGAACGGCCCGTCCAGCAGCCTGGCTTCTCCCGGCTTGAGTGACTGGAATGCCGTACTCTGGGTCTTCCCGGCTTTCGTGACCACGGCGTAATGCCGATAGTCGTCGATCGAATCCGCCTCGACCGAGCGCAGGCCCTGGCCGAGATCGAGCGCGAGCACGGCGCCGGTCCGTCCCAGCCCCGCGACTCGCCCCACCACATCGAAGCGATATTCGTCAGGTGAGAAGGTGTACTCGAGCACCACGCGGGCGTCGCCCCGCTCGGCGGTGAGCGTGAGCTTCGTGCCGGGCGCCCCTACACGCAGCTGCTCGATGTCCGGCTTGAAGGTCCAGCCCTCGAGATCCGCGGTATCCGCGCCCTGTACGAGCCGCATGCCCAGGAGACCGGTGCCGGGTGGGACGAGCTGCACGTCTCTCGATGCGTCGATCGGCGAGAACGAGCGGAACTGCAACAACTCGACATGGACCAACCGGCCCCCGAGCGTTGAGAAGCCGAGCCGGTAGAGCGGCGAGCTGACCCAGACGGTCTCTGCCGGAGCTTCGGCGGACGCTCGGACGGGCGGTCCGGCGGACGGAGCCACGACAGGAGGCGTCGTGGCGGCGCTCTCTGCCCTGACGCGGCTCGTGTCCGGCTGTCCGCCGGTCCGCCTGACCGCCGGTTTCTTGAGAAACAGACTCGGCAGAATCGCGACGAGCAGCATCAGCACGATGGCAAGAATGAACCGACGTTCCACAGCGGGCCCTCAGGCGGGAGGCACGGGATCAAAGCCACCGGGATGGAACGGGTGACACCGTGCCAGGCGCTTCACGCCTAACCAGCCCCCCTTTACCACCCCGAAGCGCTCCATTGCTTGATACGTATACTGCGAACACGAGGGGACGAACCGACACTGCGTGATCACGAAATGCGAGAGCGTGAACTGATACAGGCGGATCATTCCCATCGCCGCGAGCCGCGGCCATCGGCTCAATCTCACGTGACATGCCTCACGGCTTCGCCAAGCTCGGCCTCGAGCGCCGCGAACGGCAGCCCGTAGGCGGAACGCTTCGCGCGTACCACGAGGTCGTACGGCGGGAGCGACGCCAGAGGGCCGCGGCGCACCAGCTCCCGGAGGTGGCGACGCAACCGATTGCGCAACACCGCGGAGTATTGAAATCGGGGAACGATGAATCCGATGCGAGGATGCGGCGGACGGGTCTGGTTGGGACGCCATGCGAGCTCGAGATGTGCAGTCCGCCACCGGCGTCCTTCTTCCGAACAGGCGACGAGATCCGAACCGCGCGCCAGCCGCGCGCGCCGCGGGAACCGCTCGCCCGTTACTGGCTCCGGTGCTTGGACGGCAACCGGAGTGCGAGGCGCTTGCGGCCCTTCTTGCGCCGCCGCGACAGCACCGCGCGTCCCCACACATCTTTCATGCGAGCGCGGAATCCGTGTTTGTTGATGCGGCGACGGTTGCGGGGACGATACGTCGGGCCCATGCGTTTCCTCTCGTGAGGCGGGGAAACCTAGCGCGTTGCCCCTCTTGGTCAAGGTTGACTTCTCCACACGTGGGGCGTACTTTCGGGCCGCCCTGCTACACCCCTACCTTTTGTCACCATCGATGGAGCAGTCGACAAAGGAAGCTTGGAAGCGTCTCCTCGACGAGGCGCGGCGTGAACTTCCCGACGCGACGGTTCGCACCTGGCTCGAGCCAGCCGAACCGATCGGGTTGGATGAAGGACGACTGATCCTCGGCGCACCGGATCAGTTCGCCGTCGAGTGGAATGAATCCAAGCATGCCGGCATTCTGGCCCGTGCCGCCGAGCGCGTGTTCGGCCGCCCGACCGCCGTCGTCTTCCGCGTCCAGGAAGATCGCCAGCAGCGCCCGCAAATGGATTTCTTCGTCGCCACCCGGGAAGCCGCCACCACCGACAAAAACGGGATCGCGACCACCCCGCTCAACGAGCGCTACACCTTCCAGACGTTCGTCATCGGAAAATCCAACGAGCTCGCGGCCGCGGCGGCGCACGGCGTCGCGGAGGCGCCGGGGAAGACCTACAACCCGCTGTTTATCTACGGTGCGACCGGGCTCGGCAAGACGCACCTGATGCAGGCCATCGCCCACTCGGTGCTGCAGAAGAATCCCGAGACGCGGCTGCAGTACTTCGGCGCCGAGCAGTTCATCAACGAAGTCATCGAGTCGATTCACGCCCGCACCATGTCGGAGTTCCGGCGCCGCTATCGGAACGACGTCGACCTCTTCCTCGTGGACGACGTGCATTTCCTCGAAGGCAAGGAGATGACCCAGGAAGAGTTCTTTCATACGTTCAATGCGCTGTTCGAGGCCCACAAACAGATCGTGCTCACATCCGATCGGCCCCCGAAAGAGATCCCGGGGCTCGAAGATCGGCTCATCTCCCGCTTCGAGTGGGGGATGGTCGCGGACATCGGGCATCCCGACCTCGAGCACCGCATCGCGATTCTCCGAAAGAAAGCGGAGCAGGACCATCTCGAGCTGACGATTCCCGACGACGTGCTGCGGTTCATCGCCGAGCACATCCGCTCGAGCGTCCGCGAGCTCGAAGGCTGCATCATCAAGCTGCTGCTGTTTGCGTCACTCAAGAATCGCGAAGTGACGATCGAACTCGCGCGTGAGGCGCTCTCGGACAAGATCCGTCAGGGCGACGATGCGGCCAGCTTCGGCGCGCAACCCACGCCTTCCATCGATCGGGTGCAGGAAGTCGTCGCGCGCCGGTGGGGCGTGACGCCGGAGGGACTGCGGTCCAAGGCGCGCACCAAAACGCTCACGATCCCGCGGCAAGTCGCAATGTATCTCGCGCGCGACATGCTGGGAATGCAGCTGGTCGAGATCGGCCAGGCGTTCGGGGGCCGGGATCATTCGACGGTCATCCATTCCGTCGACAAGGTCGAGCGACAAATGATTCGGGATCGGACGTTCAAGGAGCGCGTCGAAATGGCGCGTCAGGAGTTATCGGCACTGTAGCCCACATGTTGGAAGCGGCTTGTGGGCAATGTGGGATTAATGCTTTCGATGTAGAACACCCCGGTTGATACCAACAGTACCAACATGGCGCCAACAGCGAGATGGGGCGTAGAGAGCTGATGCATCACGAGGTTAGCACAATCACCCACATTTCCCCGTACTCTACTACGACTACGAGTATTTCTATATATAGAGGCCTTAGAATCTTTTTCCCCAACAAGGCGCAGAGCGGGACATGAAGTTCACCATCACACGCGACCAGCTGCAGGAAGGACTCGGCGCCGTCGCCGCGGCTGTGCCGACCAAGACCACATTGCCGGTGCTGGCCAACGTGCTCGTGGAGGCCACAAAGCAGGGCGTTCGCCTTGCGGGCACCGACCTGGACATCGCGGTGAGCACGATCGTTCCGGCCGATGTCGACGCGGAAGGCGCCGCCACGCTGCCGGCCAAGAAGCTCGTCGATATCGCGCGCGAGCTGCCGGCCGGCCCCGTGCGGATCACCGCGGCCGGTGAGGCACGCGTATCGATCGAATGTGGCCGCTCGAAATTCAAGCTGCTCGGGTTGCCGCGCGAGGAATTCCCGTCGTTCCCCGTGGTGAAGTTCGAGGGCGGAGGCGCATGGCGCGCGGCCGGCGGCGTGCTGCACAAGCTCGTGGGACACGTCGCGTTTGCCGCGTCGACCGAAGAGAGCCGCCCGATTCTGAACGGCGTGATGTGGGAGTTGCGTCCCGACCGCATGCGGATGGTGGCCACCAACGGGCATCGCCTGGCGAAAATGGACGTGCCGGCAAGCGGCGGGTCGACCGCCGATCTCATCGTACCCCCGAAGGCGCTCGAGCAGGTGCGCCGGCTCATCCCGTCCGATGCCGACATGGAAATTGCGCGGAGCGACAACCACATCGGATTTCGCGCCGGCGGGACGCTCGTGTTTTCGCGCCTCATCGAAGGGCCGTATCCGAATTACGAGCAGGTGATCCCGCGCGAGAACGACAAGATCGGCACGGTCGACAAGGCCGCGATGACCGCCGCGCTCCGCCGCATGAGTGTTGTCGCCAGCGATCAAACCCATCGGATCCGGCTCGCCTTCTCGGGCGGCGCCGTGAAATTCTCCGTGCAGACCCCCGATCTGGGCGAGGCGCAGGACGAGCTCCCCGTCACCTACGAGGGAGAGCCGCTCGAAATCGGGTTCAATGCCATGTACCTGCTCGAGATCCTCAAGTACATGCCCACTGACGAGGTGCGCTTCACGTTCAAGGCGCCTGAGCGGGCCGCCACCGTCGAACCGGTGGGCTGGGACGATCCCGCAAGCTACATGGCGCTCGTCATGCCGTTGCGCCTCGTGGACTGAAGCGCCACACCGATTCGCCTATGGCGGTAGATGTCGGCGCACTTCAGGAGCGCCTGCAACGCGCACTCGGCACGGAATTCAAGGTCGGCGACTTGCTGGGAGAGGGCGGCTATGCGGCCGTCTTCCGGGCCAAGGACCGTGCGGGGCGCCGCGACGTGGCGGTAAAGGTCCTCGACCTGGGCCTCACCCCCTCCCCGGAGCTGGCCGAGCGCTTCGTGCGCGAGGCGCGCACCGTAGCGCAGCTCGATCATCCGCACATTGTCCCGATCTACCGGGTCGGCGGCTTCAAGAACACGATCCTCTTCATCATCATGCGCTGCGTCGACGGCATGTCGCTGCGGCAGCTGTTGGAGCGCCGGGGGGAGCTCTCAGTCGACGATGCCGTGCGAGTCGCGCGTCAGGTTGCCGACGCGCTCGCCTACGCCCACCAGCGTCACATCATTCATCGCGACATCAAACCCGACAACATTCTGCTCGACGCTTCCGGCCACGTGCTCGTCACGGATTTCGGAATCGCCAAGGCGAGCGAGGCGGCCTCGGCATCGCAGCTCACGACCGAAGGGATGGTCGTGGGGACGCCGCATTACATGAGTCCGGAGCAGGCCACCGGCGATCGCATTGACACGCGGTCGGACATCTATTCGCTGGGGATCGTGCTGTATCAGATGCTGGTGGGTGCCGTGCCGTTCGATGGCGAGTCGGCGCAGGCGGTGCTCATGAAACAGGCAACCGCCGATCCCGCGCCGATCCGCCGGCAGCGCCGCGAAGTGCCCGACAAGCTCGCGCGCGTGCTCGAGCGGATGCTTGCGAAAGACCCTGCCGAGCGGTTCCAGACCGCGGAAGAGCTGAGTCGCGCCATCATCGAGGCGCGTCCGGCGGCCGCGGGCGATCGGATCGCATTGCGCCGCCGCCGCAGCGCGGAGCCCCGGAACCGGAGGACGCGGATGGCGGCTGGACTCGCGGGACTCGTCATTGTCGCCGCGCTGGTGCTGGCGAGCGTGACGGCGCTCGGCCGCGGTCCGCGCTTGCGGGTGACCGCCCCGGTACCGGACAGCGTGAACAGCCGTTTGCAGCAACGCGGCATTCTGAGTCGGACCGACACCGCTGTCTTTGCCTTCAGCCCCTACAGCGAGCGCGAAGCGCTCCTGGTGATAGCGCTCCACCGTGTGGCCGTGGCCGCGCCGCGCCACTTGCGCGGCTATCCGAGGGAAGGGCTCGCCTACCGATTCGGAACGACGTGGCGCGGCGGACCGAAAATCATCTTCGTGCTCGACCCCGGCAGCGGAGCGCCCGACACCGTATACGGGCGTCTATCGCCGCGCGATGCCTGGGAACTCGAGCGCGGCGTGCGCGTGCTGCTGAGTCGGTCAACGGGACGTTGAACGGTGCGCTTACCGCGCGGGCGCAGCGCGAGTCGAAATCAGGAACAGGTCACCGGCCGTGAACGGCGTCGCGGCCCGGGGACCGCTCACGGCCACTCCCAGCGCATCCGAGGCGCCGATTGCGAACCCCAGGGTGATCGCACTACGGTGCAGCGTCCGGTCCAGTTCGATTCTGGTCAATAAACTCCAGCCGATCGGCCGCAGCATCGTGAGCCGCGCGCCTGCCGTATACCCCAGGGCGGAATCGGTCGTGAACCGGGCGGCCGCGGAAAGCTCGAGCACGTTCCGGGCGGTGTGCAAGGTTACCGCGGGAGTCGCGGTCGCCCGTTGCTCAACGCCACGGACGACCGGTTGGCCGATATTGCGCACCGTTGCGCCGACGTTGACGACTTTCGTGTGGTACACGAGGCCCACATCCCAGGCCGAGGCCTTCGTGCCGCCACGATAGAGACTCGCCCCCATTCCGGCAGCGATCGAACCCGACCCCGCCCCGAGGGTCACGCGGTAGGTGTCGCCTCGCGTGCCGGTGTCGAACATGTCGCGCTGATAACCAAATCCGAAACCGCGGGCCTCGATCGCGCCCGAGATCTGACTGAGCCTGCCTCCCTCGCCAGGGTCAGACGACACCAGATCGATGTACAGCGACGCCGTGGGCCGCGTCCCCAGCCCCGCAGGATTTACCCAAATGGCCCGTGCATCGGTAACATCGGTGGGAACGAATTGCGCGTCCGCGTAGTTCGACGCGACCTGGGCGCTTCCCCGACTAGCGAAGACCCCGATCCACGCGGTTAGCGCGAGGCTCGAAGCCCGGAAGCCGGAGCGGCGGAGGGTCGACGCTACGGGAGGAGGAACGCGGTAACGGTCGAGTGCGAGCGCTGGCGCACCGGAATGGCCAGGCCCTGGACCGGAAGTGAAATCGTCATATCCGTGGAATCGTGGCTTTCACCGCCCAGGAATCTGCCATCTTCCGCGAGAAACCCTTGCGATGCGGTGGCCCCTCCCCCGCTCAACTCGAACGGCTGGCCGCTGTTCTGACCCGCACCGCTCACCGTGTAGCGGGTGGTGGCTTCGATACGCAGACTGCGCGTCCCGTTGCGAACGTCCCACGCCGGAGCCTGCGAGTACACGACGGCGCGCCGCGTGACCTCGGATTCACCGGCGCGCTGACTGCCGGCAACGGTATCGGTCCACTGTTCGCCCACGCGCACGCCGGCGGCCGGAATGCGCGGGAAGAAGTCGTGGAAGTTGGCGACGAACTGCGCGATGTTCTGCGCGATAGTCGTGTCCATTTGCACGTTCCCACGGAAATCTCCGTCGGACCGCAACCGACCCCGGAGCATCACCGCCCGCACCCGCGCCATGTTGTCCGTCACGACCTGTGGCATGCCGGAATCCGGAACGACGGAATCCACGATGAATGACACCGGGTAGCCACCCGTATCGGCGGGACCGCTAATGCTGACGCGCACGTAAATAAGTGCGGCGAGATCCTGACTTTGCTGCTTGCCGCCATAGGCCTGTTCGACGTGCAGTTCGCGACGGACGACGTACCGCATCGCGCTCGGTCCGTAGTGTACGAGGTCCGGGAGCGGCGCCGGTTTCGCCGCATGCGCCGGCGCCGGTTTGGAAGCCTGGGCGGAAGGGGACGGCACTGCTGCCGGTGCGGGAGGGGGGGAAGCCACGCCTCCCGAGGCAGTCCGCTGCCCCCCGGCGCAAGCGACCAACGACACGAGGGCCCAGGTGAGCGCGACGGATCTCACGGGTTGGGCGCCCGCACCCGCTCCGCCTTCGTGCGCCCAAACACGGCGACCATTTCGGGCCCGTCACTCGAAACCCGCAGCAGCTTCCAGCCACGCTTGCCCATATCGGCGCGCCAGGCAATGAGCTTCTCCCACTCGGCCACTGTTGTGCGGAACACGCGCAGATCGGCGACCTCCTCCCACTGAGGAGGATACGCACCCGGAACGGGGGAAGAAGAAGAGGGCGGTAGGGCCATAAGCCGAGTTCTGTTTACCCACCAAAGTGGGCAGATGGTCATCTCTCTGGGATGGCTGTCGCCAGCCACCTCACGCGGCCTACCCGCAGCTCAAACGACCCGGGTCGGGTCTCGCTGCCTATTTGGCCTTGCTCCGACTGGGGGTTGCCCTGCCACGTCTGTTACCAGACGCGCGGTGGGCTCTTACCCCACCATTTCACCCTTACCCGTGGATATCGGGCGGTTTGATTTCTGTGGCCCTGTCCGTCGCCTTACGGCGCCCAGGCGTTACCTGGCAGTCTACCCTCTGGAGCTCGGACTTTCCTCGGACGCAGGATCAAGCCACTGCGCCGCGACCATCCCACCCTGCCGCCATCAGTGAAAGCTATGAACGCCGGATGATCCGCGAAAGGTTCAGCGGCTAAGATGGCGCAGGACTTGGGACAACGTGTCAGTGGCCATGGACTTCTGCCCTGGCGCTCGGGCCCCTCCGCCCCCTGCCACCCAAAACCCGTCGTTCTCCTCGAATACGACCTGCTTCAGGCCGGTCACGCTGTGCCCGCGAGTCATGACCGGCGAAAGCTCGGTTGCATGTACGGCGTTGATGCCCCGCGCCCGGTACGCCGCGAGCAATTCATGCGTTACGGCCTCCGGCGTGAACAGCAGCAGTGGCCGCTCCGGTAGCGTGAACCCGCGCATCAATCCAATGCTCAGCCAATCACCCGGCGCATGAGCCGCCCGAAACGCGAAGAACAACCCTGGTCGTTCCTTGAGAACCTTATCGCGCAGGGCACTCGCCTCTTCGGCCACCTGATCCTCCAGCGCCCGGTAGTAGTTGTCGAGGAGCCCGGCGTCCCGCAGCGTCCGCAGTCGGTCGGGCAATAGAATCGAGTCACGCACTGGTGACCCGAGACGGGGAAGTACCTGGTGCCAGGCGTCGTCACAAAACTCCGCGCCCACCGTCGTGCCGGACACACGGACGCTGGGCATCGAATCGAGATCGATCGCCACCGCGGGGATGAGCTGCCGCAGGCCCGCGGCCAGCCGGGCCAGCGTGACGAGCTCTGCGGTCAGGCGGACTTCTCCGAACAGCGAATCGAGCTGGCATGCAGGAGCGGGCCCAGAGGCGGCTGTCGAACCGGTGGCGCCCGCCCGCAGCAGCCGGCGGTAATCGACTGCGGGAATCCAGGCGACACTCGTGGGCTGTAACACATTGACGGCATCGCGCCACGCCTTCCGCACGGCGGCCCGCTCGTCCCACAGATGGTGCATGGAGTCCGCCACGACTCCTGCTTCTGCGTCGCCTGCGAGGAGGTTGTACCCCGCTTCATCGAGCGACTCCACGAGCGAGTCGAGGGATGCGGCCGAGCGAGGCGTGGCCGGGCTCGTAGGCCCGCGGGGCACGAGCAACGCGGTCCAGAGCGCGCGAATGCCGGTTTCCCGAATCCATGAGGGCACACCCACCGGATGTGTCGTATCGATCTCCCCGGCCGACAACGGAACGGCGTCGCTCATGCCGGGGGGGACCGAGGCAGCAGGCTCGAGCTCGGCCGCGAATTGCGGGCCTGGCAGCACCGCCCGGCCGTGGCGCTGCGCTGGCGGGACATGGGCCCATTCCGCGGGCCTCCGGATCCAGCGAGCGAAGGCCACGAGGAAGCGCTCGGTGTCCTCCAGGGCGTCTCGTTGCAGCACGGGCATGGTCGTGGCGACATCCTGTGGTCCGAGCGCCCCGAGGGCGGTTCGGCTCAAAACGACGACGATTCCGTCGCCGATTCGGGACGCCGCCATCACCGGCGCATTTGGGGACGTGATCCGGCCCTTGGGTCCTTGCACCCAAGCCCGGCCACTTCCCACGGCGATTACTGCCAACCGGCGCTCGACATCCAGTACACCATTGCGATCGAGCGGAAATTGCTCGTATACCGAGCCTAACGGATCATCGCCGAGGCGGCGGCCCTCGACCCAGGGCTGCGGTCTCGGGGAGCCGCCGCGAGGTGTGGTGTCGCGCAGCATGTGATCGCTGATCGATATGCCCGCGCCTTCCCACGCGAGCCATTGATTCACGGTCGAGCGGTCGAGGGTGCCGACGCTATCCACGGCGTAGCCAAGCACCAGCGCGCCACCACGAGTGACCCATGCGTGCAAGAGTGACACGTCTCCGCTCGTCATCGCATCCGACGCGCCTTCTGGTTCTCGGCCCAACAGGAACAGGAGCGTGCGGTAGCGCGTGAAGTCGGAGCGGGCCAGATGCGGATAGAACCGCCGGTATTCCACCGTGAATCCCGCTCGCCGCCACGGTCTGGCGGTAGCGGCGAGCAACGCCGCGTCCGTCATGTTCAAATCGAGGACCAATACTCGACGGGCTTCCGGGGCACAGGCGGCTTGCAGCGAGAGGATGAGGAACGCAGCGCTCGTCAGGAGCGGGTTGCGCGCCGGCTTCACGGACTTGGCGCGGCGCCGAGCCGCGCGAGCCCACGCCGCGCGGCGTTCATGTAGAGCTCGAGCAACTGATCCCCGTTCGCGCCGACCGCGAGAACGAAGCGATACGCGGCAATCGCGGCGTCGCGATCACCAGCGCGCTCCGCCGCTTCCCCCCGGGTCAGCATCTTGTCGAGATCTTCCGGTGTACGGGCTGAGTGACCGGGATCGTGTGCCCACCGCGCCTCGCTCCGCATATAGAGATATCCGCCAGCGGCCGTGAGCCCCACGGCTACGATGGCGAGCCCGATACCGATCCAGCGGCTCAGTTTGCGGCGATCCGGAGTGGAGACCGGGAGTTTCGGCTGTGTCATGGATTCAGCACGCTTTGAAAAATCTCCTGAGGACACGTGTGAACGCTCTTGGCATACCGGCTGAATATTGAAGGGTCGTTGACGCCGGGGAACTATGCTGTCGTCGCATGGTCACCGTTTGCACGGTCTTGCCGGCCCCAGAGCGCCCCCGCGTCGACGCGGCAGGAGAAGGCTGTTTCCACACCCTGCACGTCGAATCGTGCCGGGACGTGCTGGCCACGGCGAGGCGGCACCACGTCGACGCAATCTTCCTTTCCGTACACCGCTGTGGGGGCCATGAGCTGCCGGCGGTGGCGCGGTTTGTTCGCGAGTTCCCGGCCATCCCCGCGGTCGCGCTCGTGTCGCGCCACGATAGCCAAGCCACCGACACGCTGCTCAAGCTTGGCGCCACGGGGGTGCGCGTGGCGGTTGACTGTACCGAACCCGCAGGCTGGCACAGGCTGCGCGACCTGGTCAGCCACCCCGCGTCGCCAGTGGCGGCGGTCATTCTCGCGCGGGTGCTGCCGGTACTCGGTGAAGCGGCGGGAGAGTCGCGCCTGTTCTTCGAGCTCGTGGCCCGCCTGGCACCCGTGCTCACAACCGTGCGCGGCCTCTCGCGCCACCTGCGAGTCGGACCGAGCACGTTGATGTCGCGCTTCTTCCGTGCCGGGCTACCGTCACCCAAAACCTATCTGGCCGGGGTACGGCTGCTGCACGCGGCCTACCTGCTGCAGAACCCGGGCATGTCGGTGGCCGACGTCGCGTACCGATTGGACTACTCGTCGCCCCAAAGCTTCGGCCGCCACCTCAAAGCTATGCTCGGCGTTACGGCCGGTGAATTCCGCCAGCGGTTTCCCTTCGAAGTCGCCGTGACCCGATTTGTCGACCTGCTGATCATCCCGTACCGGGAGGCCTTGCGTGCGTTTCACCCCCTCAACGCGGGGATCTGGGACCAAGGACCGGACGGCGCTCGTGCCTCCTGGACGGGATGAGCCGCGGGCGCGGCCGCCTCCTCGCGCGCCCGCTGCTCTCGCGAGAGCACCGAAAATCGGGCGATACTGCCCCGGAGGCGCTCGGCCAGCTCGGCGAGTTGTTGTGAGGTGATCGTCAGATCACTCATCGAGGCGATCTGCGCCTCGCTCGCCGCCGCGGCGCCGTCCGCGTTCTGCGACGAACTCGTCGCGGTGCTGGCAACCCGCTGGAGCACTCCCGCCAAGTCCACCAGCCGCTGCGCCTGGCTGCGCGAGACCTCGGCCGTCGCGTCCACGAGGTCTCCGATCAGCTGGACGCCCTCGTGCAGCTCCCGGAGCGCGCCGTCGGCTTCGGCGGTCACGGCGCCGATGTCCTGGACCTTTTCCTGGCCCGACTCCATCGCTCGTGCGGCGGCTTCGATTCCCGCGCGTAGCTCGGAGACCAGTTCGGTCACGTCACGAGCCGACTTACCCGCCTCAGCCGCAAGCGTTCGGACTTCAGTGGCCACGACAGCGAAGCCCTCGCCGTGCTCCTCGGCACGCGCCGCTTCGATGGCCGCATTCAGGGCCAGGAGATGTGTCTGGCGGGCAATGCGTCCGATGGTGCGGGCGAACACGCCAATGCGTTCCGACATCGCCGACAGACCGGCCACCGTGGACGCCGTCGTCCGCACTTCCTCCCCCACGGCCCGCAAGGTCTGGTTCGCGCGAGCAACTCGATCGCGCCCTCGCTCGGCGGCGGCGATCAGCCGACTGGCATCCGCTTGCATCAGTTCGGCCCGGACCCGAAGCGCCTGCGCCTGATCGGCCGCTGTGGCGCTTTCGCCCCGCGCACCGTCGACCGTACCACGCTGCCCTCCAAGATCGGTGGCCAGCTGCCGAGCGGTGTGGCCGACCGCATCAGAAGTCGCGTGCAGCTCCTCGGCCGACGCGGCGAGCTGCTCGGCAAATGCCGCAACCTCGTCGGCTTCGCGCTGAACGGTGGATATCGTGCCACCGATCTGCTCGAGCATGCGGTTGAAGCTCTTCTCGAGAAAACCCAGCTCATCGGACTGGCCCGCTGAGGCGCGTATCGCTAGCTGTCCCTGCTCGGCAATGCCCATGACGCTCCGGGCCTGACGGATACGCTCGATGAGCGTGGCCGGAATGCGCTTCAAGGCCATGGCCACCGAGATAAAGACGATCGTCTCGAGCAGCACCTCGGACCCAAGTGAAGGCGTGCCGCCATACAGTCGCCGATGAACTTCATTGGCGCCGAGATAGAGCAGTGCCGAGATCAGCACGAGAAAGTCTCCTACGGCTTGCCCCTGATCGAACGCGTAGGGGAGTACGGCGATAAAGAACGCGGCGATAAAGCCGCCATGCCCGAACCAGACTACGAGCACACCCACGAGCAGGGCATCGAACAGCGCCAGGACGTAGATGAGCCACCAGCGATACCAGCCGCGCTCCACGACCACGCCGGCCAGCAGATTCAACGCGGCGCCAACTCCGAGCACGAGAACCATGGTTGCGGGGTGGGTATGAACCGCTCCACTCACCCACCCCAACACGCCGAGCAGGAACGCGCCACCAATCATGATCCAGCGGCGCCGGTAGGCACGCGCCACGCCTTCCAGGTCCTTGAGACGCTGTTCGGCGCCGCTGGCATCATCTCGCCAGCCGCGCATGCGGGCTGCCAGGGATCGTTTCGTGGCCAGCGGATTGGTCATTGACGCTCGCTCAGGAGCTCGGCTGCCGTTACCAGCACCTCAACGCCATACCCGGCTTGCTGCACGTTCTCCTTCCCGCCCTGCTCCCGATCCACCACGCCCAAAACGCCACGCACCAGACCCCCTTCCGCCTCTACAACGTGGATCGCGTCGAGCGCCGACCGACCAGTGGTGATCACATCCTCGACCACCACCACCCGCGCACCACGCACGAAGCAGCCCTCGATTCGTTTCCCGGTTCCATGGGTTTTTGCTTCCTTCCTGACGGAAAACGCATCCAGCCGGAGGCCCTGAGCGCGTGCTGCGACGGCGATGGCGTACGCGACGGGGTCGGCGCCGAGCGTCAGCCCTCCGACGAGATCAGGATGCCAACCCGCTCTGACGATCCGCTCGAGCCCAAGTTCACCGATCAGTTGTAGTCCTTCGCCGGACATCGTGGTGCGCCGGGCATCGATGTAGAAGTTGGATCGCTGTCCGGAAGCCAGCACAAAATCGCCGAACTGGACGGACCGGGTGCGCAGAAGCGCGCGGAGCTGCTCCGCTCCGGGGTTAGAAACCATTAGTAGTTGTCAATACAACTACCACGTCATCGCCTCAGCAAGGAACTGAGAAATCCTCGCCGCTCCTGCTTTGTATCCGTCAACGCATCAGTTACTTGAGCGGCGAACTCGAGCACGGTCGCCGGGCGCTTGGTCGCGTCGCGCTCGAGCCCGCGCATCACCGCGGACTCGAGTGACGCGCCAAAGGTCCTGCCGGGCACCGCTCGATTCAGGGGTTTGGGGTCTTCACTGAGCAGCTGCTGAAACAGCTCGCGCGGCGTGCGACCAGTGAAGGGATGCTGGCCTGTCAGCAGGTAATACGTGATAGTCGCTAGGCTGTAGATGTCGGCCCGGCTGTTTACCAATTCGCCCGACAAGGCTTCTGGGGCTACGTATTGAAGGGTCCCCACAAAGAAACCCGTGCGGGTGAGGCGGTCGTCGGCCGCCAAGTCAGTATCCTGGGCAATGCCGAAGTCGAGCAGTTTCGCCGTGTCAGTCGCCTCGTCATACATGATGTTGTCAGGCTTGAGATCGCGGTGAATGATGCCGGCCGCGTGCGCGGCCGCGAGTGCCGCGGCGAGTTGGGAGACAATCCGCGCGACCACCTCGGGCGACAGCGGACCGCTCCGCTGGGCAAGTTCCGATAGCGGCCGGCCAGTCGCCCATTCCAGGGCGAGGTAATGTAGGTCGCCAGCATCTCCGAAGTCGTAGGTGCGGACCACGCCAGGGTGCTCCACCCGCCTTCCATAGCTTGCTTCACGCAGGAAGCGCTCTACGGCGGTGGGGTCGCTCCGCAACCGGGCGCGTAATACCTTGAACGCGCACAGCCCGTGCACCGGGTGTTCCGCTCGGTACACCTCGGCTGTGCCGCCCTCACCGATGCGCTCTTTGAGCGCATACCCGGCGATGGTGCGACCTGCGAGGTTCTCAATTGGCATGGAGTTGCGCGAAACTAATGCCCGGATTTGATCTTGAGCAAGTGATCCGGCGGTCCGCGCGCGCGGTTGCGATTGCCACGGCGGTCATCGGCTGTGGCCAATGGCAGCGGGCCGGGACCGAACCGCGGCCGGTGGCGCCGAGCACGGCTGTTCCAGCGTTGTTCGATCCCACGGCCGTGTATCGCTCCATGGGCTACATGGTCGCGGGGGGAGGCAATTCGCCGCTGTCGTTCATTGGTTCGGTGCGCTACCTGGCGCATTCGAGCGCCGATTCCACGCTCGCCGTGTTCGCGATGACGCTCCCCAATCGCGGGCTGAGTTTCCACAGGAGCGGAACCGACTACGTAGCGGATTATCACGTGGATCTGGTGTTCCGGCGCGGAGACGTGGTAGAACGGCAGATCTCGCGCGATGAGACGGTTGCGGTTCACAGCCTCAAGGAGAGCATGCGGGAAGACGAGAGCATCGTATTTCAGCAATTCATTCCCGTCCGTCCCGGGGTCACGAAAGTCCAAGTTCGTGTGCGCGACCGAAACGGGCCCGGTATCGCTGAAGTTGAGCAAACCGATACGATACCGCGTCTCGGAAGAGGAGCGGATGAGGAAGGCAGCAGTCTGGGTTCCCCGATTCCATTCTACGACGGGACCGGTCGGGAACAGACCAGCGCCGTTCCTAAGCTCGTGATCAATCCCCGTGCGACCGTGCCCTATGGCGAGGATCTGCTCCGGTTCTACCTGGAGGCCTATGGAATCGGCGGCGGTCAGCCGCTCGTCACCCGAATTCTCGACGCGAACGGATTGCAGTTATGGCAGGACACGATCACGCTGACCGGTGTGCTGCCGCTCGCCAGCGCCGAAGTCGCCATCGAGTCCAATCAATTCCCTGTGGGATTGGCGGAACTGGTCGTCCAGGCTCCCGGCCTGGCGCTCGAGGTTCGCACTCCGCTGCTTGTCAGTCTCTCCGAGGACTGGGCCATCGCGAACGTACAGGACCTGCTCGACCTGCTCCGCTATTTTGAACGCCAGGACCTGCTCGCGAAGCTTCGGCGCGCGGCGCCCGAAGACCGTGCCGCGGTGTGGCGCGAGTTCTATAAGGCGACGGATCCGGTGCCCACCACCGCAAACAATGAAGCACTCGACGTGTATTTCCAGCGGCTCCGCCTGGCGAACGGCGAATTTAAGGAGCCCGGAATTCCCGGATGGAGGAGCGAGCGTGGTGAAGTGTTCATTACTTTAGGGCAGCCGGACGAGGTCTTCAATCCGGGCAGTCAGGTCACTGTCAAAGACGTTCGGTTGATCCGGTGGGGATATACCAATCTGCGGTTGATTCTCGAATTCAGAGACGACGTTGGTTTCGGGCAATACCGCCTGACGCCCGAATCCCGCGCCGAGTACTCGCGGGTCCTGACACAGGTGCGGCAGAACGAGTGAAGCGACCGCTGCTCGCAGTTGCTGTGGCCGTGGTGCTCGCGTCGCCGCTGTTTGCCCAGGATAGCCAGCTGGTCACGCAGCGCGCCGAGTCGCTCAGAGAGGCCGGGCGTCCCTGGCACGCGGCCGAATTGCTGCTCTGGGCCGCGAGTCGCGATTCCCATCCCAAGGCCGACATGGTGCTGCGCGGCGCTGAAGCCGAGCTCGCCGCGCGGCGCTACGAACGGGCCAGGACCCTCCTGACGGGACAACCGTGGCTCAACGGTTACGAGAATGGCGAGGCGCTCGCCGTTCTGGCCGAGGCCGAGGAGCGCCTCGGAATGGAAGGTGCAGCCGCCCTCCATTATGCTGAGGCTCGCACGCACGCGCAGGGTGTGCGGGCCGCCCTGCTTTCGGTTCGGGCCGGTGCGGCGTGGGAGCGTCTCGGGGTGCTCGATTCGGCCGCGGCGGCCTATGCCGCCGCCCGGGCCGAGTTGCCGGGAATCGACCAGTGGCTGCGGCTGCGAGAAGCCCGGCTCACGTCCGATACTGTGCGCGCATTCGCACTCTTCGCGGAGCTCGCTCCGCCCGCCTCTCGTCAGATCCCGGTCACACGGGCGCGCACGCTGCTCACCGCTCGGGATACGGCGCTTGCGATCGATGCATTCGCCGCGGCAGGACGCTCCCTCGACGTAGTGCGGCTGGCGTTAGCGATTGGCGACACGGCAAGAGCTCGGCGCACGCTCTACGACCTGCTCGCGCGAAACCCGGAAAGCGACGATGCGGCGAGCGGCGTCGGAATCGCACTGGCGTCCCTTGCGCCGCAACTCCCATCCGACCGAGTGGCGCTTGCGCGGGCGCTCAGGCTGCACGGGGGGACGAACGACGCACTGCTCGAGGTTGGGCGAGCCGTGCAAGCCGGCGACTCGAGTGGCGCCACCCTGCTCTTCCATGGCGAGCTGCTGGCCACGGTCGGCCGTTCGTCCGCCGCAATCCGCGCGTACGAGTGGGCCGCCCGCGATTCGTCGGCTCGTGCGGTCGCGCTGTACCGGCGGGGCCGTCTGCTAGCGCGGTCGGGACAACCTGACGGCCTGGCGGCGCTGGCGAGCTTCGCGGAGGCGTATCCCGGCGATTCGGCCGCGCCGTCCGCTCTCTACACCATCGCCGACACGTACGCGGCCCGTGGCGACACGAAAACCGCGCGCGGCTGGTTCGCGAAGCTGCTCTCCCTCTATCCCGTCGATCCGCGCGCCTCGATCACCCGGTTCCGTCTGGCGGCCGAATTCTCACAGCGCGGGATGCTCGACAGCGCGGCCGCCTTCTACCGCGCCGAGGTGTCGGCTGGCGGCTCGCAGCGCCTCGCTGCTCGCTATTGGTTGGGAAAGCTCGCCGCCGCTCGCCATGATCGTGGCACCGCTCGTACCATCTGGCTCGCGCTCGCGAGGGATGACTCGCTCGGCTACTACGGCATTCGAGCCCGCCAGGCGGCGCGACTGCCGCCGTTGCGGATTGCGGAGCCGCCGGTGGACTCGGGTTCGGCCGCCGCCACGCTCGCGCTCGCGCGCCTCGACACGCTGGTGCTCGCGGGGCTCGACTCGGAGGCGCGGCTCGTGGTGCAGGACATCGTGAGCCACCCCCCGACCGAACTTCCCTCACTGCTGGTTTGGAGTGAGGGCCTGGTCACGCGCGGATGGGGTCCGGCGGCGGTGCGGTTGGGATGGCAGGCCGCGCTGCACGCGCCGAACGACGCCCGTGTGCTGCGCGCGATTTTCCCGTGGCCGAACCGCGCGGCAGTGGAGGCGGAGGCACAGGAGTTCAATCTCGATCCCCTGCTGCTCGCGGGAATCGTGCGACAGGAGAGCACGTTCGATCCGGAGGCGCTCTCGCCCGCCGGCGCGCGCGGACTTGCTCAACTGCTGCCGGGAACCGCGGCCTTCACGGCCAAGGGCCTCGATGTGGCGTTCGATACCGACTGGATCACCGTGCCGGACCTGAACCTGCATCTGGGCGCCGCGCACTTCTCCGAGCTGCTGCGGCGCTTCGGCGGCCGCGTCGATGCCGCCGTGGCGGCTTACAACGCTGGCACACCGGCCGTGCGCCGCTGGCTGGGCCGGCCGGGCGCCGACGACGCCGATACGTTCCTCGAATCGATTCCCTTCGTCGAGACGAAGGGATACGTGCGGGCGGTGCTGCGCAACCGTGAAGTGTACCGCGCGCTGTACGCGAAACCAGGAGATTGAGCGACCGCGGCCGTTCTTGACAAGCGGAATTTCGGCGGGCAAATCTATCGCGCCCGGCCTACCGCCGGGCGGCGCATGCGCCCGACTGAGACTTTGCAGGAGGCTGATCGGATGGCAAAGGGAAAGGTGAAGTGGTTCAATGACGCCAAGGGCTACGGATTCATTGAACAGGAAGGCGGAGACGATGTCTTCGTGCACTTCTCGGCGATCCAGATGGATGGTTTCAAGACGCTCGCCGAAGGGCAGGCGGTGGAATTCGAGGTGAAGAACGGCGACAAGGGATTGCACGCGGCGAACGTAACGCGAGCGTAGCGGTACCCGGCGCCATCTGTTCGGCCCCGCTCGGTGTCCCGGGCGGGGCTCGTCATTCCCGCATTGTTATCTTCCGCCATGGCGTCCCCCACTTTTCCCGCAAAGACGGTATTCCTCGTCGACGGCTACGCGCTGATCTATCGCGCCTTCTACGCGATGATCGCCCGTCCGCTCACGACGAGTCGGGGAGAGAATACGTCCGCCGCTTGGGGGATCACAAATTTTCTCATGCGTATCCTCGTCGAATACCGGCCCGACTATCTCGCGTGGGTGCACGATCGCGGCGTTTCGTTCCGTCAGGCCCGCTATCCGGACTACAAGGCCACCCGCGAGAAACTCGATGAGCAGCTGCAGCAGGACTTCGACCGCTCGCTCGAGCGGATCGGACAGCTGCTCGACGCGTTCGGAATACCGGTCGTGGCGGTCGAAGGCTACGAAGCCGATGATGTGATCGGCACCATGGCCACCGCCGCCCG
>Ga0335081_10006020_pt1 | contig 19244 bp, 16 predicted proteins | sample Lox_Sample_35_FD_206713 | JGI IMG/M metagenome (GOLD analysis project Ga0335081, IMG submission 206713) | Soil microbial communities from Loxahatchee National Wildlife Refuge, Florida, United States - Lox_Sample_3.5 | ecosystem: Environmental > Terrestrial > Soil > Wetlands | place: USA... | reverse complement strand
AGAATGCCTGGTCACCAACGGCGAGCAGCGCACGCGGCTCCATATCGAAGGGCAGGCACCGATCCTGCGCGAGAAGGACATCATGCTGCCGGCGCAGGCAGATAGCCCGGCCAAGCGCATCTACCTCGCGGTCCAGTTGATGTACACTTCGCGCGATCCGCGCAACCATCACGAGGCCTATTTCACGTTAATGCGCGAACTGGTGCAGGCGGCGCCCAGCGCCTGGCCACAAATATCGGCGATCAGCAATCACATCATGGCCGGAGAAATGTACAAGGCGCTCAAGAGCGCCAAGGCCCTTATTGCTTACGAGAAGGAGTTGCTCGATCATGCAACACGCGGCACAAACATACGACGCGATCGCCAAAAAGATCAGCAATCCGCGTGAGCTGGAAGCCGATCTGCTGCTGAGCGCGGCGGCGAAGCTGCAAACTATCCGTGACGGCTGGGAGAACAAGCGTCCGGAGCTCGGCGCGGCTTTGCATTTCAATCGCCGGCTTTGGTCGATTTTCGTGACCTCGGCGACCAGCGAGGAAAATCCGCTTCCAGCGCCGATCCGCCAGAACGTCGCCAATATCGGCCTCTTCGTGTTCAAACAGACGCTCACGGTATTGGCTGATCCGAAGCCGGAAAATCTCGGCTCCCTTATCCACATCAATCGCCAGCTCGCGGCGGGCTTGCTCGGCCGCGCCTGATCGGCACGACAGTTCAAAATGCAAAGACCGCGGGTAATTCCCGCGGTCTTTTGCCGTGACGAGTCGAGACGATCATCCTCCGACTTTTAGATAGTTGACCAAGCTCATCTGAAACAGCATTGAGGTCGCCTGCATCGAGGCCTGCATGCGGGTTTGCAGCGTGAGCAGTTCCGTACCCACTTCCTCATTTGAAACGCCAGTGATGTTTTGCAGGTAGTCGTTGAGCGTCGCGCTCGTCTGCTGATGGCGAGTTTGCGCATCGGTCGCCGCATTTTGCGCCGCGGCAAGCTGGGTTTCGATATCCGTAATCGTTTGACCGCCGGAGGCGTTGTTGAGATTGGCGGTCAATCGCTGGTTCAAGGCCGACGAAAGGCCGACGGCGTTGGGATTGGCCGAGGAGATTTGCACCGCGGCGAGAGTGGCCACATTCTGTACCAGACTGCGAATGCCATCTTCATTGGCGCGCGCGCCGTAAGACACGACCAGCGACGGGTCGACGCGCGCGGTTGCAGTATCCCGCGCCGAGCCGCTGCCGGCATCGCCGGTGTACCAGATTACCGTATTGGCGGCGGTGCCTGCGACCATGCCTGTGGCTGTATCGAACGGAGGGCCGTCCACCCGCTGCGGGGGATTGTTGGCGTCACCGTTGAAGAAATCGTTCGAGGCTGCGACCGCCGATGCCGCGGTCAACGAGGTGGCGGCAAGCGTGCCGACGGCACTCGTCAGCGCGGTTTGAAAATTCGTGGCGGTGTCGGCTGGCGTCGCACCAATGGTGAACTGATTGGCGCCGGGAGGCGAGGCGGTGGTCGCAGTGAGCGTGAGGTTTGCGCTGGTGCCATCGGGCAAGTTGAAACTCAGTGTAACATTGTCGCCGGCATTCGGATTGCCACCGCTGAAGTCGACCGACAGCGCGGCGGGTGAGCCGCTCGGCGGGGTTACGGTTGCGTTGGTCAGATTCGAACTGACCGATGCGAGCTTGAACCCGAACGGCGACACGGCATCTTCCGCAACCGAAACCGCCGTCGCCGAAGACGACGTGATCGCAAGGCGGCCGAGACCGTCGGAGCCAAGATCGGCCTGGCTACGTTCGGAGATGAGCTGGGTGAGACCAGCCTGGGCGCCGTTTCCGTTGAGGATGTGATCAACCGTGTCGACCGACGGCTGATTCGTGGCGCCGCCCGAAAAGAGATAGTGGCCGCCGGACTGGGTATTGAGCAGGTCAAGCAATTGGCCGAGCGAGCCCTGCGCCGTCTCCTGTGCAATTCCAGCGCTGCCATTGGTCGCGGGGGGGGTAGCATTATCGATGGCCGACTGCACCGTATTGGCCACATCGGTCATGCTGCTGAGCGCGTTCGACATCAAGCCGATGCGGGTATTTACAATGTCGATGCCGTTGTCATAACCGCTGAGTGCCGACAACTGAGCATTCAGCCCGACGGTAACTCCACTGTTCGTACCAAGGCCGGAATAGCTGGCGGATTTCTGGCCGGTGCTGAGCTGGCGTTCGAGATCGTCGAACTGCGAGCGCATATTAGTAAGCTGCTGGACCGCCAGCGCCGCTTGGCTGCCGATTGCGGAGACACTCATAGCATCCTCACATCTGCATCAAGGTGGTGAACATGGCATTGATCGCCGTTAGCACGTGCGCGTTAGCGGCATACGAATTCTGCAAGTTCAGCAGATTGGTCATTTCCTGATCGATATTGACGCCGGACGAATCGTTGAACCGCTGCTGCAACGAGGACAGTACGACGTCCTGACCTTGCTGCAGATTGGTGGCCGAACTTGCGGCTTCCCCTTGCTGGCTGATCAGCTGCTGCAAGAAGGTACTGATCGAGCCGGAAAATGGCGAAGCCGCGGTGCCGATGCCGGTATTCGGCGAGAATGTCAGCGACGAGCCGGTGAGCTGCTGATAGATAAAATTCGGCCGCGTATTGTCGCCGGCGAGCGTGCCGGGCTGATAGACGACGAGGCTCGACGGGTCAGCCACAACCGCCGAATTGACGACGATGCGGCCTGCAAAGCCGGTGCTCTCCGAACCGGCCGCGGTGATGGCGCCGGTGTAGGGCGTCGATCCGTCGGTAAACAGCGGCAGCTGAGCGCTCCCGCCTGAAAGCGAGGTTGCGGTCGTCGTCGTCGTCAGAGAATTCAGATCCGCGGTGACGCCGCCGTCATCAAGGACTTCCAAAGTCGTGCCCGACGGATTCGACGCCGTCAAACCAGTTGACGCCAGCGCACTGTTGATCTGCGAGATCACCGAGCCCATGCCGCCGGAGAAATCGACGCCGACGACCGTATCGTTCGACGCCGTGGTCGCGCTGTTGGATAGCGGCAAGGCGGAAGGGTCGTCAACGCGCACCAGCGTGATGGTGTGCTGTGTATTGGTCCCCGTGTCGGTGTAGCTCACGGTAATGTTATTGCCGGCCGACAGGCTGCCGATGTCGACATCGAAGCCTGACGCCACGGGAGTGCCGGCTGTCGTGGTGTCCGACAGCGCGCTCGCAATGCCAGCGGCGAGCCCGTCGATCTGATTCTGTGCTTGCACCAGATCCTTATCGCGCATCTGCAAATAGGCGGCGATTGTTCCGGAGCGAATCGCGTTGTCCTGAATGAGGTCGACCGTGCCGCCGCTCGGTGTGGTCAGTGTAATCGTGCCGACCGTGCACTGCGACGGGTTCGCGCTCCACTGTGAGGTCGCCGTCATAGTACCTTGCGCATTAAAGGAGAGCTGCGCAGCACTGGCGCCAACGAGTTGAACGCCCGAATTGGTGAAAACATTAACTTGGCTGCCATTGCCCTGGACAACATTGATATCCATCAGCTGCGACAGCTGATCGATATAGGAATCGCGCTGATCCATCAGGGTCGCGGTTTCACTATCGCCCGCCGGTGCGGCGGCGATCTGCTGATTGAGCGAGGCGATCTGGCTCATCGCATTATTGGCTTGCGTTACCGCGGTCGAAATTCCTTGCTCGGCGTCTTCGCGCAAGCTCTGGATGCTGGCGGTCGTCTGATTGAGCTGTTGCGCCAGCAGTTGAGCGTTACTCACGACCGCGCTTTGCGCGGAAGGATCGTCCGGACTGGTCGAAAGAGACTGCAGGGCGCTGGTGAAATTGTTGTAAACCGTTTCCAGCGCATCGGTGCCGCCGGGCTGGCCATAAACACTCTGTAACTGCTGGTACATTTGCGCGCGCGTATCCGCGTAAGACGCGCCGGAATTCTCGGTGCGCAATTGCCGTTGAATATATTGATCGAGCTCGCGCTGGACATCGGCAATGCGCACACCGATGGTTCCACCGGCGACGACAGTGACTTGATCCGCGACCTTGCGGGTATAGCCGGGCGTATCGGCGTTGGCGACATTGGCCGAGACCAGGGCAATATTGGCCTGGTTGGCCTGCAACCCTGCAAATGCGGTCGAGAGCGCTTGCGTCAGACCCATGTGCCGATCTCAGCTACGCCCGCCACGCCATCGTTCCGGGGTTCACGCGCGGTTAGCGGATGATGTTCAGCAAATCTTGCGACATCTGGTTTGCTGTCGTGATGACCTTTGTGTTCGCGGAATAGGCCTGTTGAGTCACGATCAGTTTTGTGAACTCAGTCGCAATATCGGCATTAGAGGATTCCAGCGACTGACCGACGATTTGACCGGACGCCCCGGCGAGCGCCGCCCCGGATTCAGCCGTCTCCTGGTAGGCCCCGCCGTCGAGGCTTTTCAGGTTGTCCGGACTGTTGAAATGAACCAACGGGATTTCGGCAAGCGCGACGGCCTGCCCGTTGGAAAATGTGCCGGTGATATCGCCGTTTTTGCCGACCGCGATTGACTGTAGTTGGCCGGCGGCATAGCCGTTCTGTTGCAGATTGTTGACGGTCGAGTTCCCGCTGGTGCTGGCAAACTGCGTGATCGAGCCAACAGGACTGTTCACCGTCAGATTTCCAATCGTGTTGCCGTTGACGGTGACGTTATTGAGCGTGAGGCTCGTGATTGGCGGGTTTAGCTGGCCGCTCGGGTCGAATACGAAATCGGTTCCAGCGTTTTGCCATGCCACTGTCGCGCCGACCGCGTTCGAATCCGTTTGGTAAAATAATTCCCACGTGTCTTGACCACCATTGGCGACGCTATCGACTTTTGCCCACCTGAATTGGAGATTAGCCGGGCTGCCGGCCCCGTTATAAGCTGTAATGGATCCGCCATCGATGGATTCGTCGACAAAGGTCGATACGTCAGTTCCGACAACAGTGCCGGTTCCCGCTACCGTCGGATCGACGGTGAAATTTGCAGTGTTAAGGAGTTCGGAGTTGGGAATCGAAGAGTTGAAGGCGTTTGTCACCGGATTCGTCGGGAGGTTGATTCCGTATTGAATTTGCGTTGTTGCAACTGCCGGCAGAAAGTTGCTTTGAAATTGTAACGGCCCAGCGACGCTGCCGGTTGGAACGCCCGTCGTCGGGTCAATCGGAAGCCCTTCCAGATAATAGCCGGCGCCATTCACGAGATAGCCTTGGGCATCCAGCTGAAAGTCGCCGCGTCTCGTGTAGCTGTTGATCCCTCCGAATATCGGGGTCGAGCCGCTGAAGCTTAATGGGGGCTGGACGATGAAATAGCCGTCGCCATTGATGGCCATATCTGTGCCAAGCGTTGCGCTCTGGATCGCACCTTGCACGGTATTCGTTGCGGTCGACATCGCCACGACACCGCCGGCAACTTGCTGGGACGGCACTGATGCGGCGGAAACGAGATCCAGAAAACTCGTATTGATATCTTTGTACGCGATCGTCTGAGAGTTCGCGATATTGCCGGATATGTTCTGGATGGCGAAGGATTGCGCCTGCAATCCACCGACCGCAGACGTAAGCGCATTAAACAGACCCATGGTTTCTCTCCACTATCTCGACCGACACACGCCACGAGGGCGGAACGGGCAATCCCGCGCGCAGACCATCGCAAGCTGCGTGCCAGCCTAAATTTTGTGTAGTATCAATAGCTTATGACAATGGCCCGGGACGCGGGCCGGGCGCTTTCTGCCTTCATGCGGCAGATTTTGCCGGGCTAGACCTGACGCGCTGCGCGCTCGATGGTGTCCTCAAGCGCGGTCACGCAGGCGCGGTCGCGGTAGAGTTTGTGCTTGTTATCGGCGATGCGCTGGCGCGTGGCACTGCGCATTTGCGGGTCGCGCGCGAGCTTAGCAGCGATGACCACGTAGTCGTCGATCGTGTCGGCGACCAAGTCGATCACGCCCATCATCTCCAGAATAGCGGCGCTGTGACGGCCGCGCATCGTCGAACCGCGCGCGGTGACGATTGGCAGATTGTGCGCCAGACTTTCGAGCGCCGAATTGCAGCCCGACCAGCCGATGCTGTCGAGGAACACGTCGCATTGGCCGATGGCGGAAATGAACTGGCTCTGATTAAGGCGCCCGAGAAACACTGTATGATCGGATGCCTTGAGGCCGACTTCGGCAAAGGCGCGGTCGAGCCGCTTCTGGAATAGCTCGTTGACCGGCGGGCCGCCATTGTGACGGATGAAGACGAACTGACAGTTGCCGACTTCTTTGGCGATGCGCGCGAAGACATGATCGTATTGCGGCAGATATTTATACAGCGATTGCCCGCACCAGAACACAGTGGCGTCGTCGCGTAAGTGCAATTCGGCACGCGTCATCGCGACGGCCGAGGCCTCCACCGGCTCGTAATAGATCGACAGGTTCGGCAACCGCACCAGCTCCTCGGTGTATTGCTCGGCGCCGTCGGCCGGCTCCATCAAATTGCTGCTGAAGAAGCAATCCAGGCTCGCCATGCCGCTGGTGTCGGGATGGCCCCAGGAATTGCACTGCACGCGTGCAAGCCGTTGCGCGGCGAGCTGGAAGGTGACGGTGTCCATCCACAGACCGGGATAGATGAGCACATGCGGCTTATCGGTGAGGATCTCGCGCCGCCAGCCGGCGACGTCCAGCGTCTTGTGCACGAAGCGATCGCACATCGCCGCCGCGGCCTCCGTTTCCGCGTCGCGCCGGGCGCCGACGTGGTAGCCGTAAAGCTTGAAACGCTTGCGATCCATCTGCCCGAGCCAGCCTTTGATCGGGATTTTCCAGTTGGAATGCAGATAAAAGAAGCTCGAGACGATGCCGACGCGGATCGGCTCATCCGCTGATGGCGACGGCGGCAATTCGGGCGGCGCGCCATAGCCCGCGTTGACGATCGCTTGCACCATGGCGCCGTATCGGCGCTGCAGATCACGGTCGTTTTGAGCCTGATAGGCAAGCAGGAACGGCTGCTTGATAGTGAGCGCCTTGATGAGATCGCCGGGAACACGTCCGGCCGCTACGTCGTCGCTCAACGTGCGCAGGCTTTGCTCGTAAGCCGCGCGCCGCCGCGCAATCTCGGCCTCGTCGGCATAAAGGATCGGCAATTCGGCAAAGCAGGCGGCAAAACGCGCCTCGGCAAGGTCCGGCTTGATCGCCAGCGCTTTTTTAAAATCCGCGATCGCATCGTCGTTGCGGTTGAGATCGAGATAGACGCGTCCGCGGTCGAGGTAGGTCCCGGCATCGTTCGGGTTGAGCGCGAGCGCCTGCGCGAAACTTGCCAGCGCTTCATCGAAGCGATCGAGGCTGCACAGCACCCGGTTTCGGTTGAGCCGCGCCTCGGCAAAAGCCGGGAAAATTTCCAGCGCCCGCTCGTAATCGGCCAAGGCGGGCTCGAGTTTGTTCTGTGCTTCCAGCACGGCGCCGCGGTTGTTGTGGGCCTTGGCATAATTCGGCCGCAGCGCCAGCGCGCACTCGAAGCTTTTCGATGCCTCGTCATAGCGGCCGAGCGTGCGCAGCGACGAACCTTTGTTGTAATGCGCTTCGGGATAGTTCGGGTTGATGGCGAGCGCTTTGCGGAAGGCCTCCAGCGCCTCCTCGTCGCGGCCGAGCGCGGCAAGTGCGGCGCCGCGATTGTTGTGCGCTTCGGCGTATTTCGATTTTTGCTTAAGGGCGGCGTCGAAGCTTTCGACCGCCTCCTGATGGCGTTCGAGGGCATTGAGGATGATGCCGCGATTCAACAGAATCTGCGGCGACGGCTTGCGGCCCTGCATCGCGGCCGAGATGAGCTGCAGGCCGACGGCCGGCTCGCCTTTGGCGAGCTTGATCAGCGCCATCATCTGCAAGGCATCGTAATGGTCGGGCCGCGCCGCCAAGATTTCGGCGTAGAGCCGCTCCGCCTCCGGCAGCCGGCCCTGCTGATGAAACTGCAGGGCCTGCGCCAGCGTTTTTGTAACGTCAGATGAAGCTTTGGCGAGCGGTTGCGGCATCTCGGATCCGAAGGCCGAGAGGTAGAAAACTCCGGTTGAGTCGTCCAGCCTGCCTTAGGAATTGCCCTTTTCGCCCGCGGCGGGCACGAATTTCAGCGCCAGGCCGTTCATGCAATAGCGCAGGCCGGTGGGCGGCGGACCATCGTCGAACACGTGGCCGAGATGCCCCTCGCAGCGGCGGCAATGCACCTCATTGCGGACCATGAAGAACGAGCGGTCGGTCTTGGTCTCGACCGCGTTGTCGAGTGGTTTATAGAAGCTCGGCCAGCCAGTGCCGCTCTCGAACTTGGTGTCGGAGGAGAACAGCGCGAGCTCGCAGCCGACGCATGCGAAGATGCCCTTGCGCTTCTCGTGATTGAGCGCGCTGGTGCCGGCGCGCTCGGTGCCGTGCTGGCGCAGAATATTAAATTGCTCGGGGGTGAGGCGCTTGCGCCAGTCGGCGTCGGTGAGCTTGCGCCAGTCGATATCCATCATCGTGGTCATCGTTTCTGCCTTCCCATATCCGCCGGTCAGCGCGACCGCGCCAAGGCCTACGCCCGCCAGCAACATTGTGCGCCGGTTCATCATCAGCTGTTTCCTTTGTGCGTGCCCCAGAGCTGCTCGATGCGCTGATCGCGTCCGCAGTTCCAGCGGTAGAATTTGTACTTGGTCGGGTTCTTCACATAAAAATCCTGGTGATATTCCTCGGCCGGATAGAACGGCCCGGCATTGTCGATCTCGGTATAGATCGGCTTCTTCAGCTCGGCCTCAACCTTCTTCTTCGATTCCTCCGCCAGCGTTCGCTCTTCGGCGTTATGCACGAAAATCGCGGTGCGGTACTGGTGGCCGTAATCGCAGAACTGGCGATCCTTCACGGTCGGATCGATGTGGTGCCAGAAATAGTCGAGCAACTGCGCGTAAGTGACTTTGCTCGGGTCGTAGATTACTTGCACCGACTCGGCGTGGCCGGTGCCGCCGCCCGAGACCTGCTCGTAATCCGGATTGGCGACGGTGCCGCCGGTGTAGCCGGATGTGGTCGAAATGACGCCCGGCACCTTGTCAAAATCGCTTTCCACGCACCAGAAGCAGCCGCCGGCGAAGGTCGCCACGGCCTGCCCGGCCATCGGCTGCGGCAGCTTGGCCATTTGCGCGCTGGCGACGCCGAGCCCTGCAAGGAGTAAAGCAAGGCTGAGCAGCAGACGGGGCATGCTTACCTCCCGGGTTTCTCGCGTCCACACATATAACGTTTGCGCATAATCGCCATTCACTTGTGCATCACCCGATCATCACGTTGGTGCGATCTTCGGCGTCATGCCCGGCCTTGTGCCGGGCATCCACGCCTTTTATCAGTAAGAAAGACGTGGATGGCCGGGACAAGCCCGGCCATGACGGCAAATGGTCAGGAATTCCATGCGTTTTGAAGGCACCAAGGCCTATGTGGCGACTGACGATCTGAAAGTGGCGGTCAATGCCGCGATCACGCTCGAGCGCCCGCTTTTGGTCAAAGGCGAGCCCGGCACCGGCAAAACCGTGCTGGCGCTGGAAATCGCAAAAAGCGTCGGTGCGCCGCTCTTGGAATGGCACATCAAATCGACCACCAAGGCGCAGCAGGGGCTTTACGAGTACGACGCGGTGTCGCGCCTGCGCGACAGCCAGCTCGGCGACGAGCGGGTCAAAGATATCCGCAATTACATCAAACGCGGCAAATTGTGGGACGCCTTCGCCGCCGACGAGCGGCCGGTGCTGCTGATCGACGAGATCGACAAGGCCGATATCGAGTTTCCCAACGACCTGCTGCTCGAACTCGACCGCATGGAGTTCTTCGTCTACGAAACCGGCGAAACCGTCAAAGCGCGGCGGCGGCCGATCGTGGTCATCACATCGAACAACGAGAAGGAATTGCCGGACGCGTTCTTGCGGCGCTGTTTTTTCCACTACATCCGCTTCCCCGACGCCGACACCATGACGGCGATCATCGAAGTACATTTTCCCGGCATTAAGCAGCGCCTGGTGAGCGAGGCGCTCAAGCTGTTCTACGAGATCCGCGAGGTGCCGGGCATGAAGAAAAAGCCCTCGACCTCGGAATTGCTGGATTGGCTGAAGCTGCTGATGGTCGAGGACATCGGGCCGGAGATTTTGCGCGAGCGTGATCCCAAGAAGCTGATCCCGCCTCTCCACGGCGCGCTGATCAAGAACGAGCAGGACGTTCACTTATTTGAGCGGCTGGCATTTATGGCAAGGCGAGAAGGCCGTTGAATCGATGCGCGGTCATTGCCGGGCACGACGCGGAGTGTCAAGCGCCGCCCAATGCATCGATCACTTCGCGCCGGGCGTGTCGTTCGGCGGGCGATTGCGGCGGCCGAACTCCTTCGGAGGCGCTGGTGGCGCGGGGGTGAAGTTGGCGCCGAGTGGCACTTCAGGCTCGGGCGCCAGCGCAGGCACCGCGACATCTTCGAGCGGCGCGGGCGCCGCCACCACCAAAGCGTCCTGCTCCGCCTCCGCCACCTCGGCAATCGCGCTCAATGCGGCGGCCTGCTGCGCCGGCAGCTTCGCGCGCTGCTCGGCGCGCGCCTTAAGCCGCGCCGCCTTGCGTTCGCGCGCGCGCTCGCGATAGCGCGTCAGCTCCTGCTCGACGCGGGCCACCGGCCGGCTGCCCCAATACAGCCCCTGTGCAATCGCACGGCCGAGCGTGCCGCCGGCCCACACCAGTTCGTAGGGCGCAAACAGCCGCCAGGTCTCGTCGCCCTCGACAATGCCGCGCGCGATCAGTTCGCCCGCCATCGCCGTGGTGTTGAGCCCGTGGCCGCCGAAGCCGCTGGCGACCCACAGGCCCGGCTCGATCGCGCCAATCTGCGGCATGCGGTGGATCGCTCGCCCGAGCGTGCCGCGCCACAAATGCGCGACCTCGACTTTGCCGAGCTGCGGGAAATTGCGCCTGATGTCGGCTACGAGCGAGCGCGCGATGAAGCGCGGCTCGGCGTCCCACACGCGCATGCGGCCGCCCCATTGCAGCCGGTTGCCGCCGACGATGCGGTAGTGATTGTCGGCGCGGTCGGTGTCGCTGATGCCGCCTTGGTAGCGGATCACCTCGTTGAGCACCGGGATCGGCTCGGTCACCATCACATAGGTGGTGATCGGCAGCAGCGTGGCGGCAAGCTGCGGCATCAATTCGCCGAGATGGACGTTGCAGGCGAGCACGACATGGGGCGCGCGCACGCGCGCGTCCGGTGTGTCGATGCGCTTGCGCACGCCGGCCGGATCGATCGACAGCGCCGGCGTTTCCTCGAAAATGCGCACGCCCGCCTTTTCCGCCTCTTCGGCTAAGCCCATCGCGTAATTGAGCGGATGGATGTGAAAGGCGTTGGGATAATGCAGCGCGCCGAAATAGCGCGGATTGGGTAGCTGCTCGCGCACGCGCGCGGCCGGCCAGGCTTCGACCTCGGCGCCGATCCAGCGCAGGCGTTCGGCGCGCCGGCGCACATCGTCGTCGTTCTTGGAGACGTGCAGCCAGCCCGGCGCGGGATTGACGCCCGGCATGCCGGTCTCTTCGATCGTGCGGCGCACGTAGTCGACGCCGTCCTTCGACAGCGCATAGAGATGCTTGGCGTGGTCGAGCCCGATGCGCTCGACCACCGTGTCGACGTCCTCATGGAACCCGGGCAGCACGAAACCGCTATTGCGCCCCGATGCCGCCCAGGCGACGCGGCCGGCTTCCAGCACCGCCACGGACCAGCCGCGCTTGGCGATCTCGCGCGCGACCGTTAGGCCGGCGAGGCCGGCGCCAATGACGCAGACATCGATGTCGAGTTCGAACGTGAGCCGACCGCGGTCGCGGCTTGCAACCCGGGTCGCTTCGTACCAGCTATCGACTGTGCTATCGCCGTCACTCATGCGGCCCGCATGCTAGACTGCCGCAGATTCGAAATCGACCACCCAATAGACGATCGATGCGCAGACTTTTACTGTTTCGCCATGCCAAAGCCGAGCGCGCCGTGCCGGGCACGCCCGACCGCGACCGGACGCTGATTGAGCGCGGCCGCAAGGATGCCGTCAAGATCGGCGCCTATATGGCGAGCCATCACCTGGTGCCCGACCGCGTCGTCGTGTCGCCCGCGGTGCGCACGCAGGAAACCTGGAAAGCCTGCGCCTCGGCCTTCAAGAAGGAACCGGGCGCGATGTCGCTGGAAAAGCTCTACGACGCCACCCAGCACACCATCTTCGGCGTGATCAAGGATATGCCCTCCTCCGCCCACACGCTGATGGTAATCGGTCACAATCCCGGCCTGCATGAACTCGCCTTGATGCTGATCGCCTCGGGCGACGTCGAGGCGCGCGAGCGGCTGCGCGAAAAGCTGCCGACCTCAGGCTTGGTGATCGTCGATTTTGCCTTCGACGACTGGAACCGGCTGCATCCGCAGTCCGGCCGGCTAGAGCGTTTCGTCAGCCCGAAGTCGCTAGAAGCCGCGGCGAACTGATTTTTCGTCATTCCGGGGCGCGAGCGCAGCGAGCGAACCCGGAATCCAGAGCCAATAGCTTGGCCTTGCCGTGTCGCTCTGGATTGCGGGTCCGGCGCCGGCGCGCCGTCCCGGAATGACGATTATTGTTTTGCGCTCAACCCGCTCGCGAAAACGTGCCATGATCGTCTGGTCGTCACAGCGAAGGGAGGGGCGCTGTCATGTACAAGCAGATCCTGGTGCCGGTCGATGTCGCCGACATCGCATTGGCAAAACCCGCGATCGCCACCGCCTGTTCGATGGCGAAGGGCTCGGGCGGCTCGGTGCGGCTGGTCAACGTGCTGCCGATGACACCGGTGATGCTCGCCGAATACGTGCCGCCGGATTTCGACGTGCAGCAGCGCAAGTCGTCGGAGGACGCGCTCACCACTGTCGCGCGCGAATGCGGGCTCGATCCCGCGCATATCTCCTACACGGTGCGGCAGGGCGGCATCTATCACGAGGTGCTGGAAGAGGCGAAAGCCATCAACGCCGATCTGATCGTGATGAGCTCGCACCGTCCCGCCATGCGCACCTATTTCCTCGGCTCCAATGCCGGACACGTGGTGCGCTACGCCAAATGCTCGGTGCTGGTGGTGCGGCAGTAGGGCTTAAACCTTCGGCAGCAGATCGCGCGGCAGCGCGTCTACGCGATAGAACCGCGGCCGGTTGCGGCGGAAGAAATCGCCGCCACGCCAGAGAAACAGCGCGAGAAACCCGGCGATGAACAGCGCGCCGCCAATGGCCTGCGCCTGCAGCGCGCGCACGATCAAGAACGCCAACGCAAGCGACACGCCGGCGAAGACAACGAGCCCCGGCCAATATTGCACGGGATTGGTGCCCTGCTCGAAGCGCGCCTGCGTTTGCGCCTGCGCGAGCCGCCGGTGCAGTTCGCCGACGAAGGCCGCGTAGCCCTGATCGAGCCGCTCATGCGTCACCATGCTCTTCCACGACGTCGACATGATCGCGAGCTTGGGCGCGCCGGCGGCCCAGATTTCGGTGACGAAGCGGTAGGACTGCATGCTGGCCGGACGAAACGACATGCGCACGCGTTGGACGTCGCGCCAGGCGACGCGGCCCGACTTGCGCCCGACGGTCCAATCGAGCCCGTGCTCGCCAAGCTGGAACTCGTAAGGCGCGCCAAGCAGCGAAGGCCGGTAGCTGTAGGTGCTTTCCGGCGGTGAATCCGCGCCGTCATCGTTCATGCGCGGTTTCCCCCTGCATTTCCTTGCTTTCCGCCATTAACCATGATGGATGTCGGCGGTAAACCGGGCGCAAGGACGCGCCTGCGCATGTTCCCATCAGGAACGGTATATAATATCTTAAGAGCGCAAGGCGCGTGGATTTCTGTGGCGTCCGGGTTGGGAGGCGTTTGTCATGGCTAAGTTTTCGGATCTGTTCGGCCGCAAGGGCGAACCCGGCGCGCTCGGCCCACGTCCAGCGCACGGCAATGGCAACGGCGGCCATATCAGCATCGAGAATTTGTCCGACATCGGCTCGCGCATCGGCGAGGAAAACGAAGAGCTGCGCAGCCTGCTGACCGATACCGGCCGCAAGATCGGCGAACTCGACGATCTCAAGCAGGCCTTCGACAAATTGGTCGCGCCGTTCAACGCCACGCTGCGCGCGCTCGAGCAGGAAAAGTCGCAGACCATCGGCCTGACCGGCATGCTGGACGAAGCGCGCTCGTCCTATGAGACGCTGCGCACGGAATTCTACCAGATCGAGCGCAAGGCCACCGCGCTGGAAGCCGAATCCGAGCGGCTGAAAGAGGATCTCGAATTGTCGCGCGAGCAGGGCCGCGCGCTCGAGAGCACCCGCATCGAGCTCACCAATGAAATCTCCGCGCGCGCCGCGCAGATCGCCGAGCTCGAGCGCCAGCTCGCGCAGGAAACCAGCCAGCGCCGCACGCTCAGCGAAAACCGCCGCACCTTGCAGGAACAGCTCGACAGCGCCGAGAAACGCATCGTCGAGCTCGAAGGTGAGCTCGCCGCCGCGCGCGAAAAGCTCGCGCTGCTGGAAGACGAGAAGCGCTCGCTGCAAATGGCGGTCGACCAGGGCCTCAACGAAATCGCCCGCCTCACCCGCCGCCTGACCGAAAGCGAGAACACGCTGACCGCGACGCGCGCCCAGCTCGGCAAGGTGGAAGCGAGCTTCGCCGAAGCTTACGCGGAGCGCGGCCGGCTCGCCGCCGCGCTCGACGAAGCCAAGGAAGCCCACCAGTCCGAGCGCAATTCGCTCAACATGCGGCTCGACGCGCTGCAATCGCGCGCCGCCACCGCAGAGCGGCTGCTCGCCGAAGCGCGGCAGAATTTGATCGCCCGCACCGAGGAAGTGCGCGCCTTCGACCGCAAGTCGGTGGAAGCGACCATCGCCCGTAATAACTCGGAAAAGCGGCTGGCGCAGATCGAGGCCTCGCACGAGGCACGCGAGCGCCAGATCAAGGATCTTGAAAACGCGCGCGCGGCGCTGTCCGAACGCAACAACGCCATGTCGAAGACCTTGAAGACGCGCGAAACCGCGCTCGCCCGCGCCGAGGAGAAGATTGCTTCGCTCACCGAGCGCAACGCGCATCTGGAAGCCGACGTGCAGGTCTCCCGCACCAATATCGAAAAACGCGTGGAAGAGCTCAACGCCTCGCTGCAACGCGAGCGCATGGAGCGCGCGGTGGTGGAAGGCGCGCTGGAAGCCGCTCGCAAGGACAATTCGCGGCTGCAGAGCGAAGTGGCGGCGCTGCGCTCGACGCTGCGGCGCGGAGCGCCGCTCGCCGCGGTGGCGACGGAAGAGAGCGAGGCCGAGCCGAAGACGCACAAGGCCGAGCCGGCGCAGGCAGCGCCCGCAGCCAAAGCCTAACCGCCGAATATTCCCCGATCGGTTCGGAACGCGGGGTGCAAATCCCGCGTTTTCGCCTTCTTTGGCGCGCCGCAGACGACGGCCGGGCTGGGCGGCGGCGCGACCGCCCGCACGCCGCCGATGAAGCCGCCAAAGTGGCGACAGCCGCGGCCCTCCCCTTGCCAAGCTTCGCCTGGCGAAGAATTGCCGAAGCACCGGCGACTGTGATCGGTGCCACCACAACAGTCCGGCATTCGGGACCCCGGACAACAGGGAGGGATATCGCCATGCTGACACGACGAGGTTTTGCAGGCGTTGCGACCTGCTGGATTTGTGCGACACCGGTTGGCTTCATGGCCACCGACGCCTCGGCGCAAGGTGCGCCGCCGGCCGCCACGCCCGGGCTGAAGCGGAAAATTCTGTCGCAGACCGAGGGCCCGATGGCGGGCTATGTGACCGTCATCGCGGAAGTGGAAATCGAGCCCGGCGTGATGATCGCGCGCCACACGCATCCGGGCATCGAGTCCGGCTACGTCATCGAGGGCAACGTCGATCTGCCGGTGCAAGGCCGTCCGACCGTCGCGTTGAAGGCGGGCGACGGCTTCCAGGTGCCGCCCAACACCCCGCATGCCGGCGCTAAGAACGGCGCCAAGATGACCAAGGTCGTCAGCACCTATGTCGTCGAGAAAGGCAAGCCGCTCGCCTCGCCGGCGTGAGCGGCCGCGAATCGCCACGGAAAGACCGCCGTGCGGCGGTCTTTCTTTTTGTAGCGGGTATTCAGCTAGCTTGCGCGCGCGTCGTCGCTTATATGAGCGCCAATGCGCAAGTTCATCATGTTGACGCCGCTGTTCGCCCTGTTGGCGGTGACGCTCTGGTTTGCCGGCGCTGCCTGGCTGCATCTCGCCGGTGACATCCCAACTCTATGGCTGGCTGGCGATAGCCGGCGGCGTGCTGTTTTCGCTGCTGGTCGGCGGCGGGCTGATGGCGCTGGTATTTTATTCCAACCGCCACGGCTATGATGACTTGAGCGGCGGCGACGGCGAGCCGCGCTAAAGCATTTCGGAATAGCTGGTTGTCACCTTCCCCGTATCGCGCGGACGCGGGAGGCGCTATCAATACGTTTTCGGCCCGTCCTAGGATCAGCCATGAGCAAGACCCTCGTCCAGGAACAATTCGGCAAGACCGCCGCCAGCTATCTGACTTCAACCGTGCACGCCAAAGGCGCCAGCCTGGAGCGGCTGGTAGAGCTCACCGCCCCACAGAAGAACTGGCGCGCGCTCGATGTCGCGACCGGTGGTGGCCACGTCGCCTACACTTTCGCGCCGCATGTCGAGCGCATGTGGGCAACCGACATCACCCAGGAAATGCTCGATATGGTGCGCGGCGAAGCGCAAAAGCGCGGGCTCGCCAATGTGCGCACCGCCTATGCCAAGGCCGAGGCGTTGCCGTTCGAAGACGCGAGCTTCGATCTGGTCACCTGCCGCATCGCGCCGCATCACTTCGATTCGATTCCGGATTTCCTCAAAGACGTGCACCGCGTGCTCAAACCGGGCGGCCTGCTAGCAATCGTGGACAATGTGGTGCCGGCCGGCGCCGTCGGCGATTACGTCAACGCCTTCGAACGCTTCCGCGACCCCAGTCACTTGCGCGCTTGGACCATGGAGGAATGGCGCGAGGCGCTACGCCAGGCCGGGCTCAAGGTCACGCACGAAGAGCAGATCTACAAGCAGATGGAATTCAAGAGCTGGGCCGCGCGCCATGACACCGATATGCAGAACTTCCTGCGCGCGATGCTCTCGCAGATGACGCCCGAGGTGAAGGCGGTGATGGAGCCCAAAGGCAGCGGCGCCGATCTCACCTTCCGCCTGTGCGAGGGCTTGTTCATCGCCAAGCGCGCATAGCCGCAAAACGAAACCGCCGGCGTCTTCTCGGCACCGGCGGCAATCAAATCTCAAGCGCAGTCAGTACGCAGCCGTCGTCGCAGCCGTTTTCACGGCGGTCTTGATGGCCGGTTTTTCTGCCATTTTTTTCTTGCTGTGATGCGCGACGCGCACGGGCTTTTCGTCGGGCGCGGTGATCCAGCCGTTGTTGTAGGCCTCGTTGACCAGCCAGCCGCCAACGAACGGGATCAGGCAGGAGCCGATCAGGATATGGGCCTCGCGGTATTTCAGCGGCCGATTGAGCGCGACGGTCGCAACCATCGGCGCGGTGGCCATGCAGCCGATCGTGGTGCCGACCACGATGGGCGCGACCGGTTGCGACATCGCGATGGAAGCCGCGGTCCAGGCGCTGCCAACCCAGAAGTTGGTGGCATCGATGGTCGGAGAGGTCTCCTTGCGCTGGCCGGCGACCGCAGCTTGCGCGGTCAAAACAAAAGCCGCTAGCGCGGCGGCGAAAAACGCAAACTTACGGTTCATTCCTGACTCCCTGGCCGACCGGGCGGGAACGCGTCGGACCGATTGTTCCGATGAGGCGTGGCGAGCGGCGTCATCGTAGGCGAAAGCGGGGGGCACTGAAGGCCGGCCACAAAGGTTAACCACAGTTTTGCGCTTGGCCAACGCTCCTTTCGGCCATCCGTTCGGGAGGCCATTTTGCTGTGACTTAAAGGCCACCCGACCAAATGGGACCGGCGCGGGGCTGCGGCCGCCTAGCCAAGCCATTGAGCCGACACGCGGTTTGCCGATTAACCACCCATTTACCACCGCCGTTCAGATTCCGTTAGGGAACGACTTTGAGTGATTCGGCGTCGCTTTCAGCCGGGCGGATCGGCGCAACGGGGATCACTGCCATGAGAAAGTTCGGGGCGTTTCTCGCCCGCAAGTCCGCCGAGGCCGCTCTCGCGCCGACGCCCGCCGGCACCACCCTCCCCGACAACCCGCTCGAGCTCGACGAGGAGCTGTTCTCGGCGATCGGCGCCCAGATGGGCGGCGAGAACGAAACGCTGCGCAACCTGCTGCTCGACGCCAATGCCAAGATCGGCGAACTCGACATCATCAAGGACGCGGTCGGCAAGCTGGTCGATCCGGTCAGCAAGACGCTGCGCGCGATCGAAGCGGAAAGGTCCGAGAAGCTCGCGCTGCAGACCGTGCTCAACAATACCCGCACGGCCTACGGCAAGCTGCGCAACGAGCTCGCCGACTACGAAAAGAAGCTCGCGGCCTCGCTGAGCCAATGCGACGACCTGCGCCTTGACCTCGCCAATACACAGAACCTGCTGCGCACGGCGGAAGCCACGCGCGCCGAGATCGCTATCGACATCGCCGCCCGCCGGGCGCAGATCGCCGATCTCGAAGCCCAGCTTGCGCAACAGACCGGCGAGACCAAGTCGCTGCGCGAGGAGACCCAGCGGCTCAACGAGCGGCTCGACGCCGCCAACAAGCGCATCATCACGCTCGAGTCCGAACTCAACAAGTCGCGCCAGCGGCTGTTGATGGCCGAGGACGAGAAACGCGCGCAGCAGGGCCTGCTCGACAAGGCGGGCGCGGAAGCGGCGCGGCTGTCGCGGAAATTGGCCGAGACGGAAGCTTCGCTCAATGCCACGCAGGGCCGCCTGCGGCATCTCGAAGCCAATGTCGCCGAAATTTCGATGGAGCGCACACGGCTCGCCGGCGCGCTCGACGAAGCCAACGAGCGCAACGAGCACGAACGCTCCAACCAGCGCGCGCGCTTTGACGCGCTGCAGGCGCGGGCGGCGGCAACCGAGAAGCTGCTCGGCGAGGCGCGCGAACACCTGATCGCACGCGCCGAGGAAATCCGTGATTTCGACCGCCGCATGAGCGCGACCGCCCACGAGCGCGACGGCCTGCAGACCAAGGTCGCCGAGCTCGACGCCGACCGCATCACGCGCGAATCCGAGATCAAGGAGCTGGAGCAGGCCAAGGCCACGCTGATCGACCGCACCGCGGCGCTGGCGCGCGCCTACAATGCCAAGGAAGCCGCGCTCGAGCGCGCCGAGCA
>Ga0335081_10006019_pt1 | contig 19244 bp, 17 predicted proteins | sample Lox_Sample_35_FD_206713 | JGI IMG/M metagenome (GOLD analysis project Ga0335081, IMG submission 206713) | Soil microbial communities from Loxahatchee National Wildlife Refuge, Florida, United States - Lox_Sample_3.5 | ecosystem: Environmental > Terrestrial > Soil > Wetlands | place: USA... | reverse complement strand
GAGGCGATACCGAAGCATCGTAGTTCCATGCGATCGCCGTGAAACCGGATGCCGTCAACGACACCAAGGCGCTACCGTTCGGGAGTGCTGCCAGGGTTCGCGTGAAGGCAAAGCCTGGCTGGGGCGTGAGGGCCGCCTCCGCAGTAGCGGTAGGCCGCATGGTTTCGACAAGCGCGGGATTGACGCGCTCGATGACGCCGGGCGACTGTACGCCCGGTACGACGGTGCGGATGCCGGCTTGACCCGCGAAGACGAATCCCGAGGAAGCTCCACTCGATGCATCGAGATCGCCGACCGGCGCGAGGGACGAGTCGAGCAAGTGGTTGTCCACGACATAGAGATCGTAGTCGGAGGCCGCGAACGCGCCAGCCAGGGACGGGAAATCCTTCCTGGATGCGACGAAAGAATCCGCCGTAGAGTCGTAGAGCATCACCGTTCCATCCGGCATGGCAGCCAGGATGGAACTGCCGTTTTGTGAGGCAGCCAAGACGGTATTCACGTTGATGTTGTTTTGCCAAGGGCCCAGCGAGGCGGGAGTAAAAGCCGCACGACGAAGAAGGTCAACCCGATCGATGGTGTGGACCGGCCCGGCCACGCGCGACGCCGCGAGCGTTGCGTTACCGGAGGAGGCGATGGACCGCGGATAGTGGCCCGGCGGAAAAGCAATCGGCGGCAGCGGCTGAAGCGTGTTCAGGTCGTAGGCAGAGGCGAGTTGTGAGTTATCGTGGCCGATCAGCAGAGAGCTCTGGTCAAACGTGATTGCCATCTGCGTGGGGGTGTTGTAGGTGCTCAAGGTGGCCATCTGCTGCAAGCTTGCGCCGTCGAAGACCAGCACTTGGTTCTCATCCTGCCGGAGCACATAGAAACGGTTGCGAGCAGGGTCGGCCAGGATGTCTACCAGGTTTCCGGGAACGTCCACGATAGTACCGCGCTGTTCCGGGGCGCGATTATTGATGAGCACGCGAATATCGGCAGGAAGATTCACTGCCGAGCGGGACGTGAGGCGCAAAGCAGCCGTCACGGTGCCGCTCTGGTTTGCGAAGGACTGTGGGTTGACCGTGACGTGTACGGTAGCGGGCGTTGTACCCGAAGCGGGCGCAACTGAAATACCAGGGATGCTGGCAGAGATCGCGAAATCGGTCGCGCTGCCGCCCGGATCCGAGATGACGACGTTCTGGGTGGTGGCCTGACGGGTGCAGTAGTTGCCCAGGAAGACCACATCTTCGCGCGAAGCGGCCAGACGGTGCGCCAGATGCAGCGAGCCAACGGGCAAGATCATGATGCCGCTGTCTGAGACGGAATACATAGTGTCGCGTGCGCGATTCAGCACCGACTTGCCGGCCAGATTTTCAGGCAGTTGCAGCCGATCGCGAACGGTAAGATTGCCGGCGTCGGTTACCATGAGGACCGGTTTGGCTGACGTGGCGGACGAACCGCCGCCTTGCGATTGCGCCTGCGGAATCTGGGCATAGATCAATCGCGCCACGGAGTCGACGGCGTGGCTACCCACGTTCAGCGCACCAGAGGGATTGGCAAACTCGGAGATCAGCAGGCCCGAGGCACTGAATAGTCCCCAGCCCGCGGTAAAGTAAGAGCCATCCTGGCTGACGCTGACGGCGCGAGGCCCCTGTGGGGGAGTGGCCGTATAACTAACCGAACTGATCAGGTGGTTCAGGACGTCATACCGGAAGTAAATCGTGTCGGTGAGCCCGAAGATCCAATTCCCATCGCCGGATACGGCAACCGACGCCGTGGTGATCTGTGGTGGAAAAGTGGCCGGGGGTACCGGCAGCGTCTTTGCCGTGACGCCGGCTATGGTATCGAGTACCTGGATGCTGCCGGAAAGAGGATCAAGCAGCAGGAACTCAGTACTGGTTACGACCAAGGCGAGACCATCGGCCCCAAAGGCCACACCCAACGGTGGATCCCCGAGAGTGAACATCTGTTGTCCGCCGGATGTCAGGTCGATCAGAGTCAAGGCGTTGGCCGGGGAGTTGGGTGCTTGGAAATTTCCGAAGTGCGCCACCAGCAGGAAGCGCGCATCCGGTGAAAGGGCCAGAGAGCCGGGATAGGGTGCAACGGACAGGGCGGTGCTGGCGTGGCGGGTGGCGAGCGACACTACATCCACCCGGCTGCCGGCGAAATTCGCAGCGTAGATGACACCGCGGGTCTCATCGAGGGCCAAGTCGGCGGCCTGTCCTTTCAAAGGGACGACTGTGCCGAACGTAGCTCCCAAGGCCGGCGGACCGGTCAAAAACGACGCCGCCAGAACAGCAATCGCCACGGAACTGGCACATGGTGTACTTAAGCCGAATATCGGTTTCATGATCTCTGCAACTCCAGGAGCACAAGGCGCGGCGGATGACAGTCCGCGCCCGTGCTCCACGCTAGTCTTCTCTTTATTCGGCGCTTTTGCGACGCCGCAACACGATCACGCCCAAAAAAACCAGCGCAAAAATGGCACATACCAGGCGAATCATCGAGTTATCCATTTTCGGTTCTCCTTTCCCAGCAAATTCCTACTCCAGCCCTACATGTTCACCATCATGGGGATCAGTTCGCGCACGATGCGCACAATGACAGGCCCAACAGTAACCACAAAGAGCGACGGCAGAATGCAGAAGAAGATCGGGAAGACCAGCTTGACGCCCAGCTTGGCGGCTTTTTCCTCGGCCTGCTGACGCGTCTGCACGCGCATGAATTCGGAGTGGCCCCGGAGGCTTTGCGCCACGCTGGTCCCGAAGCGGTCAGCTTGCACCAGCACCGCTACCAACTTTTTCACCTCTTCCACGCCGGTGCGGTCGGCCAGGTTCCGCAATGCGTCTGCGCGGCGCTTGCCTGCCTTCATTTCCAGGTTCATCAGACTGAACTCTTCGCTGATCTCCGGATAGGCGGACTGCAGCTCTTTCGCGACCTGCACAACGGCCTGATCTAACCCGAGGCCGCTCTCGACACACACGACCATCAGATCGAGCGCGTTCGGCAGTCCCCGGAGGATGCGTTTCTGCCGTTTGCGCCCCCGATGGCGCACGTATTCGTTCGGCCCCAAGAAACCTACGGCGAACGACGCTACAACGAACAGGATTTTGTTGCTCGGATCGGCGTCCGATTTGGCGGTCGTCATCAAGGCCACCACCGGCAACGCCACGGCTAAGATGACTTTCGACCCGTACAGCATCTTGAGAGCGTTGGGGCCGCGGAAGCCGGCGCGCATCAGGCGCCGTAACATCACCGTAGAGTCCTTGGGCGCGGAGGGCACAAGAGTGCCTAGCCTTTTCACCAAGTCGCGCCACGCCAGGCTGGGATGGGCCACAGCCGCGGCAGGTTCCACGGTCGCGGCAGTTACCCGATCGATAGCCGCCTTCGGGTGGGCCCACAGTTGCAGGCCCAGCATCACACCCACGGCCATGATCATGACGAAAACCAGGAGTGTAGCGAGCAGCATGGGTTACACCTCTATGGAAACGATCTTCTTGATTACCGCGTACCCGGCAATCTGCAGCCCGATGGCGCCGCCCATCATCAAATGCCCCGTGGGATCGTGGACGAAGAACATCACGTACTGCGGGTTCACGTAAAACATCATGACCGCCACAGCGGCCGGGATTAGGGAAAGCGCGGTCCCGGTCATGCGGCCGTGTGCACTGATGGCGCGAATCCGGCCGCGCAGCTTAAACCGTTCCCGGATCAAATACGCCAGCTTGTCGAGCACCTCCGCGAGGTTGCCGCCCGTTCGTTTCTGCAGCAAGACCGCCGAAACGAAGAACTGGACGTCCAGCAACGGCATGCGCGATGCCAATTTTTCGAGCGCCACCTCAAGGGGCAGCCCGAGGTTCTGCTCATCAAACGTGCGCCGGAACTCGCCCGCCAGGGGTTCATCGAACTCGTGGTGCAACATCTCAAGCGAAACGGAAAAAGCGTGGCCGGCACGCATGGCTCGAGCCACGAACTCGAGACCCTCGGGAAACTGCCCTTCAAACTTACGCAGCCGCTTGTGGCTCTTGCGCCACACGTACAGGAAAGGCAACGCGCCAGTGAGTGGTCCGGTCAGGAAAGCCGCACGATTGAGCGGCGCCGGCAGCAGATACCAAGCTGCCGCGAAGCCACAAAGGCAACCGGTCAGAATAAGCCGGGCTAATCGCGTCACTGGCCAGCGCAACCCGGCGCGTTCCAGAAGCTCCTGCAATCGAGGCCCCAACTGGAAGCGCTTCAGGAGTTCCAGGACCATGCGGTCCTTTTTCCCATCTTCCGCCTGGAACAAGACCGGCGCCGCAGTCTTGCGCTTGGGCGCCTTGCCCGCAGTGCCCAGCAGGCGGCTTTTGATGCTGTCCAGGTCGGCGCGTCGCATCCGGCTCTCGAACAGGAAGTAACCGCCGGCGGTTACCAGCACCACGGCGACGAAAATGAAAAGGACCAGGATCATAAAATTCAGATTTCGAGCGTCTGGTCGAACATCTCCCCCGAGAACCGGATCCCGGCCGCCAGCAGTTTTTCCGAGAATTTGGGGCGGATGCCAGTGGCGGCGAAACGGCCCAGTACCTTGCCGTCCGGAGACACGCCCCGTTTCTCGAAAACGAAGATATCCTGTAGCGTCACCATATCTCCCTCCATGCCGGTGACTTCCGTGACATTCACCACACGGCGGGAGCCGTCGCTTAACCGAGCCGCCTGCACCAGCACATGGACCGCGGAAGCAACCTGCTGCCGGATGGAGACCAGTTGCATGTTGGCATTGGCGAGGGAAACCATGACCTCAAGCCGGGAAACCGCGTCGCGGGGACTGTTGGCGTGCACGGTGGTCAGCGAACCGTCATGGCCTGTGTTCATGGCCTGTAGCATGTCCAGCGCTTCTTCTCCGCGGACCTCGCCCACGACAATGCGGTCGGGCCGCATGCGGAGAGCGTTCACCAGAAGCTGCCGCTGGCGCACGGCGCCCTGGCCCTCGAGGTTCGCGGGACGGGTTTCGAGGCGCGCCAGGTGAGGCTGCTTGAGTTGCAACTCGGCCGCGTCCTCGATGGTAACGATGCGCTCCTTGGGGTTAATGAAAGCCGACAATGCGTTCAGCAGCGTGGTCTTTCCGGCGCCCGTCCCGCCGGCGATGATGATGTTGAGCCGGGCCTTGACCGCCGCCTCGAGCAGTTCCATCATGCCCGCCGTGAGCGCCTGCTTCTCCACCAGATCTTTGGGCATGAGCTTGTCGGTGCCAAAGCGCCGGATGGAAAGCAGCGGGCCATCCACGGCCAGCGGCGGCACGATGGCATTGACGCGTGAGCCGTCGCTCAGACGCGCGTCCACCATGGGATTGGATTCATCCACGCGCCGTCCCACCTGCGAGACGATCTTGTCGATGATGCGCAGCAGGTGCCCGTCGTCGCGGAAGCAGACCGTGGTCTGCTCCAAAAGGCCCTTACGTTCCACATACACCTGCTTGTGGCCGTTGACCAGAATGTCGGAAATAGTCGGATCCTGTAGCAGCGGCTCGAGCGGGCCCAGGCCGAACACTTCGTCCAACACCTCTTCCGAGATCTGCTGGCGCTCGAGTGAGCTGAGCAGGGTGGGTTCTCCGTCAATCAGCGAGATCACGGCCTGGCGCACTTCACCGCGGACTCGCTGATTATCGATGGTAGCCAGCGCCTCCAGGTTGATCCTGTCCAGCAGCTTGCGGTGCAGCGTGAACTTCAGCTCTTGGTACTCGGGACGAAGGGCATTCTTGTTGCGCCCGGAATTGCGGAGCAGGCGCTGGTCCCAGGTCAGTTCCTGGGCCGGTTTTCCGTCGGAATGGGTGGTTAACATGGATGACTCCGTTTACGCATTGGGTTTCAACCCGCTTTCTCCAAGGCTGGCCCGGCCGCCAGCGCAACCGATGCGCGTGGTTGGGAGCAGATGGCGCGCGCAAACTCCCAAAGGGCCCGTTCCAGGGCGCAGGATCCGATCGGCTGCCCGGCAGTGAGCGCCTTGTGCAGCGAGAGATAGTCATTAGGGAACGTGGCGTATACGGGCGCTTGGAAGATCTTGGCCATGGCTTCCAGGGTCACTTCATCAGCCCGGCCAGCGCGGTTGACGATAACGTGAAAATTCTCCAAGCTCAGCCCCATTTGCGCCAATAGCGAAACCCCCTTGCGCGTGAGGTGCAGGCTGGGAAGCTCGGGAGTGGTCACGAGAAACCCATGGTCAGCTTCTGGCAGCATGAGCAGGCTGAGGCGCTCGAATACTGAGGGCAAATCTACGATGACCCAGTCGTAAACCGGCCGAGCGCACTCCAGGATTCTCCGTAGCTTGGAGGGGTCCGGCGCACCGGCGGACAGAGTGTCGGGGGACGGCAGCACGTCTACACCGCCCTTTCGCTGAACGAGCGGCGCCCAGGTTTCCGCTGTAGGTTGCAGCCCGTTTTCCTCGAGCGCCCGCAGCGCTTCAGTGAGAGAGGGGGCGCCCGGCAGCTTGAACAGCAACCGCATGGTGCCGCTGGCGAGTGCAAAATCAATGAGCAGAATCCGCTGCCCGGTGACTTCGTGCAGGGCGAAGGCGCTGTGCGCGGCCAGCGTCGATGAACCCGAGCCGGGCTTGGCGCTGGCGAACACGACCAAACGCCCGCGCCGCGTTTCCGCGGCTTCTCTGCCGGGAAGCAGGCTGGCAATTCGCTCTACCGCCTGGAGCTGCAACTCACATGTAAATGGGGCGTAAAGAAACTCCACGGCGCCTGCGCGCAAGCACTCCAGCAGGGCCTCGGCTTCATTGGCGACATGCAGGGCGATGACCGGAACGGGCGTGGCCAAGGCGGCTGCAGCCGCGATGATCGCCGTAGCCTGAGCCAGATCCGCCGTCACGTCCACCAACAGCACGTCGGGCGGCGCCTGGCGCAGCTGCGACTCGAGCTTCGCGAGAACCGGATACCCCGTCCACTCGGCGGCGATCTGAAATGCCCTGCTTTCCGGCAGCGCGCGCAAGAACTGTTGTGCCAGACTCCGGTTCGGCAGGATGGCGACTGCCGTGAGTGGCCTGGAGGGGTGGCTCAAATTGGAGCGATTTCCATCCATCGTCGGACTCAGTGGCCCAGCACCGTGGAATTTTGGGCCGGGACTGAGGGCGAAGAGGTCGCGGCCGTGTTTGGCGGCTGAGAAGGAACCGGCTCGTCGGGCAGAAATTCCCTGGGCATATGCGGCAGTGGTTTGGGATCTCCAGGGGACAGCGGATTTGTGGTTTCCGGCGTCACCACGACCACCAGTTCGGTCTTTGATCTGTTAACCGACCGGCTCTTGAACAGCGCACCTAGAATTGGCAGATGCGCCAGTCCCGGGATCTGCGACAGGTTCTCGGTCACCCGATCGTCGAGGAGCCCGGCAATGACAAAGCTCTGTCCCTCGCCCAGCTCGATGTCGGTTTCCATGCGCCGCGTGGAAAGAGCCGGAACCGTGAAGCCGTTAAACACGACGGCGTTGGACATGTCGATGCTTGAGACCTCGGGCTTGACATGCAATTTGATGGTTTTGTTGTTCGTGATTTGCGGCGTGAAGGTCAGCCGGATACCGAACTCGCGAAACTGGATGGTGATGGCTCCCGAGGCCGCGCCCGCTTGCGGAACCGGCACCGGAAACTCGCCGCCTACAAGAAAGCTGGCTTCCTTGCCCGTGGTCGTCACCAAGTTTGGCTCGGCCAAGATCTGCAGTACGCCTTTGGATTCGAGGTCCTGGATGACCGCGCCCAGATTTAGATCGGGACGAAAGGCGAAGATGTTCAGCGCATCGGCCAGCGAGAAGCTGGTACTGGAACCCGTGAGGTGGTTCCCAATGGCACCGTTGACCGCGGACGGGGTGCCGCCGGGGAACTGTTGCGTGCCGATGCTGCCCGGGGTGTTTAAGGCACCCGTGGAGAGAAGGTTGATGCCGAATGAATTGGCCGCCGTGCGGTCGACTTCCGCAAATTTCACCCGCAGCAGGATCTGCTTTTCGGCGTGGGCCGGCACCACCTGCAGATTATTGACCACCGCTTTCACCTGCGGGGCGATGAGGGCCATGGCGCGTTCGGCAATGGCCGGGTTGCCCACATGGCCGATCAGTGCAAGAGAGTCCCGGTCGGCGCGAACGTCGATGGCCTCATCCGGAAACGTCTCCTGCAACAGCCGGCGGATGGGGACCAGATCCCGTTCCACGGTCACCGCGTACATGGTCCGCTCGCCGTTTTTGGACCAGATCACCAGAGAAGAAAGTCCCGCCGCTTTGGCGTTGACCAGGATTTCGCGGGTGGTCACAGCAACGGCATCCACCACGTCCGGGTTGCTGATGGAAATGCGCGTGACATCGGCAGACCGATCGAGCACCACGCTGCGTCCGATGCTCAACGTCATGGCCACAGGCGCAAGGGAAAGGGGACGGTCCTGGGCTGCCAGCGAGGCGGCCATCGCCAGTGCCAGCAGGCAAAGGCTCCAAGCCGTATGCGGGGAGTTTGCTCCAAACGTACGCTTCATAAAAGTGCTCAATTGGCTCCTTCCGGAGATTTGGTTGCGCCCACCACTTCCACCGTCCGCTGGTTCCCGCGAAACACGACCACTTCGTCGGCGACCGGGGCTGGACGCGCGGGCGGGCCGGCCGCTGGCTGAGGGGCAGCCCTGTGCCGCGGCGGCGGAGCGGCGTTTTCGGTGGGCTCTGGCTTGTTCTTGCGGAAGCCGAACAGCTCCGCGGTCTCGCGACCCGGCGTTTTCTCCGTAACCTGATCGGCCCCGTTCCGCAGAACCAGTTGTATGTGGCCTTCGTTGCCAGCCAGCGTCAACGTTTCGGCCTGCTCAGGCGTGACCAGCAGCGTCACCACGGGGGTGTTAATGGCCTGTCCGCGGGACTCGGGCTGCAACGTCTGGCCGGCGGACAGCACCACGATGTTTTGCAGCACCGTGTTGGTGATGGTGCCGTTGTAGTTCGGCGGACGGCCGGTGACCAGCACGTCGACGCGCATGCCGGGCAGCACGAAACCCGCTACTCCCACCACATCGTTGACGCGCACCGAGACGGCGCGCATCCCCGGAGGGATGATGGGTGCGAGGCCCGATCCGCTGCCGCGGGCGGCCAGACGGCCTTCGAGCACCGGCTCATCCAACAGGATGTTGCTCACCACGGGGCGGTCAATCACCTCTTCGACTTTCGAGAAACCACCGTGCGGAAACAGGTCGGCCGGTATTTTCGCGAGCTTGAGTTCCTCGCGTCTGACAGTGGCTCCCACCGGCAAGGGCTGGGCAGCCGTTACCAAATCGCGGAGTTCGACCACCTTCGGCTTGGCGTGGGCAGCGCGGGCGGAGACTTGATAGAACACCGCGGAGACTACCAGCGCCAGCACGATGCTCATGGCTAAAACGGTCAAAAATCTTCGATCCATAGTTCACTCGTTGTGTTCGATTTCTATCCCCGGGCAATCTCCGCCAGCCACACTCCCGCCACAATGGCAGGTGCGTAGGGTATGGCATCGGCGCGCGCCGTCGCTCGCCCGCCGGACGAGGTTTGGCGCATCGTTAAAGCCACAGCACTAGCGGCAGCCATCACGCCGCCGGCTACGGCGGCAATCCAGGCGGCGCAGAGGATCGTCCCCGGCCCGAGCAGGCTGCCAAACCCGGCCATCAACTTGACATCGCCACCGCCCATGCCTTTCAGCAAGTAAAAGACCGCGAACACGGTGAATCCCACTGCCGTTCCCTCGGCAGCGGTCACGGCGCCGTGCCAGCCCTGTTGCATACCGTGAACGACAAATCCCGAGAGCAAAGCGGCTCCCGAAGTCCAGTTCGATACCCGGCGGCGCGCGAGATCCTCCGCCACCGCCGCTGCGCCGGCCGTAAGCGCGATCATGCCGACCGCCGTCATAGGACGCCCTTCTCTCTGCGGCCGTTGGACCGGCTGCTTTCCATCAACGGAGGCGCCAGGAATCCCGAAGCCAGTGCGAATTCCGCCAGCCGCTTGCCCGACGGCAACAGCCACGAATCATGCGCGTGGTTTCGCGGCCTTTTCGCTTTGCGCCGGGCGCCGCTGCCGGGAACTGCCGGCGGGCGCGTGGACCGTTTCGAAGTCACTCGCTTTGCTCCCCGTGTATTCTTTCGGTGGAATCGGGCTTTTGGTTTAGCCCTGCATAGCTGTTTCGCTCCAGCAAAATCGCCTGGCGGTCGAGGTAGCGAACACGCCAACCGGGCTGCCGCATCAGGACTTGCGCCAATGGCCATTCGAGAGGAAGAAGCGCCGCGTCGAAGTGGAACGTGTTTGCGGTGCTTTCCCAGTTGGGGGCGGCATTCAGCAAATCGAGATATTGGCGGCCAACCGCGGGTCCATAGAAATCGCTGCGCCCGTCGACGAACACCCGCCCCCGGGGATAGAAGTGATAGATGAGATAGTCGCCCCATTGATCCGAAGTCAGGATGCGCGGTTGCGAGCCCGCCGCAGGCGCGATTACATCGGCATTCCGGCGGACCGCTGTGACGGGGAATTTGTTGTCCGGGAAATCCCGCGGCCCACTCCATGGGTACAGGGACAGGCCCAGAAGTATGACCGGCGCCCAGAGGCTGGTCCTCTGCGGCCCCGCCGAGAAATCACGAAGACAATCACGCAGCGTCCCGCCGATCGAACGGCGGCCGAAACGGGCGCTCCACCCGACCCACCACCGGCTGGCCGCCTCAGCGCAGATGGGTGCCGCGACGATCGCATACAGAGGCACGTGGCGCGCCGAAACCAGCGCTGCATGCGCCCAGAACAGGATCGCGAGCAGATCGCTGGTCTGTCGTTGCCGGAGCAGAACCGGCACCAGCAGGATGCCGCCAAACAGCAGGATCTCGAACTGCAGCATGCTCTCCGAGCGAAAACGCGGCGACTGGAACTCCTCCACTGCGTCCCGGATCCAGCCGGAGGTCAGATAAGTCGCCAGGTGCCGGTGCAGGCGCCAGCCGTAGGGATTGGCCAGGGTCGAGAGCGCGCATGCACCGGTGAGCAGACCGTAACGGCGCACTGCGTCAAACCGGCGGGCTTCCGGCGGATCGAGCATCACCTTCCACGCCGCGCCTGCCGTCACCAGCGCGAGACACACGATCGCTGCCAGAAAGCCCCCATGCAGATTGGTCCAAACGGCTGTTCCCGGTACCAGCCACCAGACGGCCCGGGTCTGCCTCCGGCGGTCGCGCTCCAATATCCAGAGAGCCGCCGTCAGGCCCAGAATGGTGAAAATGTGAGGCCTCGCCAGGTAATGTACGGTCGAGGCGCCAGTCGCGAGCAGCGTCGCCACCAGAGCCGCGACCATGTTGGCGCCGCGCCAGACCGCGTAGCGGAACAGGATAGTCGCTGCCAGGGATAACACGAGACCCGTGAACACCACCACGCCCTTGAGCCCCCAAAAACGGTGCAGCCCGGCGAAGGTCACGTCAGAGAGCCACTCCCAGGCGAACCATGGGTGGCCCGCTTTGCTGAAGGAGAACAGATCGCGCACTGGCACCGAATGTGTGGTCAGAATGTATTCGCCGGTGCGGATGTGCCAACCGGTATCGCCATCGGCCAACAGCACGCTCCAGCCGCTGCCGGCCGCAAAACCCCACAGCAGGACGGCCAAGAACAGGCAATCCGATAGCGATGGTACGAGCAGGCGCGGCACACGGCGTACGGCGCCCGTCGCGGGATAGACGGCTGGTACAAGCATGACTGCCGATTGGAACAACGAGCATTCCCGGCTAAGACTGTGATCGGAGGAATTGAGTCAGGGCTTTACGACCGGACGAACGCAGCATGGAACGCCTCTTGCAGCGTCTTGCTGCGCCGCGATTCGACGAGAGCGGCCAAGCGAGTGCGGATACGATCATCGTGCCGGTACACGGCGAGCGCGGAGATGATTGCGACGCCGATTTTCTCATTGGCGGTCTCGACCCGGGAAAACAGAAACTCAAAGGCACTGTCGGTGCGCGCCAGAGCCAAACCTGCTACAAGTGCGGACCGCAGTGTGTCCGCCGCGTATACGCCCCACTTATCTGTTAGGGCCTCCACCGCGGCAGGCAGATGCGATTCCCCCAGCGCGAGAGCTGCCGCCTCGGCAATCGCGGCATCGGGAGAATCGAGATTCCGAGCGACGAAATCGACGGAACTCCCGGGCGCAATGGCCAGCAACGCGGTAAAGCACTCGCCCATCACGTCGACATTCGTCTCCGGTTCAAGCGCTTTCAGACGCAACAGAGGCACGGATTCCGGCCGCCCTGACCAAGCCAGCGCACGTACGGCGCCGACGCGAGCGTCGGCCTCGCGATCCACGAGCAGGTTGATGATTTCCAGAATGGCATCCGGATGATTCATGTGCACCAGGCCCATGGCACTCGCCGCGCGCAGCCCAGGGGCGGTATCGATCGGAGGTCCGAAAGAGCCTTCCATCTGCACGTGGCGGATGCCGGTAAGGAAGACGGCTCCTTCCGGCACCCCAAGAGACTCGAGCGCGCGCACGATCTCGGTTTTCGCGGAGCAACCGCGATCCGTTTTCGCGGGATCTTGCATAAAGCGGTAGAAAGCCCGCACCAGATCGGCGCGCAGGTCGTGCAGCTCAAACTCACGCGTCAACTGAGCGGCCTTGGCAACCACCAGGTTGGACTTATGATGCAGGTACGCCCGCAGTTCCTCGGCAGCGTCGGGCGACGGGAGAGTCCCGCGCATCCGGTGCAGGTGTTCCAAACAGTCTTCCGTCTTCCGGGCTCCGGGCAAGGTAGGGTTGCCTCCGCCAGAAATAATACCGGACAATAGAACTTCGTCAAAAAGCCATGGCTAGAGATTACAGTTTGATACCTGCCCGCGTCCCGCGCGTTGAGACGCCTTTTCGCCGGATCGTCACGCAGTTCCCCGTTCCGGAGTCCATTCCGATCATCGAAACGTTGTACCGCTACGAGCCGGTGGCGATGCGCGGCCAGCCGCCGGTAGTTTGGGACCATGCCGAGGGCTTTCAGGTCTACGACCGCTGGGGCAACCAATGGATCGACTGGTCCTCGGGTGTCCTCATCACCAACGCGGGCCACGGGCGCGCCGAGATGGTGCGGGCCATTATTGAGCAAGCAGAATCGAAGTTGCTCACGAACTACTGCTTTCCCAGTGAGATCCGGTCGCGACTCGTGGGGAAGCTCGCCTCGATATTGCCCGAGCCTCTAAAAAAGGTGTTTCTGCTGACCACGGGGTCAGAGACGGTCGAATGCGCCGTCAAATTGTGCCGCACGCACGGAATGAAAGTTGGCGGGCGGTCAAAGAAAGTCATCATTTCCTATGACAAGGCTTTTCACGGGCGGACGCTCGGCTCGCAGCAAGCAGGCGGAATTCCATCGCTCAAGGAGTGGATCGGCAATCTCGATCCCGGCTTCGTGCAGGTTCCCTTCCCCGATGGTTTTCGGACGCCGGACAGCTCCTTCGAGGGATTCAAGCGCGCACTGAACGAACATGGCGTTGAGCCGCCCGATGTCGCGGGCGTAATTCTCGAAACGTACCAGGGTGGCAGCGCGGCCTTTGCGCCGGCGCAGTATATGCACGATCTTCGCGACTGGTGTACCGGCCACAAGGTGCTGCTCGTATGCGACGAGGTTCAGGCGGGGTTCGGCCGAACCGGCACCATGTGGGGCTTCGAGCATTATGGCATCGTGCCGGATCTCGCGTGCTTCGGCAAAGGAATCTCGAGCTCGCTCCCGCTCGCGGCCGTAGCCGGCAGGCCCGATGTGATGGATCTGCACCCGGCCGGCAGCATGACCTCCACCCACACTGGAAATCCCATCTGCTGCGCCGCGGCGCTCGCGTCGATCGATCTCGTGGTCAAAGAGAATCTCGCGGAGAACTCGCGCAAGGTGGGAGCGCTGCTGCATCAGAAGCTTCGCGCGCTCCAGACCCGCACACCGCAGATCGGCTCGGTAGATGGAAAGGGCCTGGTTGCGGGCCTAGCCTGCGTGATTCCGGGCACCAAGGAACCGGACGCCGATCTCGCCTGGGAAGTGGTGCGCCGGTCGATCGAAAAGGGCGTGTTGATGTTCAGCCCGGTGGGATTCGGCGGCGGAACCGTTAAAATCAGCCCGCCGCTCGTGATCACCGAGGCCGCCATCGAAGACAGTTTCCGGGCGCTCGAGGAAGCGTTCGCCGAGGCACTCGTCGCCCACACGGCCGTCGCATAATCCGAGAACATGAGCTACCAACCCGAAGTTACCATCGTCGGCGCCGGCATGATTGTGCATGATCAGCTGCTGCCGTCAATCTATCAGTTGCAGCGGCTGGGCCGCATCGGCCAGATCACGGTTTGCGATGCCCGCCGGCGCGCCGTCGAGGCGCTGGCAAAAGCTGAAGATATCGTCAAGGCGTTCCCCGAGCGCTCATTTCGCGCGTATCCCGATTCCGGCGATCCCGACAGCTTGCAGCCCGACATCTCGCGCCAAGTGATTGAAGCCATGCCGCCGCGTCAGATTGTTGTGGCAGCGGTGCCGGACCAGTTGCACTACAGCGTCATCATGACGGCGCTACGCAATAACCAGAACGTTTGCACAGTCAAGCCGCTGGTGCTGCGGCACGAGCAGGCGCTTGAAATTGAGCGCGAGGCGTTGGCGCGCGGCCTGGTGGTGGGCGTCGAGTACCACAAGCGTTTCGATGACCGCTCGCTCATGGCGCGCCGCAAATATCGCGAGGGCTGGTTCGGCGAGTTCCGGCTAGGAACCGCGCGGTTGTTCGAAAAGTGGTACTACCGGCATTCTAATTTCCAGAACTGGATGACCACCGAAAACTCCGATGCGTTCACCTATATCGGCTGCCACTACGTGGACATCGTGCACTTCATCACGGGCCTGCTGCCGGCCTCCATCAGCCTGTTCGGCATTCGCGACCGCTATCCCAACGGCAAGGAAGGATTTCTGTGGACCGATGCGCGGGTGATCTGGTCGAACGGCGCGTGCCTGAATGTGCAGAACGGCCTGGGTTTTCCCGACGCCGCTCCGGGAACCAACACGCAAGGCATGATGCTCTATTGCAGGGGCGCCGATATCGGGGCTTTGATCGAGCATCACGATCAATTCCGCGGACTGAAATACAGCTACCTGAAACAGCCGGCCGGCGATGGCGCCACCATCTATGCCGAGCCCAGCCCGGATTATTTCCAGTATGTCGATGTGGGCGGACCGGGTCTCGTCCCAATCGGATACGGCTATCGATCCGTCGAGCACATCATCGGGAATTGCATTCGCGTCGGGGCGGTGCACTCGCTCGCCGAGCGCCAGAAACTGCTGCGCGAGATCGACGCCGCCGGCATCATGGCCACGCCGGCCAATAGCGCATACAACGAACTGGTGCTCGAGGCCGGCCGCGAATCCATTCTGAACGGCGGCCGCGAAGTGAAGATCGAGTACAGAGAGAGTCCGGCGGCGGTGTAGTTCAATCATCCTGTCAAAGGAGGGCCTTTGAGACGCAGAACCTTCCTCAAGAGCACGGCGGCACTGGCGTCTTTACCGGTGCTATCTAGTCGCGCGGCGGAGTCAAAGCGGATCGCTTTCGGCGGGATCCGGATTGAGTGCAGCACTTATGGTCACATTCTGGCCAGGATGGAAGACTTTACTGTGCGCAGAGAACAGGCTCAGGCTGATGAGCCGGCTTATCGCGTGTTGAAGAATTATCCATATCCATTTCAGCCGACTCTGCTCGCTAGCGCGGTGCCTGGAGGGCCGGTCGAACGAAAGACCTACGATGCACTCAAGGCTGAATTCCTGCGCCGAGTCAGCGCCTTGCTTCCCCTGGACGGACTCTATCTTGCCATGCATGGCGCGATGTATGTGGAGGGGATGCAGGACGGAGACGGCGACTGGATTGCGGCCGCTCGCGACGTCGTGGGAAACGATTGTCTGATTACCGCGAGCTTTGACTTGCACGGCAGTTTGAGTAGGCGCGCCATCGACAACCTGGATATGCTGGCAGCGTATCGAACGGCTCCGCATATCGACTATATAGAGACCACGCAACGCGCCTGCGACATGCTGATTCATTGTTTGGACCAGCACATCCGTCCCACGATGGTCTGGGCACCTATTCCTGTATTGATGCCGGGGGAGCGCAGCAGCACTTTGTATGAACCGGCAAAGCGGCTCTGGGCGCAGTTAGCCGGCATGAACAAGGAGCCGGGAGTGCTGGACGCCTCATTGCTGGTTGGCTATGTCTGGGCGGATGAGCCTCGCGCTACGGCAAGTGCGGTCATGACGGGCACGAATCCGGATGTGCTCAAAAAGAACGCACTGTCGCTCGCACAACAATACTGGGATGCGCGCAAGGAATTTCAATTCGGCGTACCGACGGGCACTCTTGCGGAATGTGTGGAACGGGCAAAGCGACTCAATACCAACCCGGTGGTTTTGTCGGATTCCGGAGACAATCCAACGGCGGGGGGATCCGGTGACCGTGCGGATGCCCTGGCGGAACTCGTGCGCCTGAAGGTGCAGGATGCCGTCATCGCGGGGATTGCAGACCGGCCGGCGACGGAAGCCTGCTACAAAGCTGGTGTTGGGGCGACGCTCCCACTCAAGATCGGCGGCACACTGGATCCCCAAGGCAGTCGACCGGTGGCGGTCAAAGCGAAGGTCGTTTTTCTGCTCAAGGCCGAAGATCTGCCGGAACGCCAAGCCGTGATTGACGTTAGTGGCATAAAAGTCGTGCTGACGGCGAGACGCCGTCCGTTCCACGAAATCCGCGATTTCACCTCACTTAGTCTAGAGCCGACCAGCTTCAAGATTGTGGTAGTCAAGGCCGGCTACTTGGTCCCGCCAATCGCCGCGATAGCGAATCCCAATCTGATGGCTCTCACGGATGGCGCGGTGAACCAGGATATCGTGCATCTGTCGAACCGGCATCGCGTGCCGAGCTATCCATTCGACCCCGACTTGCAGTGGAAGCCGTTCGCGGTTGTCTCGGCGCGATCGCCGCGGTAACGATATAATCCGGGGAAGGAGTTACCGGCATGCGTTTGCTATGCGCTTGCTCTGTTCTCTTCTTTGCGACATTGGGTGCCGCTCAGACAACGGACCCGCTTCAGCCGCTCAGTTTTCTAATTGGAATCTGGACCGCCGACGACCACGGCGGGCTCCCTGAGACTACGGAGTTCCACTGGACCGAAAGGCAGGGAACCACCGTGCTCGTGGGAAGGCACTGGACCGGCGATGATGGCGGGTGTCCCTGGTGCGTGACCCAAGCCGCGATTCTGGTGTACTACGACAAAGATGCGAACCGGGTGCACGCTCTTTTTCGCGACAAGGCACAACGAGCTCTGGATTTCGTGATGGCCTCCACGCTTGACGATTCTGCTCAGTTCTTCAGCGTGGACACGGGAATGCCCGTATACCGCTTGACCTTCAAGCGGAAGTTAGCCAAAAACATTTCCATAACGCTCGAGGAAGCACACGCGCGGGAAGGCGCTTTCTCTCCGTTTTTTGACAGGAGCTTGCATCGCCGCTAACTGCTGGTTCCCGCCGCGCCGGCGAAATTCAGTAGAACGACGTCGTCTGGCGTTCACGCTTGTGCGAGAATACCGGGGAGGCTTTTCATGAAACTGCTGCGCGTGATCCTGATTTTGATCGCCGGAATGGCACTTGTCCCCGGCAACGTGAATGCTCAAACGCCTAAAGCCGGCGCTCAGAAAACTGCTGCCAAAGCGGCCGATGCTACGGCGTCCAACCTGCTCGACATCAACAGCGCGTCGGAAGCCGATCTGAAGGCACTCCCAGGAATCGGCGACGCTTACGCGGCAAAGATCGTCGCCGGACGGCCTTATCGCGCCAAGAACCAGCTCGTGCAGAAGAAAATCATTCCGCAGGCCACCTACGACAAGATCAAGGACAAGATAATCGCCAAGCAAAGCACGGCGAAAAAGTAACCGGAGGGATCAGTCCTTCTCGTCCTCTTTGCCCGAGTGAATCCACTGTGCGAGATAGTTTTCAATCCCGACCTCGGCGACCGCGTGCAACTGGCCTTCGAGGTAATCGACGTGCTCTTCTTCGTCGATCAGAATCTCCTCGAATAGTTCGCGGGAAGCATTGTCGCCGAGTTCCGTTGCTTTCTTGATCGCGGCATTCAAGCGCGGCAGCGCGTCCAGTTCGAGTTCCAGGTCGCTTTCGAGCTGCGCTTTCACGTTAGCGCCGATCTTAATAGGCCCAATGTCGGTCATGTTGGGCGTGCCCTCGAGAAACAGGATGCGCTGCATCAGCTTCTCGGCATGCACCATCTCCTCGATGGATTCGTCGCGGTCATGTTCCGCCAGTCGCTGGTAGCCCCAGTTTTCGCACATCTTCGAGTGCAGGAAATACTGGTTGATGGCGGTCAGCTCCGCCTTCAGTACTTCGTTCAGGAACTTGAGAATCTCGTCGTGACCTCGCATTCCAGCGATTGTAGCAGGCAAACTGAGATGTGTTACAGTGCAGGGTATTATGGCATCCCGAAGCGTCAACAAAGTGATTCTGGTGGGGCATCTCGGCAAGGACGCCGAGACAAAATTCACCCCCGGCGGCGCCGCCGTCACGAAATTCACCATCGCCACCGGCCGGCGCTGGAAAGACCAGCAATCGGGAGAATGGAAAGAGGAGACCGACTGGCATAACGTCGTTCTCTGGCGCGCCGAAAACCTCGCCAACTACCTGCTGAAGGGGAAGCAGGTGTACGTCGAGGGCCGTCTGCACACCCGCAGCTACGATGACAAGGACGGCAAGAAGCAGTACTTCACCGAAGTGGTGGCCGAAGACGTCCTCCTGCTCGGCGGCCGCGGCGGAGAAGCCGGACCCGGCGGCGGAGGTGATTACGCATCCGGACCGGTCTCCATGCCCCGCAGCGCGCAGCGACAGGCCCCGGCAGCCAGTGCACCGACGGAGTCATTGAGCCAGGAAATTACAGACGACGACGTGCCGTTCTGAGAGCAGACGGCAGGTTTCAGGCTTCCAAGCCCTAAGTTCAGCCCAAAGACAGCGTAACCGTATCTGCTCGGGCATTCCCAGCGAACAAGCGGCGCTCGAACGGGCCTGTGATCAAAAGATCAAACAGACTGAGAAGTTGGCCACGAAAGGCGAATCGGCCAAGGCCAAGCGGCCGACTACTACCGCATCTGCACAAAAGAGAGCCCGGCCACGAGCGAAACTGGCGCGTGTAAGCCTCCAGAAGTTCGTTGCGGAGGCGACGGTCATCGCCGGGATCGCCGATGCTCGAACGGGCAATCGCGAGGAAGCGCTGTCCTTCATTCATTGAAGAAACGATAGGATCAAAACGCTGGAGGCG
>Ga0335081_10006018_pt1 | contig 19245 bp, 17 predicted proteins | sample Lox_Sample_35_FD_206713 | JGI IMG/M metagenome (GOLD analysis project Ga0335081, IMG submission 206713) | Soil microbial communities from Loxahatchee National Wildlife Refuge, Florida, United States - Lox_Sample_3.5 | ecosystem: Environmental > Terrestrial > Soil > Wetlands | place: USA... | reverse complement strand
GGCGCCGCTTGCGCGTTCTGCCCCCCCCCCCGTGGGGGGGGGGGGGGGGGGGGGGGGGTCGTGCGGTGTGGCGCGACGTTGCCTGGTCGCACCACCCCCCACCCCAACCCTCCCCCACAAGGGGGGAGGGAGTCCGGGCGCAGTGCCAAGGGTCGACAGCGATGACCGCAACCGTTGTCGCCCTCTCGCTCGCCTATGTGGCGCTCGGCGTGCTGCTGTTGTGGCTCTCGCTCGAGTCGCGCATCGCCTGGTGGGTGAAGGCGGGCGCGATCGTCGTCACCTCGGCCTTCTTCATCGTTGCCTTCTTCGCCACCAACGGGCTGCTCGGCTGGCCCGGCCGCGGGCCGCTGCCGCAAAAATTCCAGCTGCTGTGGACCCGCGTGGTCGAGCCCGATGCCCGCTCGGGCGACGCGGGCGCGGTCTATTTTTGGGTCGAGGAGGTCGACGACTACAACGTGCCGAGCGGCATGCCCAAATCCTACCAGCTCCCGTATTCGCGGACGCTCGCCGATCGCTCGCTCGCGGCGCGCGACGAGATCATGGCGGGACGCCCCCAGCTCGGCCTCGCGGGCGACCTCGCCGGCGAGGACGCGGCAACCGAAGAGGCGAAGCGCGATGCCGACGCGCCGGAGCCCGCCAGCCGCACCGAGTCGCGTCCGGCGCAGGCCGCGCTCGCGGGCGACGCGCAACGCGAATCCGGCACCGCGCGGATCGACATCGATGCGTTGCTCGCGCAGGCGCAGCCGGTGCGCTTCCGCCCGATGCCGGCGCCGACGCTGCCGCCGAAAGTGCCGTGAGCATGACGCGTGATGCAATTCCGCCTGCCCGCATCGTCGGCCGCGCCAGCGCCGCCGCGGTCCTGCTGCTCGCGCTGGCCGCGCCGGCGAGCGCCAAAGACACCGGGCTGATCTTCGTGAGCAACGAGAAGACCAACAATCTCACGGTGATCGATCCAAAAACCTACAAGGTGGTGAACGACGTCAAGACCTCGCGCCGGCCGCGCGACATGCATTTCAGCGCGGACCACAGCAAGCTCTACGTCGCATGCGGCGACGACGACGTGATCGACGTCATCGACGTCGCGAGCCTCAAGGTCGTGGGCAAGCTCGCGACCGGTCCGAGCCCGGAGACGTTTGCGATCGACGAGGCGCGGCGGCGCATCTACGTCGCCAACGAGGAGGGCTCTTCGCTCTCGGTCATCGACATGGACCAGGACATCGTCGTGCACGAGGTGCCGACCGGCGGCGAGCCGGAAGGCGTGTTCGTGAGCCCGGACGGCAAGACGGTTTACGTGACCTCCGAGGTCGGCGACGTGGTGCACATGATCGACGCCGCGGCCGGCCACGTCGACAACGACGTCGTCGTCGGCACGCGGCCGCGCCGCTTCGCCGCGACCCCGGACGGCCGCGAGCTGTGGGTGTCGGCCGAGCTCTCGGGCGAGGTGGACATCATCGATCGCAAGACGTTCGCGGTGGCCGGCAAGCTCGAGTTCCTGCCGCCCGGCATGCGCAAGAGCGACGTGACGCCGGTCGGCCTGGCGATGACCCGCGACGGCAAGACCGCCTATGTGACGCTCGGCCACGCGGCCCATGTGGCGGTGGTCGATGTCGCGAGCCGGAAAGTGCTGTCCTACATCCTGGTCGGCAAGCGCGCCTGGGGCCTTGCGCTCTCGCGCGACGAGAAGACGCTCTATGTCGCCAACGGCTTTGGCGACGACATCACGGTGGTCGACACCGCGAGCCGCAAGGCGGTCATCTCGATCGCGGTCGGCCGCGTGCCGTGGGGAATCGCCATCGATGATTGATCGTGTGAGGAGGGCACGACGTGTGCGCTCCCCTCGCCCTTGTGGGGAGGGGTCGGGGGTGGGGGTCGTAGTTGGACGACATGCGGCGCCGCAAGCCAACTATTGCGCCACCCCCACCCCTAACCCCTCCCCACAAGGGGGAGGGGAACCGACCGCATTCGCGGCGCGCGCTCTCTTCCTTCTCGCGCTCCTCGTCACCGCGACGCCTGCTTTCGCCCAAGACACCGCGCCGCGCCAGACCCTCACCATCGGCTATGTCGAGATCGGCGGCGACCCGCGCTACGAGCCGATCAAAGGCGAGGACCGCATCGTCCTGAAAATCCGCGCGCATCCCTACACCGGCGCCGAGGTCTCGATCGACGACGCGCAGGCGCTGCGCCGCGTGCTGCCGGTCGACTTCGCGCTCGCGCGCATCAGCGTTGCGGCCGCCGACCGGGTGGCGCCTGCCGTCGTCCAGGCGCTCGAGAGCCGCAACATCCACGTCTTTCTGATCGATGCGCCGGCCGAAGCTTTTGCGCCGCTCGCAGCAGCCGTCCGCGGCCGCGATGTGCTTCTGTTCAACATCAGCGCGGCAGACGACAAGCTGCGTCGTGACCTGTGCGCGCCGGAAGTGATCCACACGTTTCCGAGCCTCGCCATGAGCATGGACGCGCTGGTGCAGTTTCTCGCGTCGCGCAAATGGGGCAACGTGATCGTGCTGGAGGGCCCGCTTCCCGCCGACGCCCTCGCGGCCGACGCATTCGAGCGCTCGGCGAAAAAGTTCGGCGCGCGCGTGGTCGCGCATGTCCATTTCAAGCCTGGCACCGACCCGCGCGAGCGCGACGCGAACAATCCGACGCTGCTGACGGCGCTCAACCGCGACTATGATGCGGTGTTCGTCGCCGACGACGCGTTCGATTTCGCCCGCCAGGTGCCCTACCGCACCCAGCGCCCGCGTCCGGTCGTCGGCAGCATCGACCTCGCGCCGGTCGCCTGGCACTGGACCTGGGAGCACAACGGCGCGCCGCAGGTGCAGGCCCGCTTCCAGGTGCGCTCGGGCGGCCGGCACATGGAGGGCGCCGACTGGGCGGCCTGGATCGCGGTCAAGATGGTCGTGCAGGCGGTGCTGCGCACGCGTGCGACCGACGTCGAGACGCTGCGCGACTTCATCGTTGCGGGATCGTTCGACGGCGACAAGGGCCTCGCCGTCAGCGTGCGGCCATGGGACCACCAGCTGCGCCAGGCGATGCTGCTGGCGAGCCCCTATGCGGTCGTCGCCAGCGCCCCGGTCGAAGGCGCGCTGCACCGTCTCAACGATCTCGACACGCTCGGCGACGACGAGCCCGAGACGCCCTGCCATCTCGACAAATGAGCCGCGAGCGGCTGCTGACGGCGCGGCGATGTGTTACAAACGGGCGCGCGAACCGGCCGCACGAGAGTAGGGAAGGCGCCGATCATGGATCCGAACCGACGCGACATGGTGACGACCGGCGTCGCCGCGACCGCGATCGCGGCGGCGGCGCCGCACGCCCTTGCACAACCGTCCGGCCAGGGGGGCGCACCCATGTTCTACGAGAAAGGCCCCGTTCGCATCCGCTACGAGGAGCACGGCGCGGGATTCCCGCTGCTGCTGATCGCCGGCGGCGGGCTCAACTCGACCATCGCGGCGCTGAAGAACACGGCGCCGTTCAACGCAATCGAGGAGTTCAAGAGCGAGTACCGCTGCATCGCGTCGGACCTGCGCAACGCCAACAGCGGCGAGTCGACCGGCCCGCTCGAGGTCGACCGGCCGTGGGACGCCTACACCGATGACCATCTCGGCCTGATGGATCATCTCGGCATCGACAAGTTCATGGTGCTGGGCTTCTGCATCGGCGGGCCGTTCATCTGGAACCTGATCAGGCGCGCGCCCGATCGCGTCGTCGCCGGCGTGCTGGCACAGCCGAGCGGCTCGCGCCCCGAGGCGCGCGACCTGTTCTACGACGGCAACATGAAGGGCTGGGGCCCCGAGCTGGTGAAGCGCCGACCTGACATCACGATGGAGACGGTCGACAAGTTCCTGACCCGGATGTACCGCACCAGTCCCGACTTCGTGTTCGCGGTGACGCGCGACTTCGTGCGCCAGTGCCGGACGCCGGTGCTGATCCTGCCGGACGACATCCCGCCGCATCCTTATGCGGTCGCCATGGAGGCCGCGATGCTCGCGCCCAATGCCGAGGTCAGCATGTTTCCATGGAAGGAGCCGAAGGAGCGCATTCCGCTCGCGGTGCGCCAGATCCGCTCGTTCATGCGGGCGCATCGGCCGGTGGCGTAGACGCAGTGCGCGCACGGCTCGCCGGCGCGGCGATCATCGCAGTCGCCGCGCTGACTGCGCCGCCGGCGTGTGCCGATCCGCGCGACGAGTTCCTCGCCGGCCGCACCCGAGTCTGTCAGAGCTGCGATCTCACCGGCGCAAATTTCAAGCGCCACGATCTCGCCGGCGCCGACCTCACTGGCGCCAACCTGCGCGGTGCGAATTTCCACGATGCCCGGCTCGCCGGGGCCAAGCTCGCCGGCGCCGATCTCGCGGGCGCCAACCTCAACGAGGCGAACCTCGCGGGCGCCGATCTTTCCGGCGCGATCCTGCGCGAGGCCATGCTCTATGCGGCAATCCTCGACCGCGCGAACTTCGCCGGCGCCGACCTTACCGGCGCGCTGATGGGCACGGCGCGCTTCACGCGCAGCGATCTCAGCGGCGCCAAGCTGCGCGACGCCGACCTACGCAAGACGCGTCTCGTCGAGACCGTCGCGAGCGACGCGGACCTCACGGGCGCCGCGCTCGACGGCGCTTTCGTGCGCGGCGCGCGTCTCGACCATGCGGTGCTGGCAAAAACGCGGCTGATGGAGGCGCAGCTCATCGACACGACGCTCGCCGGCGCCGACCTCGCCGGCGCCGACCTGCGCGGCGCCGCGCTGCGCGGCGTCGATCTCGAGGGCGCAACTCTCGCGGGCACGACGCTACTGCGCGCCACGCTCGACGCGACGCCGCTCGACGGGGCAATGCTTCGCGACACGACGATGCCGGACGGGACGAAGCACCCGTGAGGAACCACTGCCCTCCCTCACGATCACCTCATCCTGAGGAGCCTGTCGTCGCATTGCGACGACAGGCGTCTCGAAGGATGGGCCGCTTGCGCGCGGCAACACCTCGGCCACCCTCGCCCTTCGAGACGCACGCGCTGCGCGCGTGCTCCTCAGGGTGAGGGTGGGTCTAATCGTGCGCGCTACTTTGCGTCTAGCCGCCATATCTCCACCCGGGCCGAGCTTTCGAACTGGCCCTGGGTGAGTTGCGTCGGCAGTTGCGGATTGACGCCGCTCTGCCCGGGCTTGCGGAAAAAATTCACCGCGATCGCCACGCGCCGCGCATTCTTCGCATCAACCAGCATGCAGCGCTGCTTGACGAAGACATCGCCGATCGCCGTCTCGCCTTCGGCCGGCGGCTCCGGCTTGCAGTCGCGCGCCGGCGCGATGCCGAAGCGCGCCGCCATCAATTGCCCGAAGACGTGCGCGTCCGCGCGCTTGCGCATGTCGGCGTCGGTGACGTCGTCGCGGAAATCGGGACGCGGATCGGTGACGAGGCGGATGCCGGCGAGCACGCCCGCGTCGTCGAACAGCGCCGACACGATCACCGGAAATCCGCCCTCGGTGGTGCCGGCCCAGCGCGCGATCTCGCGCGGCAGGTCGCGCGCGCGGGCGATGTACTCGTACTCGTCGTCATACTCGAAATAGACCTCGTGCAGGCCGTCGGCGTCGGGCTTGCAGCGGGCAAAATCGCGCCAGCCCATGAGCCGCTGGCGCGGCGGCCCGCCGTCGGCGCCGCACGCAAAGGCGCGGAATTCTTCCGGCGCCGGCTGCGCCGCGATCGGCTGGCCGAGGCGGAGATCCCACACGGTCGCGCGGCGCAGCTCCTCGGCGGCGGCCGACCACGCGATCAGCGCGGGCAGCGCGGCAAACAGCCGGCATCGCCATCGATCGTTCAAGGCTGTCCTTCGTTTTTTGCGTCTGGACTACGATCGTAACCGGCGGCACGATCCGCGCCAAGTTGGCCTGCAAGACCATGGTGGCGAGGAAACCCGCGTGATCCGCAAACGCGAACCTATTTTGATGACGCTGCTCGTGCTGCTTCTCGCGGCTGCCGCCCGCGCGCAGGCGCCCGATCCGGCCGATATCGCCGACGGCCTGCGTCTCTTCGAGCAGAAGGGCAACTGCCAGGCCTGTCACGGCTGGGCCGGGGACGGGCGCAAGATGGACAGCCAGATGCCGGACGGCGCCAACCTGCGCGAAAGCAAGCTCGATCGCGCGACCCTGATCACCACGATCAAGTGCGGCCTGCCGGGCACCGGCATGCCGCCGTTCGACAAGCTCGCCTACGCGGACGGCCGCTGCTTCGGCATGAAGCAGGCCGACCTCAAGGCGCGCGGCGTCACCATGGCGTCGCCGCCCGCGACCCTGCAGCCGCGCGAGATCGAGCTGTTGGCCGACTTCCTGTTCGCCAAGGTGATCCGCCAGGGTCCGATGGACCGCGCCAAGTGCGTCGCCTTCTGGGGCAGGGAGGTCGACGCCTGCAATGATCTGCCGAAATAGGCTCTGAGGTCCTCACACCCACCACCGTCATCGTCCGCGCAAGCGGACGATCCAGTACTCCGGGGCCGACGACGGATTTCCGTTTCTATCGCCCGAGCGTACTGGATTGCCCGCTTTGCGCGGGCAATGACGACGTGCATGGGGTGAGAGCGGACGGCCCTCCCCACTAATTCAGCGCGAAGACGAACAGGTAGCTCGACGCCTCGAGCTTGTCGTACTTCACGGGATGCACGTGGCGGCCGCTCGCCTGCACGGCGACGAACTGCTTCGAGCCGACCGAATAGGTCACCGGCGCGCCCTTGAGCGGGGTGCCGAGATTGATCCGCCACAGCTCCTCGAGCTTGTCGTCGTCGTAGGCGACGAGCGAACCGTCCTGCAGCGCGGTGAAGAGCACGCCGCCGGCGGTGTCGGTCGCGCCCGAGCGCACCTCGATCTCGGTCACCGACTTGGCAATGACCTTCTGATTGATCGTGTCGAAGGCGGTCACCGCGCCGTAATAGAGGTCGCTCGTGAAGGTGCGCTTCTCGCTCGCCTTCTGATCGATGCCGCCCTCGGGCGATTTGTACGCGACCTTGGCGCCGTTCTGCGAGAAGCAGCCTTCGGCGCCGACGCCGTAGGCGATGTGCTTGACCGGATTATAGGCGACCGGCTGGTGCGCGACGCCGCCGTGCCAGGTCGGGCAGGCGCGCTTCATGCCGTCGCCGCGCAGCGCGCGCGCTTCCGGCACATAGGTCTGCAGGTCGAGCTTCGGATCGTACTCGAGCGGCTTGCCGGTCTTGGGATCGAGGCCTTTGGTCCAGGTGAGGTCGTTGACGTACTGGCCGCCCTTGATGAAGCTGCCGTTGGCGCGATCGAGCGTGTAGAAGAAGCCGTTGCGGCCGAAGTGGCTCACCACCTTGCGCGGCTGGCCGTCGATCACCGTGTCATAGAGCATGTGGATGCCGACCTCGTCGTAGTCCCACGAGTCGTTCGGCGTATACTGGAAGTGCCAGACGAGTTTGCCGGTGTCGATGTCGAGCGCGACCACCGAGTCGGTGTAGAGGTTGTCGCCCGGCCGCGCCTGCGGATCGTAGAGCGGATAGGGATTGCCGGTCCCCCAATAGGTGAGCCGGGTCGCCGGATCGTACGAGCCGGTCTGCCACAGACCGCCGCCGCCGGTCTTCCACGCGTTGGTCTGGTCCTTCCAGGTCTCGCTGCCCTTGTCGCCCGGCTTCGGTACCGCGTACCAGCGCCACAGCTCTGCGCCGGTCTTGACGTCGAGCGCGGCGATCCAGCCGCGCGTCGCCCCGTCGCCGGCGCCGTTCGCCACCAGCACCTTGCCGTCGGCGACGAGCGGCGCCGCGAAGAAGCGCTCCTTGCTGCCGAACTCGTTCGCGACCGCGACCTTCTTGTCCCACACGATCTCGCCGGTATCGCGGTCGATCGCGATGACGCGGCCGTCCGGCAGGTTGGCGATCACCTTGTCGTCCCACAGCGCGATGCCGCGACTGCGCGACACGTTGCCCTCGTGCCGCACGCCCGGATCGCACACCCAGACGAACTCGCCCTTGGCCGGATTGTGCACGTCGATCTTGTAGACCGTGCCCCAGCCGTCGGTGGTGTACATGAATCCGTTGTCGATCAGCGGATTGACCTCTTCCTCCGGACCGTTCTGGCCGACGTCCTGCATGCCGCCGAGCGCGAGCGCCCACACGAGCCGCAGGTTCTTGACGTTGTCGCGGTTGATCTGGGTGAGCCGCGAGTAGCGCGTCGAGCCGTAGTCGCCGTTCATCATCAGCCAGTTCTGCGGCTCGTTCTGCGCATTGATCAGCCGTTCGCGGCTGACCGTGATCTTGTATTCGGCGGCGGACAGCGCGCCGGCGAGCGCGAGCAGCGACGCGGCGGCGAGCGCCGCGCCCCCCGCGCGACGGATCGTGGTGGCAAGCTTCGACATCAGGCCCTCCCATGCGGGCGCTTCTTCTTTGTGATGCCGCGCGGTGGCGGCGCCGGAAGCGCACGCGCAAAACTGTATCGGCGCCTTCGCAGGCGAGCAATGCGGCCGGCGCCGGGGCAGGCCCGCGGTGGACGCGCGACGGAGAGGTGCCACCGCGCGCCGACGCGCGCACGCGTTTCGGCATGTCAAAGTTCGCTCGTACGGGCGAGCGGAAGATCCGGTGCTCTTGCTCGTCAGGCCGCGCGGACGCCGATCGACGTGCCGCCTTTGGCGTCCGCCAGAATCATGTCGGCACCCTTCTCGCCGATCATGATCGTGGCGGCGTTGGTATTGCCGGAGACGACGGCCGGCATGATCGAGGCATCGACCACGCGCAGGCTGGAAAAGCCGCGCACGCGCAGCCGCGCGTCGACCACCGCGGCCGGATCCTGGCCCATGCGGCAGGTCGCGACCGGATGATAGACGGTCGAGCCGCGCCGGCGGATGAAGTCGAGAAGCGCGGCGTCGTCGTCGCATTGCGCGCCCGGCTCGATCTCCTCGGCGATATGGCGCGCCATCGCGGGCGCGGCAAAAATGCGGCGCATGGCGGCGACGCCGGCGACCAGGGTCTCGCAGTCGCGCGGCGTCGCCAGATATTTCGGATGGATGGCCGGCGGGTCGCGCGGATCGGCGGACTTGATCCGCACATGGCCGCGGCTCTCCGGCCGCAGCAGCACGCAGACGCCGGTGACGCCGGGGAACGGATGCAGGTCGCCGCCGATCGTGTCGGCGGAGTAGAGCGCGATCGAGCACTGCGAGTCGGGCGTCGCGGAGGCCGGATGCGCGCGCAGGAAGCAGCCGGCCGAGATCGCCGGTATGGCGAGAAAGCCGCGGCGCGTGAGCACGTAGTGGGCGCCGTGCCGCAGCTTTCCGTGCCAGCTGCGCACCGCGTCGTTGAGCGTGATCGGCGTCCTGCAGCGAAAGATGATGCGGCCGGCGAAATGATCGTTGAGGCCGTCGCCCACGCCCGGCAGATCGGCGATCACCGCGATGCCGCGCGATTGCAGGAGCGCGGCCGGGCCGAGGCCGGAGAGCTGCAGGAGCTGGGGCGAATTGAACGCGCCCGACGCGACGATCACCTCGCCGGCGGCGCGGGCGCTGCGCTTCTCGTCGCCGACCACATACTCGACGCCGGTCGCGCGCCGGCCGTCGAACACGATGCGGGTCGCGAGCGCCTGCGCGACCACCGCGAGATTGGCGCGCCGGCGCGCCGCCTCGAGATAGCCCGCCGCGGTCGAGGCGCGCACGCCGTCGCGCATGGTGGTCTGGTAGAACCCGGCGCCCTCCTGTGCGGCGCCGTTGAAATCGTCGTTGCGCGGATAGCCGCATTGGACCGCCGCCTCGACAAAGGCCTGCGCGAGCGGATGGCGGTCGCGCAGATCCGACACCGCGAGCGGGCCGCCCGACCCGTGAAAATCGTCGGCGCCGCGCCCGTTGTCCTCCGCCTTGCGGAAATAGGGCAGCACGTCGGAATAGCTCCAGCCCGTATTGCCGAGCTGCCGCCAGTGATCGAAATCCTCGGCCTGGCCGCGGATGTAGATGAGCCCATTGATCGAGCTCGATCCGCCGAGCACCTTTCCGCGCGGCGCGATCACGTTGCGGTCATGGCAGCCGGGCTGCGGCTCGGTCGCGTAGCACCAGTTGAACCGGCGATCGGTGAAGAGCTTGCCGTAGCCGAGCGGAATATGCAGCCAGGGATGCCGGTTGGGCGGGCCCGCTTCGAGCAGCAGCACGCGGTGGCGCCCCGACTCGGTCAGGCGATCGGCGAGAACGCAGCCGGCGCTGCCGGCGCCGACGATGATGAAGTCGAACGAGTCTGAGCCCGGCACGCCTCGTCCCCCGGTTCGCAACAGCCGCTGGAAGCGCAAGCTTCCACCGGCGTCATCGTCGGCGCAAGCGGCCATGTCCGATTGCGCCGGCACTGACGCGGCCAAGACCTATCGGCAAGACGTGGATCGGCACGGGAATCGAGCCCGCGGACTGCCGGCAATATTCGGGCGCCACTTCCTATGCCCCGGAGGCAGGGTGGCCTTCACTTCGCCCAGCTTCTTCCTCCGAGCATGGCTTCAGGGAAGATGTCGCGTCGCGCCTCGGCGTCGTTGAACGCTTGCATGGAACGCTGTTTTCAAGCACCGCGAAGATCTGAGCCACAAAATTCGTTGTGGCCGCCCACCGCTGCACTGTCGGCCATTACTCTCTGTACGCAAAGGCACTTGCGCCGAGCCACTTCAGGCGCGATCATGACTATAGCTGACTGGGACGACGCTTCATCCAGTATTAGTAAGCGCTTGTACTCAGCGTTGCGGATCGCTGTAGCTCCGCGAACCACGGTCCGTCCATCGCGGTCGCGCGCTGCCGTCATTATTGGTGCGCAGTCAAACTGACCGTCAGCCGTGGGTTCAATAAGGGAAGACGGATGCGAAATGGGTCTAACGGACGAAGACCGCGAACATCAACGTTTCGTTCTCATATCGACAAAAGATTCAATTGAGAACGATATCCCTAGCATCCTTGGGATAATTGAGGTTGCCGCCTCGGTTGTCATCGCCTGGGTTTATGCGCTAGATCACGAAGCATTTTACCACATTTTGGTTAGTATTTGCATCGCGCCGCTCTTGCTGTTGAGGTCTCCTGAGTCAACGGCACTTGGTGTCAGATGGATGGAAAGCTACGTTGACACAAAGACCCCAATAACGACAGTTGGGCGTGATTTCTTCGGTTGGCTTGCGCGTCGCTCCAACGTAGAGAGCGGTTCCATTAATATCGGCCTTCCTACTGCAATTTTGTTATGCGTTATTGCTTGGCTCGAGTATTACGGACAGCTGGATGCTGGCTCTTACATATTGTGTCTCACCGCAATATTCGCCGTGATATTCTGCGGCTCGTCAGCATTGTTGGCGATTCTTGGCGTGAGCCGTAAGCCGCTGTCTTTATCGTTTTGGACGGCATATTTTTTGACCAGGGTCTTGGCTCTGGCGGTTCCTATCTGGTTCGTTGTGGTAATCATCCCGCATCAATTTCTCGGCTTGATCTCGGCGTACACTGTCGATTTCTATTTTTATCTATCGGGCGTCGCGATAGTCGCAGAAATATTTGCGATTCTTGTGCTATTCTTATCGAAATCTGTGGAGGATATGTTTTTCTCACCGAATTCATTTACCTACTCTCTGTTACTCGCGAGTACGATTGCGCTAGCCGTAACCATCAGGAGCCTAGCAATAAAGGTTATTGCGACAGCTCGCTACATTCATCTTGGATTTTGGAGGATCCCGCAAAATTTCAGAACAAGTTTGTTTGTTATCGATCTAGCCGAGCCGGCGCGCCTGGTTCCGGAGTACGATAGCGTGGTCACAACTTCCGCAGAGATTTCTTATACTGTCAATTTGATAAGAGATGCTTATAATGTATACTATTACAAAGGTTATTTAATTCGAGGTCCAAGAGAGAAGTTCGTGAATTCAAAATTTTTGTTTATATTCCTCGCAATAGTACTTCAAGCACCTGCGTATGTATACCGGTTTAGCATAAAGTCGACGTGCTGGCTCTATTTGCCCCTTGTGTATATCGCGTTGAAGGATAGCCGCGCGCGGCTCAGTGAAGCCCATCGTCTTGATTTGTTGGATAGGCGATGGGAGTGGTGGCGCAGAATCGTTGCTTTCGGGACGATCGTTGGTTTTGCGACGACCAATGTTCTGTGGAATATCGATATGGTTCCAGGGTATCTCGGGATCAAAGCGATATCTGTACTGGAATACTTGTACTTGATGAAGCTGGGAAGGATAGAGATCTGGCAATTCTTAAACATTACAAGTGCAGCCATAACGATCTATCTGTTGTTCAAGGTTGGTGACGCTCTAATAACAGGTCGCCACCAAACGTCAAGATTTTCTAAACAATCTCTTCGGCGTACTATCGATATATTCGAAATGCTGACGAGGTTGCGTAACGTTATTTCGGCGGCACTAATCGTAATAGTGATGTTTCACGCTGTAATATCTTTTAGTGATCTGGGGCGGATGCTTCCGAGGCCGCTTCTGGAGGCCGCGGGTGCCTTGTACGGCAAGTACATGCCGGCTTTTGACAGAACCGGAAGTGTGGTGAATGGACGATAAGGTGCCGGCGGGAGCCGCCGACGCGGAAGCTTCGCGCTGCTTCGATGCCGATAGCGCTTGCGCGGTGCGGTTGGCGACGTGTCGTTGAAAGGCGTCGGTGGCAGCGGCACCCCGCCGTACGCTCGACGTCGGCCGCGCTTGAGCCCCGGATCGGATTTCGTCGGGTTTTCCCCCGCCCTCGCTGACTATTTTCCCGCGTCATTCTTTCGCCAGCTGCCGCAAGGGGCTTGGTCGGCGTCTGGAGAAATTCTCGGGGAATCGGTGGCTCCGGCGAGAACGGGAACTCGGAAAAGGTGCGGCCGGCGGTTGGGGGACCGCCGGCCGCGCGCGAACCCGGTCTGGGGACGGGGAGGGGTGGGGACGTGACCGGGGACGCGGAGCTCCTGTTTCAGTGCGTGGTCGCGGTGGCGGGTTCCTGGCGCGGATCGCCGAGCGACACCCAGATGTTTTGATCGATCTGCGACTGGCGTTTCACGTAGTGGTAGCCGGTCTCGGCCCACATGCGGATGTCGGACACCTGGTTGTCGAGCACGAAGTCGCCCTTGTCGGTCTTGATGGTGAGCACGGCGTGCCCTTCGTCCTTGAGGTCGCGCACCACCGTGATCAGCAGCGCCGAGCGTGGCCAGCCGGCGCGCATCAGCATGCGGCGCTTCTGCAGCACGTAATCCTCGCAGTCGCCGTAGCCGTCGTCCGGATAGGCCCACTTCTCGACCACCCCGTAGTGGTCGAGGTCGGTCATCGGCTTGACGGTGGTGTTGACGTAATTGTTGACCTGCACGAGGTCGTGCCAAGCCTTGGGCGTGAGCACCACGTCGCGCGGCTCGGTCCGGCCGCCCGCGCACTCGCTCGGCGTCTCGTTGCAGAAGTCGACCCAGCCGATCGGCGGGCGCGTCTCGCTCAGCACCGTCACATAGGCGAGGCGGTCATAGGCCTGCGCGGGCATCGCGCAGAGCGCCGCCGCCGCCAGCAGGGCGGCGCTGCCGCAACCCCGCAAGGTCGTGCGTCGCCAACGCGGCGGTATGCTCGGGAAGAAAGTCATCGATACCCCCTGTCCTCCGTATGGGGTGTATCTTTGCCACAAACGTTTTGCGCTCACGCTAAGTCGGTCGAGCAACGTTGAGTATAGATTTAGGAGAATCTGGAGAAAATTTGCGGAATACTTTGGGAAAATACGATTAAAATCGGAGATGTTCGAAATTGATTCAAATTTGAGCTTTAACTGCGAGACGCGCCGCGGAAACAGCGCCAATGCGTGCGTTCTGAGCGGGCGTTAACGATTGCGCGGCGGGGCAAGGTGTCCGGCATGGCGGTAAGAACGCCGCGCGGGCCCGATCGGCCCGCGCCAGCGCCCCGCGAATTGCGCCGGCGGGATTTACGAGCCGCAAACGCTTTCTTCGAGGAAATCCGGGTGCTGCAGCCGGGTGAATTCCACCGCAAAGCCTTCTTCGAGGTGGCGCACCACCCGGCCCTGGACCTTGCCGAGATTGACCAGGACGCCGACCGGCGGCCGCTGGTCGGTCTTGACGGCGGCCCCCGACAGCGAAAGGTCGAGGATCCGGCAGGTGATCTGCGTGCCGTTCGGCATCGCGAGGTGGGTCATCGGATTGCGCGGCGTGATGCGGCCGTGGCGGCGATCTTCCGGCAGATTGAGAATGTGGCGGTTGGCGAGCCAGGTGAGCTGGGCGGCGAGCTTGTCGCGCTTGCGCGCCGTCGCCGCGAAGGTCATCGCGAAGCCGTTCTGATAGAGGCGCGAGATCGTGCCCTCGAGCCGGCCGAGATGATCGATATAGGCGATCACCCGCTCGCCTTCGCGGCCGCTCACCGGCGCGATGATGGCCATGCCGCCGGGCGACATGTTGGCGACCTGGCAGGCGTATTCGCGCCGGTCGGCCAGCATGTAGCGGCCGAGCAGGTTGACGCGGACACGCTGAAACCGCCGGCGCTCTTCGGCCAGCGGAAGAACCTTCGGTTTGACTTGTACGGCCTGCACCAGCGCTACTCTCGCCTCGGCCGGTCCCGCTGCGGACTCGACTTGCCGAGCGACCTTAGCGGCGGCGAGTTAACACCCCGTTAGGAATGGCGTACGTGGCACATCCTCTGCGCGGCCTCTGTGCGGCGCACCGCGTCAGTTCTCCAGCCCGCCGTCATAGACGGTGAGCCCATGCCGCACCCGGCCGGCCGCATCGCCCCTGACCAGGCGCGGCGCCGCGATGGCCTCGACCCCGGCTCCGAGATGCCGGGTCGCGCCGAGCGTGAGCGCGACGACGCGTTCGGCGCCGAGCCAATAGGGCACGGCGAGCGGCGCCAGCACGCCGAGCAGGCGCACGTGCGTCTTGCCGCGATGGTAGAGCGGCAGCAGCAGCAGCTCGAGGTCGGCGCACGAGCCCTCGGCGGTGCGCGCGGCGACGCCGGCGACGACCGGGATCGCCTCGTCGGCGACGATCGCGACGAGCTCGGCGATCAGCGGCCGGCTCGCCTCGTCCCAGCGCTGCAGGAACGGCTTGCCCTTGAGCTCGTGGCCGAACAGCGCGCAGATGCGGGTGCCGGCGAGGCGGAACGGATGGCCCGCGGCCGTGTCGAACGTGACGATGAAGCTGTCGCCCAGGACGCCGCGGATCGCGCCCGGCTCGATGTCGCCGCGCTCCGGCGCAAGCCGGCTGCCGCGCCGCTCATTCCAATAGGCGAACAGCTTGCGAGCGGGCGGCGTCTTCATCGGCAGGCCCTGTCTCATCCTGTTGCGTTCCGCACGCGCGCTGTCCCCGTTCGGGACAGACGCGCGCGCGGCCGCGGGGGTCCGCCCCATGCCGAGCATGCGCCGTGCCGCGCGCGGTGTGCCGGGCGGTCCGCGACGCCGGCGCACGGATTAGTATTAATGCGAGGCGCGCATTGGCAGGTCGTCGCGCGCTGCCTAGTGTCGCGGCCGATCGCATGTCTTCGAGGGAGGCTTGCGGGCGTGACAGGGGAGGGCCGCAAGCCCTCCCCTTTATCGTGCCGTCATCGCGCCTGCATGCGACCGCGTCGACATTATCCGGTCGGTGCGGCATCGCAGCGCGTTCCAATCGCAATGGCGCTGCGCGCCGGGCTGCGCGCTTGCCCGCGGCGGGCCGAGCCCCTATCTGACTGTGCTTCGTACCCACGGACTTGTCGCGTGACCCAGCGCTCCGAACCGACCGTCTCCGAGCCGATCTTCAACGTGCCGGCCGCCGTCATTGCGGTGATCGCGGTGTGCTGCTTCGTGCACCTTGCGCGGACTTATGCGCTCACGCGCGACGAGGACGTCGACTTCCTGATCAATTTCGCCTTCATCCCGGCGCGCTACGATCATGCGCTCGCGCTCCAATTGGGCATTCCGGACGGTTGGCCGGCCGACGTGTGGACCTTCGTGACTTACGCGTTCATTCACGGCGACCTCACGCATCTCGGCGTCAACACCGTGTGGCTGCTGCCGTTCGGCGCCGCGGTGGCGCGCCGGTTCGGCAGCGTGCGCTTCCTGACATTCTTCGCCGTGACGGCGGCGGCCGGCGCGCTCGCGCATCTCGTCACGCATCCGGGCGGCGAGGAGCCGGTGATCGGCGCCTCGGCGGCGATCTCCGGCTACATGGCGGCGGCGACGCGGTTCGCGTTCCAGCGCGGCGGTCCGCTCGGCCTCATTCGCGGCGGCGACGAGGGCGATTATCATGTCCCGGCGGTGCCGCTGCGCGTCGCCCTGCGCGACATCCGCATCGTCGTCTTCCTGGTGGCGTGGTTCGGCCTCAACATCGTGTTCGGGCTCGGCTCGATCGCGATCGCCGGCACCGAGCAGCAGCCGATCGCCTGGCAGGCGCACATCGGCGGCTTCCTGGCCGGATTGCTTCTATTCCCGTTGTTCGATCCGATCGTCGCTGCGCCGCCTCCCGCCGTGCGCGAGGAATCCGCCGGGCGCGAGGCCTCCGACGTGCGGGCGGGTTCCGAGGGGCATGATGGTAACGGAGGAGAGACGCCGCCGACTTTGCATTGATCGCTCCGACGTTATGCGGCAGCGGCACATATTATGATGCAAAGCAAAACCGCAATGAAGCGTTCACGCTGCAGCGCACTCGCTCTTTCGGCCGCGGCGATTTCATCCCATATTTCACATCTGAGTCGGCGTATGCAGTGCGTAGCCGACCCGGCGGCATCGATCCGATGTGACGAGGTTCACTGCGCTCAAGCGCGAGGATCGATTGCCCAGGCCCCCGGCCGGGAACGCGGCGCCGACCCTGTTTGTTGACAACAATGTCATCGCCGCGACGCCGGCGCATGACCAGGGAGGCGATGCATGACCGTAAGAGAAATCCTGTCCCGCAAAGGTTCCGACGTGGTCACGGCGGATCCGAACGCCAAGCTGTCCGACGCCGTGCAGCTGTTGGCCGCGCGCCGCATCGGCGCGGTGGTCATCACGGGCGCCGATCGCCGCATCGTCGGCATTCTGTCCGAGCGCGACATCGTGCGCACCCTCGCCGAAAAGGGCGCGCAAGCGCTCGAGAGCTCGATCAGCGAGGTGATGACGCGCAAGGTGATCACCTGCGGCGCCGGCGAGACGGTGCCGGAAATCATGGAGCGCATGACGGTCGGCAAGTTCCGCCATGTGCCGGTGGTCGAGCAGGGCCGGCTCACCGGCATCATCTCGATCGGCGACGTGGTGAAGTCGCGCGTGCAGCAGATGGAGCAGGAGTCGGCGGCGCTGCAGGAATACATCCGCACCGCGTGAGTAATCCGCGAATCGCGAATCCGTAGGGTGGGCAAAGCGAAGCGTGCCCACCGTTGCACCCGCAAAACCGTACCCTCGCAACCGCGTGGGCACGGCGCGGTTGCGCGCCTTTGCCCACCGTTGCGACGTTCCTATGTGCTCAGCGTCTCGACCGCCTCGGCGATCGCGGGGAGCGCTTTCTCCGTCGCCTCGGTGCCGATGGCGATGACCTCGGCGGCGCGGTGGAAATCGAACAGGTTGACGCGTGCGAGCCGCGGGCTGATCAGCACGTCGGGCGGGTCGCCGGCGAGCCGCGCGCGGGTGATGCGGTCCTGCAGCACCTGAAACGCGTCGGCCATCACGGTGGACAGGCCGGGCCGGCGCGGCGTGCCGAAGACCTTGCGCCGGATCAGCCGCTCGGCGCGGCTGCGCAGCCCGCGCGGGCGCTTTCGCGCCTCGCGGCGCAGGTCGTCCTCGGCGTCCGAGCCGTGGTCCTGGATGATGGTGCCGCGCCCGAAATTGTCTGCATTGAGATTGACCCCGATGACGAGCCGCGCGCCGAGCGCGCGGGCGGCGGAGATCGGCAGCGGGTTGACCAGCGCGCCGTCCATCAGCCAGCGCCCGCCGATGCGCGAGGGCGGAAAGAGGCCGGGCAGCGCGCAGGACGCGCGCAGCGCGTCGGCGACGCGGCCGCGGGTGAGCCAGATCTCGTGGTTGGTGCGCAGCTCGGTCGCGACCGCCGCCATGCGCAGCGGCAGGTCCTCGAACGCGAGATCGCCGAGCGCGGCATCGAGCCGGGCGAACAGGCGATCGCCGCCGATCAGGCCGGAGCCGGCCAGGCTGAAATCGAGATAGCCGAAGACGCGGCGGCGCGTGAGGTTGCGCGCCCAGACTTCGTATTCGTCGAGATAGCCGGCCGCATAGACGCCGGCGACGACCGCGCCGATCGAGGTGCCGGTGATCACGTCCGGCCGAATGCCGGCGGCGGTGAGCGCGCGCAGCACGCCGATATGGGCGAAGCCGCGCGCCGCGCCGCCCGAGAGCGCAAGCCCGATCGACAGCGGTCCGCCGCCCGGTGCCGCGTCGCCCGCGGCGACGTCGGCTGAGAGGTCGGTGGCGTTGGGGTCTCGGCGCGGGCGACGAAGGAGGGTTTCCAACACGGCGAAAACTCAAGCAACCATAAGTCCACGATCGGCGCGCTGCCGCCCGCGCGCAAGCGCAAGCCGCGCCCATCCTTAACGGCGAGACGGATGACGGAAACGCGGCCGCCGAATAGGGAACCCGCTCGGCCCGCGTCAGTTCCGGGCGCCGGAGGGCCGCTGAAGCGAGAACCGGGTCTCGGGCGTACCGACGAAATAGTCGCTGTATCCGGCGCGCGCGATCGGGCGCATCGCGGCGGTGTCGAGCTTGCCGTCCTTGATGAAGGCGTCGTCGATATAGACCCCGACCACCTGCCCGAACACGACGTAGCGGTCGGTCACCCGGCCGTCGAGGTCGGGCAGGCGCAGCGTCTGCAGCCATTTGCATTCGAGCGCGCAGGGCGAGTCCTTCACGCGCGGCGGCTTGACCATCCGCGACGGCGCCGCCGCAAGCCCGGCCTTCTCCATCTCGTTCACGCCGCGCGGAAAGGTCGTCGAGGTGGTGTTCATCTGCTCGCGCAGCGCATAGCAGGCGAAGTTGCAGACGAACTCGCGGCTCTCCTCGACGAACACGACCGAGTCCTTGCGCCCCTCGCTGGCGAACATCACGGTCGGCGGATGGTCGGTCAGGCCGTTGAAGAACGAGTAGGGCGCGAGATTGACCTCGCCCTCGAGGCTCATCGAGCTGATCCAGCCGATCGGGCGCGGCGCCACGATCGCCTTGAACGGATTGTACGGCAGACCGTGGTCGTTCTTGGCTGCGTCATAGAACATGCGGGAGCCCCCCTTCAGCGGCCGTAGCGGGTCACGATCTCGGACAGCGCCGGCCGCGGCCGGTCCTCGGCCCGCGACGCGTGTCGGCCGATATGGATGAAGCCGGCGATCTTTTCGTGCGGCGCGAGGCCGAG
>Ga0335081_10006017_pt1 | contig 19245 bp, 16 predicted proteins | sample Lox_Sample_35_FD_206713 | JGI IMG/M metagenome (GOLD analysis project Ga0335081, IMG submission 206713) | Soil microbial communities from Loxahatchee National Wildlife Refuge, Florida, United States - Lox_Sample_3.5 | ecosystem: Environmental > Terrestrial > Soil > Wetlands | place: USA... | reverse complement strand
CTTGAACATCATGCGGCCGCCCACGCTCACGCGCGTCGGATTGGCCTCGAGCCAGGCAGCATCGCGCTCCCCGTAGCCATCCTGAAGCTGCGCGGCGAGCGCATCGCGGCGGAAGTCGTTCGGGTAGGCACCGCCGGCAGCGGCGCCCGCAGCAGCCGTCGCGGCCCGCAGCTGGGTGAGCTTGGCGCGCCGCTCTGCAATCAGTTTGTTGTCGTCGTCGTGGTCGGTCACGGTGATGTCATTTACCTGTTCGGCGTCAGCCCGCAGCGGCAGGTGACGACTCGGCCTTTAGAGTGGCCTCCATGAATCCGTCGAGATCGCCATCGAGCACGGCCGTGGTGTTACCGACCTCGACGCCGGTGCGCAGATCCTTGATGCGCGACTGATCGAGCACATAGGAGCGGATCTGGTTGCCCCAGCTCACGTCGGACTTGGAGTCCTCCAGCACGCGCGCCGCGGCATTACGCTTGTTCACTTCGAGCTCGTAGAGCTTCGCCTGCAGCATCTTCATGGCGGTGGAGCGGTTCTTGTGCTGACTGCGCTCATTCTGGCAGGCGACCACGATGCCCGTCGGCAGGTGCGTGATGCGCACCGCGGATTCGGTCTTGTTCACGTGCTGGCCGCCGGCACCGCTCGAGCGGTACACATCCGTCTTCAGATCGGCCGGGTTGATCGCGATCTCGATGTCGTCCTCGACCTGCGGGGAGACGAACACGGAGGCGAACGAGGTGTGGCGGCGGTTGCCCGAATCGAACGGCGACTTGCGCACCAGGCGGTGCACGCCGGTCTCGGTACGCAGCCACCCATACGCATACTCACCGTCGAACTGCACCGTCGCACTCTTGATGCCCGCCACTTCACCCGGATTGGAATCGATCACTTCGCAGCTGAAGCCATGCGAGGCGCCCCAGCGCAGGTACATGCGTAGCAGCATCTGCGCCCAGTCCTGCGCCTCGGTGCCGCCTGCTCCGGCCTGGATATCGAGAAATGCCCCGTGCGAGTCCATCTCACCGCGGAACATGCGCTTCAGCTCCAGGTGCCGCACCTGGTTCTCCAGGCGCGCGGAATCCGCGGCGATGTCGGCGGCGGTCTGGGGCTCGTTCTCGCTCTCGGCAAGCTCCAGGAGCTCGCCGGCGTCCCGGATGGCGCTCGCGGTGCGGTCGATCTCGCCCAGCTGCGCGGTGAGGCGCGCGCGCTCCTTGCCTAGGGCCTGCGCCCGCTCCGGATCCGACCATACCGCCGGCTCCTCGAGCTCGCGGCCGACTTCCTCGAGACGTTCCTTGTGACGGTCGTACTCAAAGAAACCCCCGTAGCGCGGTGACACGCTCGGCGAGGTCTTTGAGCTGGCGCTTGAGCTGATTGAGTTCCATGACACGACTGGCGGCTGATCGGGCCCGACATGTTATCAGGAGCCGTCCCCGGCCGCCGGCAGCACGTGATCGACCAGGAGCTGCAGGCGCCGCTCGCCCTGGTATTCATTGACGTCCAGGCGATACACCAGATGCTGCTCGCCGCTCGGCGCCGTGAAGGCACCGGCCGCGGGGTCGACGTGGTTGAAGGCGATGGCATCGAAAGTGCGCCCGCTATGCGGGTATTCCACCCACAGCTTCAGGTGCCGCTCGCCGACCACGCGCGCGCTGCGGATGCTGAAGACACCATCGAAGGTGGGCTCGGGAAACCCCTGACCCCAGGGGCCTCCCGCGCGCAGCGCCGCGGCCGTCTCGAGCGCGATCTCCGCGATCGCGAGCTCGCCGTCTGTCTCGACGCAGCTCGCCTCCGCGCTCGCATCGGCGCGCCGCGCCACCTCCAGATCGAACGCGTCGGCAAACGCATCGAGCTTGTCGGCCGCGAGGGTAAGTCCCGCGGCCATGGCATGTCCGCCGAAGCGGCTGATCAGATCCGGATGCCGTGCGGCCACCGTGTCGAGCGCATCGCGGATGTGCACGCTGCTCACCGAGCGCGCCGAGCCGCGCAGCATGCCATCGCCGGCGCGCGCGAAGGCGATGACCGGCCGGCCGGTCTTGTCCTTCACGCGGCTCGCCACCAGTCCCACCACACCCTGATGCCAGCTCTCGTGGAACAGGCAGAGGCCGTGGCGGTGGCCTGAGCGCGCACTGGCATCGGCGTGCGCGCCGAGCTGACGCACGGCGGCGAGCGCTTCCGTCTGCATCTTGGCCTCGATCGCCCGGCGCTCCTGATTGAGCGTATCCAGACGCACGGCGAGCTCGAGTGCCGAGACCGCATCCTGCGCGAGCAGGCAGCGAATCCCGATGCTCATGTCATCGAGCCGGCCCGCGGCATTCAGGCGCGGCGCCACCGCAAAGGCGAGATCCGCCGCCGTCAGATCCTCGCGTCTGCGCTGCGCGACCTCCAAGAGCGCGGTGATGCCCGGCACGCAGCGGCCCGCGCGAATGCGTCGCAGGCCCTGCGCGACCAGCACCCGGTTGTTGGCATCGAGGGGCACCAGATCGGCGATCGTGCCGAGCGCGACCAGATCGAGCGACTCGGCGGGGCCGGGCACATCGGCTGCCAGCACGCCACCGACCAGCAGCCTGCGGTGCAGAGCCGCCATGACGTAGAAGGCGACGCCGACGCCCGCCAGGCAGCGGCTGCCAAAGCGTGCGCCCGGGGAATTCGGATTGACGATGACGTTGGCGCCCGGGAGTGTCGCGCCGGGCAGATGGTGATCGGTGACAAGCACGTCGATGGAACGCTCGCGCGCTGCTGCGACGCCGGCGAGACTCGAGATACCGTTGTCGACGGTGACGATGAGACTGGGCGAGCGTGTCGCCGCGAGCGCCACGATCTCCGGTGTGAGGCCGTAGCCGAACTCGAACCGGTTCGGCACCAGGAAGTCGACGTGCGCGAATCCCCAGCGCGTGAGATTTCGCACCATGAGCGCGGTGCTGGTCGCCCCATCGGCATCGAAGTCCCCGACCACCAGCACGCGCCCCGCCCGATGCCGCTCCAGCAGCTCCGCCGCCGCCTCCGCCTGCTCGAGCGAGCCCACCGGCAGCAGCCGCTCGAGCGAGACGCTGAGCTCGCTCGCTGAGGCGATCCCGCGCCCCAGGTACACGCGCCTGAGCACGGCGTGCAGATCCGCACCGAGACCGGTGTCATCGGCGCGGGCGGCGCGGCGGCGGATGCGCAGCGGCATCACCAGCCACTCGCCCGCTGCCGGCGCCAGAACTTGAGTCGGTCGCGACGCGTGAGATGGATGGCGCGCTCGCTCACGAGCACCGTGAGCGCATCGAGCTCGCCACAACGCAGGGCCTCGAGCGCCGGGGCCACCCAGCGGCGTTCGAACTGCTCGAACGAGCCGCACTCGAGCGCGAGCAGCGCGCGCGGCGCAGCGCTCGCCGCGAGCGCCGACAGATCGGCGGGGACGCCGGCATGCGGCACACCGGCGAGCGCAGCGAGTCCTGCGAGCGCGGCATCGGCGCTGAAGAGCGCCACCGGTTCGGCGGTTTGGCGGCTCGCGTCCCGAGCGCTGAGCGCGCCACCGCCCCACCACCACAACGTGCTCACCGGCAGTCGCCCGTGCTGCGCACGCACCTGATTCACGGCGTGCTCGTGCAGCCACATCTCGACTTCGGCGGCGAGCCGGCGCAGCGCCGGCGAGCCGGGGCCGCGCGGCAGCGCGCTCTCGAGGCGCGCGCCGATGCAGCGCGCCGGATCGGTGGTCGCGAGCGCAAGCGGTGACGCCGGGCCGGTGGCGAGAAAGCCACCCACCGGCAGCGCCTCGAGCTCATAGCCGGAGTCGGCGAAAGCCGCGTTGAAATCCCGCTGCACCCGATCCGCCTCGTGAGGCTCGAGACTCAGGAGGCCTTCCGGAATCAGATGCACACCGCTCGGCGCGGCGATGAGATGCAGGGGCCTGAGGAGCCAGCACCAGCGCTCGGGCGAGGCGCGCGAGGCGGCGCGCTCGTGCCGCGCATGCGCGGCGAGCGCACCTGGGGCGAGGTTCGCGAGATCCGGGCAGCCGATCCAATGGGCGCTCCAGGATCGCCATGACGCCCGCTCCGGGGTCACGCTGCCGAAGCGTACGAGCTCGCCCAGCGCCGGCAGCGTGTCGAAACCGCCGAACAGATCGGATGCCGCGAGGACGAGATTTCTCACAGGGCGTATCGTAACAACTGCATGAAGTTCACTCTGGATACCCGCGCCGATCGCATGCTGGTGCGCGCCTACGGCGCCGGCGAGCTGCGCATCGGCGATGAGATCGTTCGCGCTCCGTGCATCGTCGCACCGGATCGGCTGGTGAGCCGCTGGGAAGCTCAATCGGCGGCGACGCTCACCCTCGCGCAGCTCGAGCCGGTGCTCGCGCTCGCGCCCGAAGTCGTGATCCTCGGCAGCAATGCGCAGCCGCGGATGCCGGCTGCGGAAGTGCGCGCGGCACTCTCGGGGCGGCGCGTCGGACTTGAAGTGATGGATCTCGGCGCCGCCTGCCGCACCTTCAACATTCTGGTGCAGGAAGAGCGCAGCGTCGTCGCGCTGTTGTTTGTGGGTTCGTAAAAAAAGAAGACCGCCGGAGGCGGTCTGCAGAAGGCACAGGGGGAGAAAACTTCCACCAAACAATCATTCGAAGCTGACAGACTCGAACAATTGGCTCCTTCTTATTGTTTTTAAAAAATATTCTTGTTGCTTTTTCCGCTGTCCTCCGCCCTGTGCCCTCTGCACACCGTCCTTTGTCGGCGGACGGCGACATATTAGGCGGGCCGCATTTCAATGCGCAAGAGGATTGATCGGTAAGAAGATTTTGGGCTGGTGCGAGCCCCGCGTGCCGCGCCGTACCGTGCATTTCTCGTGCCGGTGGCTAAAGCGTGGCGGAGCGCGAGATCTTAACCATTACAATTCATACAGTTACAGAAACTATCTGATCCGAATTCTTTCAGCCGATTCCACCCACCAAAGGCACGAACGCGACCGGCCCCAAGCTCTGCCGCTCGACCTTCTGTTCGCGGCGCGTGAAGCGCATGAGCTCCTGCTGGCCTTCCGGGCCGATCGGCACGATCAGCCGGCCGCCGACCTGCAGCTGCTCGAGCAGCGGCTCCGGTACGCTGAGCGGTGCTGCCGCGACGAGGATGCCGTCGAACGGGCCGCGGCTCTTCCAGCCCTGCGCGCCATCGCCGTGGCGGAAGTTCACGTTGCGGATGCCGAGCTCCTTCAAGCGCTCCTTGGCCCGATCGAGCAGCGGCTCGATGCGCTCGATCGTACTCATGCGGCCAACGAGCGGTGCGAGGACGGCGGTCTGATAGCCGCAGCCGGTGCCGACTTCGAGCACGTTGTTGAGCGGCCCGCCCTCGAGCAGAGCTTCGGTCATGCGCGCCACGATGTAGGGCTGCGAGATCGTCTGGCCAAAGCCGATCGGCAGTGCCGTGTCCTCGTACGCGCGGCTGCTCAGGGCCTCATCGACGAAGATGTGGCGCGGCAGGTTGCGGATGCGCTCCAGCACGCGCTCGTTCGCAATGCCCTGCTCGCGCAGTCGCTGCACCAGACGGTCGCGAGTGCGCGCCGAGGTCATGCCGATGCCGGCCATGCGCAGGTCACTCATGCACGCCTTCCAGCCAGCTCGTCATCATGGGGAGCGAGGCGTGGCGCGTGAGGTCGATCTGCATGGGAGTCACGGAGACGAAGCCTGCCGCAATCGCATGAAAATCCGTACCGGGTCCGGCATCCGCGCTCGCGCCGGCCGGGCCCACCCAGTAGACCGGGCGCCCCCGGGGATCGTGTGCGGGCACGACTTTCTCGGAGCGATGCCTGTTCCCCAGGCGCGTCGCCCGAAATCCGCGCAGCCGCTCGAAGGGCACGTCGGGCACGTTGACGTTGAGGATGAGCGCGCGCTCCAGCGGTTGCTCGAGCAGCCGTTCAACCAGCAGGCGCGCCACGCGGGCACCGGTCTCGAAGTGCCGCTCGCCCGCGGGCTCGGTGCACAGCGAGATGGCCAGTGTCGGCAGGCCGAGGAAGCGGCCCTCGACGGCCGCAGCGACCGTGCCCGAATACAGCACGTCATCGCCCAGGTTCGGGCCGTCGTTCACGCCCGAGACGACCATGTCGTGCTCGAAGTCGAACAGGCCCGAGATCGCCAGATGCACACAGTCGGTCGGGGTGCCGATGACGTAGAACACCTGCGGATCCGCCTCGAACACCCGCAGCGGCACATCGAGCGTGAGCGAGTTGCTGGCGCCGCTGCGGTTGCGGTCGGGGGCAACCACGGTCACTTCGGCGAGCGGCGTGAGCGCCTCCTTGAGGTGCCGGATACCCTCGGCGCGGTAGCCGTCGTCGTTGCTGATGAGAATCTTCACGCTATCGTAGCCACTATATCGGTTGAAGCTGCCGGGCGGGAGGGACGCGAGTGACACCCAAACGAGAACCCGACGATGCCGGGCTGTTCCGGGAGGCGATCCGCGACGTAAAGCCGCTGAAGACGGACCGCCTGGTGCCGGAGAAGCCGCGCGTGCCCGCGCGCGCGCGCTTCACGCGCGCCGACCGGCTCGCGATCCTGCAGGAGTCGCTCGCCGCGCCGGCCGAGGATCCCGCGCTCGCCGGCGGCGAGGAGCTCTCCTTCGCCCGTCCCGGCGTGCAACCGAGCCTGCTGCGAAAGCTGCGGCGCGGACAGTATCGAGTGGAGGCGGAGATCGATCTGCACGGGCTCACGGTGAGCGATGCCAAGGCGGCATTGCGGCATTTCCTGGCGCGGGCACTGGAGCGCGGTGCGCGCTGCGTACGCATCGTTCATGGCAAGGGCCTGCGCTCCGGGCCGCGCGGGCCGGTGCTCAAGCAGGCGGTCAATGCAACCCTGCGGCGCAGTGAGCGTGTGCTCGCGTTCGTTTCGGCACGGGCGGTGGATGGCGGCACAGGCGCGCTCTATGTGCTGCTGTCGAGCTGAGAGGCGCTGGCGGCGAGCAGCACTACTGCCTGCGCACACAGGCCTTCACGGCGGCCGAGGTAGCCCAGCTTCTCGGTGGTCGTCGCCTTGATGTTCACGCGGTCGTGCGGCAGCCCGAGGAGCTGTGCGACCGACTGGCGGATCGCCTCGCGATGCGGCGACAGCCGGGGCGCTTCGGCGAGCACGGTGATGTCGGCGTTGACGACGGAGAAGCCGCGCTGGCGCACCTGAGCCAGTACGGCACGCACGAATTCGCGGCTGTCGGCGCCGCGCCAGCGCGGGTCGTCATCGCGGAAATGCTGACCGATGTCCCCGAGTCCGGCCGCGCCCAAGAGCGCATCGCACAGCGCGTGCAGGATCACATCGCCGTCGGAGTGCGCCACCACGCCGTGGCTGTGCGCGATGCGAACTCCGCCCAGCATCACCGCCTCACCCGGACCGAAGGCATGGACATCGACGCCGGATCCGACTCGCATCATGGCTCTGCCTCCACGCGCGGCGATGAGGGCGCCGGCGATCTCCACATCCTCGAGACTCGTCACTTTGATATTTGCGCCCGAGCCGGCGACCAGCGCCGGACTCACCCCCGCCCACTCGAGTGCCTGCGACTCATCCGTGGGCACGCGGCCGGCGGCCTGCGCGGCATCGAGCGCCGCGCACAGCGCGCCGTAGCGGAACATCTGCGGTGTGACCGCGCGCCACAGCCCGGCGCGCTCGACGGTGCGCTCGACAGTGGGGCGGGTGTCGGAGGCGGCCGCGGCGTATTTCACCGTGTCGGCGACCGGCACGGCGAGCAGTGCGCCGCTGCCGTGACGCTCGCCGGCCGCAAGCAGCGCATCGAGCTCGGTGCGCGTCAGGCACGGCCGGGCCGCATCGTGCACCAGCACCCAGTCCTGCGGCCCCGCGCGCCCGGCGAGCGCCCGCAGCGCCTGGCGCACCGAGGCGCTGCGCGTCGCGCCGCCGTCGGTGGTGAGAACGTCCTGAAGTGCCTGACGGGCAATCTCCGCCCACTGCAAATCCCCGGGTGCGAGGGCGACGACCGCCCCGGCACAGCGTGCATCCGAGCGAAACGTGGCGAGCGACCATTCGACGATGGAGCGGCCGTGCAGCTGCACGTATTGCTTGGGCAGCGGACCGCCAAAACGGCGGCCCTGCCCGGCGCACGGCATGACGAGCCAGTAACGCATGCGCGTCGCTCTCAGCGCGCGGCGGTGCGCGTCTGCGGATCGCCGGCCGCGGCCGGCTTGCGCGGCACGACCTGGTAGAAGCTCTCGCCCTCGCCGATCATGCCGAGCTCGCTGCGCGCGCGCTCCTCGAGCGCGCTCATGCCGGTCTTCAAGTCGCGGACTTCGGCGGCGAGCTCGCGGTTGCGCTCGCTGAGCGCGGCGTTCTCGCTCGCCTGGGCGGTCACGGCCGTGTGCAGGCGGTTGAGCTCGCGCACCCCCTGCGGGGACACCCACAGCCGGTACTGCAGCAGCAGGATCACCGCAAGCAGCACTGCCGCCAGGTACTTCATAACTTCACCGCAAAGGCATCGCGCCCGGCATAGCGCACCTTGCCGAGCTCGGCCTCGATGCGCAGCAGCTGGTTGTACTTGGCGATGCGGTCGGAGCGCGACAGCGAGCCGGTCTTGATCTGCGTCGCCGCAGTCGCCACCGCAATATCCGCGATCGTCGCATCCTCGGTCTCCCCGGAGCGATGCGAGATCACGGAGGCGTAGCCTGCTTTCTCGGCCATGTCGATCGCAGCGAGCGTCTCGGTGAGCGTGCCGATCTGGTTGGGCTTGATGAGAATTGCATTGGCCACACCGCGCGCAATGCCCTCGGAAAGGATGGCCGTGTTGGTGACGAAGATATCATCTCCGACCAGCTGAACGCGCTCCCCGATCTGACGGGTGAGGATACTCCAGCCGTTCCAGTCGGCCTCGCTCATGCCGTCCTCGATGGTGATGATCGGGTACTTGCCGGCGAGGTCGGCCAGATAGCGCGAGAAATCGGCCGAGGAGAAGCGGCGGTGCTCGGACTCGAGCACGTATTGGCCGTCGTGGAAGAACTCGGAGCTCGCCGCATCCAGCCCGAGGTAGATGTCGCGTCCGGCGCGGTAACCTGCGGTCTCGATCGCCTGCAGGATCACCTCGAGCGCCTCCTCGTTGGATTTGAGGTCCGGTGCGAAGCCGCCCTCATCGCCCACGGAAGTCGCAAGTCCGCGCTCATTGAGGAGCTTCTTCAGCGCGTGGAAGACCTCCGCGCCGTAGCGCAGCGCCTCGCGGAACGACGGCGCGCCCACCGGCAGAATCATGAACTCCTGCACATCGAGGCTGTTGTTGGCGTGCGCACCGCCGTTGATGATGTTCATCATCGGCACGGGCATCACCGGCTCGCGCGCCCGGCCGAGATAGCGGTACAGCGGCTGGCCGGCATCGCGCGCGGCGGCGTGCGCATTTGCCAGCGAAATCGCCAGGAGCGCGTTCGCCCCGAGGCGGCCCTTGTTGTCGGTGCCGTCGAGCTCGATCATCTTGCGATCAAGGCCCGCCTGATCACTAGCCTCGTGCTTGAGCAGCGCGCCCCGGAGCACGCTGTTCACGTTCTCGACCGCCCGCAGCACGCCCTTGCCGCCGTAGCGGCGCGGATCCCCGTCGCGCAGCTCCACCGCCTCGCGCGTGCCCGTTGAGGCACCCGACGGCACGGCCGCCCGGCCCAGGGCACCGGATTCCAGGATCACGTCCGCCTCGACGGTGGGATTGCCGCGCGAATCCATGATCTCGCGGCCACGAATCTCAGCAATTCGACTCACAGTAACGATTCCTCCAGAGGACGCGATTTCACGCAGCGATCCAGCTCCACCAGGGTTTCAAGCAGCGGCTCCATGCGCGCGAGCGGCCAGGCATTGGGGCCGTCGGAGAGCGCCTTGGCCGGATCCGGATGGGTTTCCATGAACACACCGGCGATGCCGACCGCGACGGCGGCGCGCGCCAGCACCGGCACGAACTCGCGCTGCCCGCCGGAGGAGGCGCCCTGACCGCCCGGCAGCTGCACGGAGTGCGTGGCGTCGAACACGACCGGGCAACCCGTCTCGCGCATCACCGCGAGGGAGCGCATGTCGGTGACGAGGTTGTTGTAGCCGAAGGAGAAGCCGCGCTCGCACACCATGACCTGGTTGTTGCCGGTCGAGCGGGCCTTGTCGACCACGTTCTTCATCTCCCAGGGGGAGAGGAACTGGCCCTTCTTGATGTTGACGGGCTTGCCCTGACTCGCCACCCCGACGATGAAATTGGTCTGCCGGCACAGAAACGCCGGCGTCTGCAGCACATCGACGACCGAGGCAACCTCGGCGAGCGGGGTGTCCTCGTGGACATCGGTGAGCACGGGCACACCGACCGTGCGGCGCACATCGGCGAGAACTCTAAGGCCCGCCTCGATCCCCGGGCCGCGGAAGCTCGCGCGCGAGGAGCGGTTCGCCTTATCGAACGAGGCCTTGAAGACGAACGGCACCTTGAGCCTGCTCGTGATTTCCTTCAGCCGTCCGGCGATCTCGAGCGTGAGGCCCGGACTTTCGATGACGCACGGTCCCGCGATGAGAAAGAGCGGCTCATCGAGGCCAGCGGCACCCCAGGGGAAGGATTGCTTGGCTGGCGAGGCAGGAGCTGGCGGGCTCATGCGCCCGCGGCGACCGGCAGCTGCGCCGCCCGGTGCGCGCGCGCCGCGCGGATGAAGGCACTGAAGAGCGGGTGCCCGTCGCGCGGCGTGGAGGTGAACTCCGGGTGGAATTGGGTGGCGAGGAACCACGGGTGGTTCGCGAGCTCGATGATCTCGACCAGTCCGTCGCGCGAGAACCCGGAGAACCTCAGGCCCGCCTGGCGGAAGCGCTCCAGATAGTGATTGTTGAACTCGTAGCGATGGCGGTGGCGCTCGGAGATCACGTCCTTCCCATACAGCTCGCGCGCGCGTGAGCCCGCCGCGAGCGTCACTTCCTGGGCGCCCAGGCGCATCGTGCCGCCCTTGCCGGAGGTCTCGTTGCGCTCCTGCGCGCCGCGCGCCGCATCCTGCCACTCGGTGATGAGGGCGATCACCGGGTGCGGTGAGCCGCGGTCGAATTCGGTGCTGTTTGCGCCGCTGAGCCCGAGAACGTGCCGCCCGAACTCCACGATCGCCACCTGCATCCCCAGGCACAGCCCGAGGTACGGCACTTTGTGCTCACGGGCGTAGCGCACGGCCTGGATCTTGCCCTCGATGCCGCGCTCGCCGAAGCCGCCGGGCACCAGAATCGCATCCATGCCCTCCAGCGCGCGCGTGCCGTGCTGCTCGATGTCGGTCGACTCGATGTAGTGCACGTTCACCCGCGTGCGGGACTTGATGCCGCCGTGGGTCAGCGCCTCGTTGAGCGAGATGTAGGAATCGCGGATCTGCACGTACTTGCCGACCATCGCGATGTCGACCTGGCCGTCGGGGTTGGCCTTGCTGCTGACCACCTGGCGCCATTCGGCGAGGTCCGTGGCCGGCACCTCGAGCCGCAGCTTGTCGATCACGATGTCATCGAGGCCCTGCTCGTGCAGCAGGATCGGAATCTTGTAGATGTCGTCCGCGTCGACCGCCGAGATGACCGCGCGCTCCTCCACATTGGTGAAGAGTGCGATCTTGCGGCGCTGCTCCTCCGGCAGCGGATGCTTGCAGCGGCACAGGAGCACGTCCGGCTGGATACCGATGCCGCGCAGCTCCTTCACCGAATGCTGGGTGGGCTTGGTCTTGATCTCTCCGGGGCCCGAGCCGCCGACGACCGGGATCAGCGTCAGGTGCATGTAGACGCAGTTGCTGCGCCCGAGCTCGACGCCGAGCTGGCGGATCGCCTCGAGGAACGGCAGCGACTCGATGTCGCCGACCGTGCCGCCGATCTCCACCATGCACACATCGGCCTCGTTGGCACCGAGCTTGATGCTGCGCTTGATCTCATCGGTGATATGCGGGATCACCTGCACCGTGGCGCCCAGATAGTCCCCGCGGCGCTCCTTGGCGATCACGCGCTCGTAGATGCGCCCGGTCGTGAAATTGCTGTGCCGCCCCGTCGTGGTGCGCACGAAGCGCTCGTAGTGCCCGAGGTCCAGATCGGTCTCGGTGCCGTCCTGGGTGACGAACACCTCGCCGTGCTGAAACGGGCTCATGGTGCCCGGATCGACGTTGATATAGGGGTCGAGCTTCACCATCGCGACCTTGAGGCCCCGCGCCTCGAGGATCGCCGCGAGCGAAGCCGCCGCAATGCCCTTCCCCAATGAGGACACCACACCGCCAGTCACGAAAACGAAACGGCTCATGAGCTTCTCGAGGGATTCCCGTCGTGAGGATCTACGCGGCGTCGCGCCGCAGGATCGACGGGCCGACAGGTTAGCAAAGAGCTACGGTCGATGCCAAATCAGTCGTGCACGGCGCGTGGTGCTCGCGCCCGCCTGAATGCTCGCATCGAGCCAGCGATCGCCGGCTGCGAGCAGCCGCTCGCCGGCGTAAATGAGCGGCAGCTGCGCCCGCTCGGCGTGCGCGACGCGCTCCTCCTGCAGCAGGCTCTTCAAGCTGCGGCGCGGCCCGCCGCGGCGCGGTTGCAGGCGCTCACCGCCCCGCCGGCTGCCCACGGCGACCGCATCGGGCAGGGCATCGAGGTCGACCGGACCGTGGCGGGCAGGTGCGAGCTCCATGCGGCCGCGTCCGTCAGGCAGTGCGAGCAGCGGGCACTCCCGCAGCGCCCAGGCAAGTCGGCCCGCGGGAGCGGCACTGCCGGGGCTCTGCTCGCTCAACCACCGCAGGCGCAGCCGCTCGTGCTGGCGTTCGATGAGACTCGCGCCCCAGCGCACCTGCGGGCGCGCATCACTGCGGGCGCGCAGCACCGGGCCTGCGAGCTCGGCCAGGCGCGCAGTGTCGGGCACCGCATGCCCGCGACTGACGATCCAGAAGCGCAGCGCATTGCGGCGCCGGTCGGCCGACAGCGCCCGCAAGCGCGGCACCGCCAGATCCTCGCCATCGGCCGCCGCAGCCACATCGGCCCGGGCGAGCTGCTCGAGCAGCCGCTGCGCCTCGGCTGCATGGCGCGCCGAGCGGCCAACGGCCTGCGCCACCCCCGGCCAGCGCGCCTGCAACACCGGCACCACCCTGCGCCGCAGGTAATTGCGGTCCAGATGCTCATCGGCGTTGCTCGAATCCTCGATATAGCTGAGCCGCCGGAGCTTGCCCCAGGCCTCGAGCTCGCCGCGCTCGAAGGCTAGCTGCGGCCGCACCAGCAAGCCTTGCGCGAAGCGCGCTGCCGGTGCCATCGCCGCGAGGCCTGCGACGCCCGCGCCGCGCAGCAGCTGCAGCAGGACCGTCTCGAGCTGGTCTTGCGCATGGTGTGCGGTGAGCAGGACTTCGCCTGGGTGGAGTTCGCGCTGGAGCGCGGCGTAGCGCGCCGCACGAGCGGCCGCCTCGGGCGAGACGCCGCGCGTGCGCTCGATGCGCACACGGATCACACGAATCGGCACGCGCAGCGTACGCGCCACGCGGCGGCAATGCCGGCCCCAGGCGGCGGAGTCGGGATGCATGCCGTGATCGATGTGTACCGCCCGCAGCACCGCACGCACGGCGGGCTCGCCTTCAGCGAGCGCCGTCAGCAGTACCGTCGAGTCAAGTCCACCGCTGAAGGCGACGCACAGCGGCGTGTGCGGAAATCCTGGCACGAGCGCGGCAAGCTCGTGCGCGAGGCGCCTGCCCAGATCATCGGCGGGGCGCACCGCACGGCGCGCGACGCGCCGTGCCGCGCTCACCGTGCCGGCTCCTCGGAGTAGACGCCGAAGGAGGCGATCTTGGCCGAGCGCTGCGCTCGCAGCTGCTCGAGCGGGAGGGCCTCGAGCTCATCGAGGTGACGGATGAGTGCCGCCTTGACGGTCGCCGACATCGCCACCGGATCGCGGTGCGCACCGCCCAGCGGCTCCTCGAGCACCTCATCGATGAGCCCGAGCTGGCGCAGCCGATCGGCCGTGAGTCCGAGCGCATCGGCCGCGGCCTCCTTCTTATCGGCGCTGCGCCACAGGATCGAGGCGCAGCCTTCCGGGGAGATCACGGAGTAGGTACTGAACTGCAGCATCATGAGCCGGTCGCACACTCCGATCGCGAGCGCCCCACCCGAGCCGCCCTCGCCCGTCACGATGGTGACGATGGGCACGCTCAACACGGTCATCTCGAACAGATTGCGCGCGATCGCCTCGCTCTGGCCACGCTCCTCGGCCCCGACGCCCGGATAGGCGCCCTGGGTGTCGATCATGGTGACGAGCGGCAGATGAAAACGCTCGGCGAGGCGCATGAGGCGCAGCGCCTTGCGATAGCCTTCGGGCTTGGGCATGCCGTAGTTGCGACGCACCCGCTCCTTGGTATCGCGCCCCTTCTGGTGGCCGATGACCATGACGGTGCGGTCCTCCAGGCGCGCGAGGCCCCCGACGATCGCCATGTCGTCGCCGAACATGCGATCCCCGTGCAGCTCATGGAACTCGCTGCAGATCGCGCTCACGTAATCCAGCGTGTAGGGACGCTGCGGATGGCGCGCCAGCTGCGTGATCTGCCACGGCGTCAGGTTCGAGAAGATGCTGATGATGAGCTGACGCAGCTTCGCCTGCAGCCGCGTGATCTCTTCCTGGATGTTCAGCTCCGAATCCGAGCCGACACGGCGCAGTTCCTCGATCTTGGCTTCGAGCTCTGCGATCGGCTGTTCAAAATCGAGGAAGGCGAAGGCCATGGGTCGGGGGAGGTTACGGGCGCGGGAGCGCCTCCGCAAGACTCGCCGGGCTCAGCCGCCGCCGGCGCCGAAGGACGGTCCCTGCCCGCTCGCCGGCGCCGCGCCGTAGAACAGCCGCACGCCCTCGCGCCCCACCAGCCCCTCGAGATGATCGATCAGCTCGCGCGCGGGTCGCACGTTCCATTCCGCACCGAGCACCAGCGCGCCCGTGGCGCACAGCGTCTCGCACTGGATCGCCACCTGGCACTGACCATCGCGCCAGGGCTTGAGCACACTCTCCAGGTGCGCGATCAGCGCCCCGGCATCCGAGCGCGCCGGCCACTGCAGCAGCAGGCGGCGCGCCTGCTGCTCGCGCACTTTGTGCAGATCGACGACGCGCTTCGCGGCCAACCGCCACGCATCGCTGAACTCATCGAAGCGCAGCGTGCCCTCGACCAGCACCATCGTGTCCTTGGCGATCAGCTCGCGGTACTGCTGAAACACTTCATCGAAAAGCGTCACTTCGATGCGTCCGGAGCGATCATCCAGCACGATGCTGGTGCGCACGCCGCGCTTGCGCACCTCATCGATCAGGCCCGCGACCGTGACGGCGCGGCCAGGGCTGTAGCCGCGGCCGCGCTCGGAGCCGCCGACGGGGCGCTCGCTCACGAGCTCAGCGATGCGTGCCGAGACGAAGCGCGACAGATCCGCCTCAAAGCGGTTGATGGGATGGCCGGTCAGATACAGCCCCAGCGTCTCGCGCTCACCGGCAAGGCGGATCTGCTCGCTCCACTCCGGCACGATCGAGCGCTCGGCGCCGGCAGGCCCCGAGGCCGCCGGTGCGGCGGCGAGTCCGAACAAATCGTCCTGCCCTGCGGCATGCGCCCGCGTCGATTGATCGCCCAGCTGCAGCGCCGCGGGCAGATGCTGCATCAGGGTGGCGCGATTGGCGCCGAGCCGATCGCAGCTGCCGGAGCGGATCAGTGCCTCGAGCGCGCGACGGTTGATCTTCTGCAGATCCATGCGCCGGCACAGGTCATCGAGGTCGAGATACGGTCCGTGGCTTTCGCGCTCGCGGATCAGCGCCTCCACCGCCCCGAGTCCCACCCCTTTGACGGCGCCCAGGCCGTAGCGGATGGCGCGCGGGCCTGCAACCGCGAACTCATAGCGCGAGGTGTTCACATCCGGCGGCTCGACCAGCAGCTGCAGCTGCTTGCACTCATCGATCAGCGTCACGACCTTGTCGGTGTGATCCATGTCGGCCGACAGCACCGCTGCCATGAAGGCCGCCGGGTAGTGCGCCTTCAGGTACGCGGTCTGATACGACAGCAGTGCGTAGGCGGCCGAGTGCGACTTGTTGAAGCCGTAGCCCGCGAACTTCTCCATCAGATCGAAGATGTGGGCCGCCGTGCCGGGGCTGACGCCGCGCTCGGTGGCGCCGGTCACGAACACGGAGCGCTGCTTCGCCATCTCCTCGGGCTTCTTCTTGCCCATGGCCCGGCGCAGCAGGTCGGCGCCGCCCAGCGTGTAGCCGGCGAGCACCTGGGCGATCTGCATCACCTGCTCCTGGTAGAGGATGACGCCGTAGGTTGCCTCGAGCACCGGCTGCAGCTTCGGGTGCAGGAAGTCCGTGGGGGTGGAGCTGCGGCCGTGCTTGCGATTGATGAAATCATCGACCATGCCCGACTGCAGCGGCCCCGGACGGAACAGCGCCACCAAGGCGACGATGTCCTCGAACCGATCCGGCTGCAGGCGCCGGATGAGATCCTTCATGCCGCGCGATTCGAGCTGGAACACCGCAGTCGTGCGGCAGGATTTCAGCAGCGCGTAAGTCGCCGCATCGTCCATGGGCAGCTCGCTCATGGCGAGCGCGCTCTCGCCCCGCTCGGCACGCAGCTGATTGATGATCGCGACCGCGCGGTCGATGACCGTGAGCGTGCGCAGACCCAGGAAGTCGAACTTCACCAGGCCGGCGGATTCGACGTCGTCCTTGTCGAACTGCGTGACGACGCTCGTGCCATCCTCCTCGCAATACAGCGGCGCGAATTCCGTGAGCACGGACGGCGCGATGACGACGCCGCCGGCATGGGTGCCGGCGTTGCGCGTCAGGCCCTCGAGCGAGCGTGCGAGGTCGATGAGATTCCTGATCTCATCCTCGGACTCGTACAGACGCTTGAGCTCGGGCTCCTTGACGAGCGCATCATCGAGGGTGATGCCGAGCTCGAAGGGGATGAGCTTGGCGATGCGGTCGACGTAGCCGTAGCTCATGCCCAGCACGCGGCCCACATCGCGCACCACCGCCTTCGCCGCCATGGTGCCGTAGGTGATGATCTGCGAGACGCGGTCGCGGCCGTACTTGCGCGAGACGTACTCGATGACGCGATCGCGCCCCTCCATGCAGAAATCGACGTCGAAGTCCGGCATGGAGACACGCTCGGGATTCAAGAAGCGCTCGAACAGCAGGTCGTGCTCGAGCGGATCCAGATCCGTGATCCGCAGGCAGTAGGCCACCAGCGAACCCGCACCCGAGCCGCGCCCCGGGCCCACCGGCACGCCGTTCTCGCGTGCCCAGCGGATGAAGTCGGCGACGATGAGGAAGTAGCCCGCGAAGCCCATCTGGCAGATGACTTCGAGCTCGCTCGCGAGCCGCTCGCGATACGGGCTGGCATCGGCCGGCGGCCCGGCGCGGCGTGCGCTCAAGCGCTCGGTCAGGCCCGCCGCTGCCTGCGAGCGGAGGTAATCCACGGCCGAGCGGCCATCGGGTACGGGGTACTCGGGCAGGCGCATCTCCCCCAGGCGCAGGTGCAGCGTGCAGCGGCGCGCGATCTCCACCGAATTCGCGAGCGCCTCCGGCACGTCGGCGAACAGCGCCTGCATCTCCTGCGGCGTGCGCAGGTACTGCTGGGCGGTGTAGTGGCGCGCGCGGCTGGGATCGGCGAGCAGCGCGCCCTCCTGGATGCACACACGCGCCTCATGCGATTCGAAGTCCTCCGGGGCGAGGAAGCGCACATCGTTGGTCGCGACCAGCGGCACTCCGCGGCGCGCCGCCAGCGCCACCGCGCCTGCAATGTAGGACTCCTCTTCCGGGCGGCCGACGCGTTGCAGCTCGAGGTAGTAGCGGTCACCGAACAGTGCGAGCCATTCCTCGAGCGCGCGGGAGGCCTCGCGCTCTCGCCCATTGCTCAGGAAACGCCCGACATCGCCCTCGGTCGCGCAGGAGAGCGCAATCAATCCCTCGAGATCCGCGCAGGCGAGCCAGTCGCGCTCGATCATCACCGTGCCGCGGCGCTGGCCTTCCAGATAGGCGCGCGTCAGCAGCCGCGTGACATTGCGGTAGCCGGTCAGCGACTGGCACAGGAGCGCGATGCGCGAGCTGTGGCGCCGCTCGGCATCCTCGGCGATCGTGAGCTCAACGCCGATCAGCGGCTTGACGCCCTGCTCGAGCGCGGCGCGATAGAACTTCACCATGGCGAACAGGTTGCTGCGGTCCGTGAGCGCGACCGCCGGCATCTGCGCCGCCGCCACGGCCTGCATGAGCGCGGGCATGCGCACCGTGCTGTCGATCAGCGAGTACTCGGTGTGCAGCCGCAGATGTACGAAGCCGGCTGTCATAGGCGGCAGCGCACCGGCTCGAAGCTGCGCCGGTGAATCGGCGAAGGCGTCTGGCACTGCAGCGCCGCCAGATGCCCGGGCGTGCTGTAGCCCTTGTGCTGGGCGAAGTCAAAGCCCGGATAGCAGCGATCGAGCTGGCGCATCATCTCGTCGCGCACCGTCTTGGCGAGGATCGAGGCGGCGCTGATGGCGGCCACCGTCGCATCTCCGCCCACGATCGCCTCGATCGTGCAGCCGAGCGCAAGATCGCCCAATGCCGGCACCTGATCTCCGTCCACCTGCACATGATGCGGGCACACGGGCAGCGCGAGCAGCGCCCGGCGCATCGCGAGCAGCGTGGCCTGAAGAATGTTCAACGTATCGATCTCGCAGGCATCCGACCAGGCGACCGCCCAGGCGATGGCGCTGGCGCGGATCTCGGGCACGAGCCGCTCGCGCTCCTCGGGGGTGAGGAGCTTGGAGTCCGCGAGCCCCTCGATGCGCGCACGGCGGCGCAGGATCACGGCGGCAGCGACGACCGGGCCTGCGAGCGGGCCGCGTCCCGCCTCATCGATTCCTGCCACGAGCTTTGGCGCCCGCCGTGCCGTCACACTCGCCCCCTGATTGCCGTGTCGGTGCGCGCCGCGAGAAGCTCGAGTATGGCGGATGCCGCGCGCTCGGCGCCGCCCTGGCGCAGCTCCTCATGCACGCGCCGGAATTCTAGCGCGAGCTCCGCCCGATGCTCGCCTGGTTCGAGCTCGCGCAAGAGCGCCTCACCCAGCGCCGGCCCCGCGACGGCGTCCTGGAAGAACTCCGGCACCCGGGCCCGCCCCAGCAGCAGGTTCGGCTGCGAGAAATAGGGCACCTTGACCAGCCGCAGGTGCTTGATCAGGAACGCGGTGAAGGCGGCGAAGCGGTAAGCGGCCACCATGGGGCGGCCGAAGAGCAGCGCCTCGAGCGTCGCGGTGCCGGAGGCGACGATTACCCCGTCGGCGGCGGCGAGCGCGCGGTGAGAGCCGCCCTCGAGCACCAGGACGGCGTCG
>Ga0335081_10006016_pt1 | contig 19245 bp, 18 predicted proteins | sample Lox_Sample_35_FD_206713 | JGI IMG/M metagenome (GOLD analysis project Ga0335081, IMG submission 206713) | Soil microbial communities from Loxahatchee National Wildlife Refuge, Florida, United States - Lox_Sample_3.5 | ecosystem: Environmental > Terrestrial > Soil > Wetlands | place: USA... | reverse complement strand
CTGCGCATTGTGGAGAGCTTCGAGCAACGCTACGCGCGCTTTCCGGGTCTGAACCTGACGTTCGAGGTACGCGAAGGAATCGTCAAGCACTCGCGCGATTTCGAAACCGGCGAGCAGCCGGAGTTGGACACGTATCTCCCCGGACTACGCCCGCCGCTCGAGGCGCAATTGATCGACCTGGCCGACGAGATTGCCTACAATACCGCGGACATGGACGACGCCTTTTCGGCAGCGCTGTTCGCGGGAGAAGACGTGGCCGCCTGCGTGCCTCAGTACCGCGGGATTCACGAAGCGGTCGAAACCCAGTTTCCGGGCGCGACGCCGCGCGAGCGTTTTCACGAGGCGCTGCGGCGGTTGATCGACGCTCTGGTCTCCGGCCTGATCGAGGGCACCCTGGCGCGCGCGCAAGAGGCGGGTGTGACCGGCGCAGAGGACGTTCGCTCCGTTCCCGGGCGCCTGGCCGCGTTCACCCCGGAGACGGCCGAGAGCAGCCTCGCGCTGAAGCAGTTTCTGTATCGCACCGTCTACGATTCATCGGACCTGCGCGAGGACCGCGCCCGTTCGATGTCCATGGTCGAAGAACTGTTCCACTTCTTCCTGGATCACCCGGACCGTCTGCCTCAGCCTTACATCGAGCTCGCGTCGGACGAGCCGGCCCACCGCGTGATTTGTGATTACATCGCCGGCATGACCGACAGTTTCTTCCACCGCACCTTCGAGAGCATCTTCGGCCCGCCGCCTACTCCTCCACACTCGTGAAGTTGGAGAGTTCCACTTCGCGCACGCCATACAGCTTCATGAGATGGCGGCGGATCTCGTCGCCGATCCGCTCCGGTCTTTCGTCGTCGTCGTGTTCCACTTCGACTTTGAAGAAGAGATTGGTGCGGCTCATGGGTGCCAGGTTCTCCCACCCTCTATACTAAGGGAATGGCTTGCGCCATCTGCCAGACTCGCCGCCCGCGCCGCTTCTGCCCGGGAGTGCGCGGCCATATCTGCACGCTCTGCTGCGGCACGGAGCGCGAGGTGACCGTCGACTGCCCCCTGGACTGTGAGTACCTGCAGGAAGCGCACAAGCACGAGAAGAGCGCCCTGGCCGAAGATGCCACGCTCCCCAACGCCGACATCCGCGTGACCGACGAGCTCCTGAACGATAACGAGGAGCTAATGGGACACCTGGTGGGCGCCCTGGTCGGGGAGGCGCTGGAGAACCCCTCGTTGACGGACTTCGACGCGCGAGAGGCGCTGGAGGCGTTGATCCGCACCTACCGCACGCTGCAGACCGGCCTTTACTACGAGACGCTGCCGGCGAACCCGCTGGCTGCCGGGCTTTGCCGGGCCGTGCGTGCCGCGGTGGATGAGTGCCGCAAACAGGAAACCAAGAGCTTGGGTGTCACCAGGACGCGCGATGCGGCGGTGCTGGGGCTGCTGGTCTTTCTCCAGCGCTTTGAGCTCGAACGCAACAATGGCCGGCGGCGCTGCAGGGCGTTTCTCGACGCGCTGCGCGAAATTTATCCCTCTGAAGCGGCCGGTGGTGCAGTCCGCGGCTCCTCGCTGCTCCTCCCCTGAGCCGAGGAGGGATGGATTCTCTCTACCAGGCAGGCCCGTTTCTTTCCAGTGCTGACCACCTGGCCGGCGAACTTGTGCGTGCCGTTCACCAGCAATTCGACCGGCCGGTCGATGGGGTAGTCAAAGGTGAGCAGGTGGCCTTCACTCATCCCCAGCAACTCTTCGACGGTGAGCGTGGGCCCTTCCAGGCGCGCCTCCAGGGTGAGCGCACCCTCGCGCAGCATGCGCAAAACGCGGGCCTGCTCGTTGGCGTTGGCGTGCGTTTTGCGGACCGACCACTGCTGGTCGAATTTCTGCCGCATCATCTTGATCACGATGGAGGGCATGGCGATGTTCATCATCCCTACGGTTTCACCGATGCGCACTTCCACGCCGATCGATACCACGGCTTCGTTGGGCGCCAGCAGGTGCAGGAGCTGCGGCTCGGTCTCCATCGACTCGATGGTGAAATCGACGTCCGTCACCCCTTTCCAGGCTTCGCGCAAATCGTGCAGTATGATGCGAAACAGCCCGTCCAGCAGCTTTTGTTCGATTTCAGTAATGTCGCGCTGGATGGTTGTCGAGCCCTTTCCGGTCCCGCCTAGCAGCATCTCCAGGATGGGGAAAACCAGGGACGGGTTCAACTCCAGTACGCCATTGCCGTCATACGGGCTCAGGCCCAGGGAGACCATGCAGGTGGGTGAAGGCAAGCCGTCCAGAAACTCGGCGTAGGAAAGCTGTTCCACGCTCACCAGGTTGACCGTCAGGTAGGAGCGGAGATAGGCCGAAAGGCTGGAAACCAGGTTGCGCACGAAAGTGTCGTGCAGCAGATGGATGGCGCGGACTTGAGACTTGGGAATGCGGTCGGGCCGCCGGAAATCAAATTTCGCGGCTGGGGTCTCGCGCTTGCGGTCGCCGACGTTCTGAAAGACCGCATCGATTTCCTGTTGAGAAAGCTCCCGGTTCACGTCGCTCCTGGGTTTACGCCGCTCTCGGCCCTATATCGTCCTCTCAGCGGGGAACCTTTAGGCCTGCACCCCGGCCCCACGGCGCCCTCGATGGAGCCCGGTGCTCGTCTCAACCAGGACCTTCACCCCAACGAATGCCGTCCGCTTCCTTTACTTTCCACACTTGGGATGCTACGCTAAGTGTCTCATAATGCGTACAGTTGACTTGATCCAGCGCAAGCGCGACGGGGAAGAACTCGCTCCTGAAGAAATCGAGTTTCTGGTGGAAGGTTACACTAACGGCGACATTCCCGATTACCAGATGTCGTCTTTCTTGATGGCGGTTTTCTTCTCGGGGATGTCAGACCGCGAGGTCAGCCGCCTAACCGAATGCATGCTGCGTTCCGGCGACACCGTCGACCTCTCATCCGTGCCCGGCGTCAAAGTGGACAAGCACTCCACCGGCGGCGTCGGCGATAAGACCAGCTTCATCGTGGCGCCCCTGGCGGCCGCGGCAGGAGTCATGGTGCCCATGATGTCCGGCCGCTCCCTGGGCCATACCGGAGGCACCCTGGACAAGCTGGAGTCCATCCCCGGCTTCCGCACCAACCTGTCCGCCGACGAGTTCCGCAAGCAGCTCGCCGAGCTGGGGCTGGCTTTTATCGGACAGTCCGATGAACTGGCCCCCGCCGATCGCAAGCTGTACGCTCTGCGCGATGTCACCGCCACGGTGGAATCCATCCCGCTGATTTCCTCTTCCATCATGTCGAAGAAACTGGCCGAGGGAGTGGACGCTCTGGTGCTCGATGTCAAGGTAGGCAGCGGTGCGTTCATGAAGAAACAGGTGGATGCGCGGCGTCTGGCGCAGACCATGGTGGGGATCGGCCGGCGCCTGGATAAGAAGGTCCAGGCGTTGATTACCGACATGAACCAGCCGCTGGGCTACGCTGTTGGCAACGCGCTCGAAGTGATGGAAGCTTCGCAAACGCTGCAGAACGCCGGTCCGGCCGACCTGACCAAGCTCTCCATCGAGCTTGCGGCTCGCATGATTTTCCTGGGCAAGAAGGCCGAAACGCTGGACGACGCGCGGCGCCTCGCCGAGCAGCACTTGGTGGACGGCTCCGGGTACAAGAAACTCAAACAGGTGGTGGCGGCGCAGGGCGGCAACCAGCAGGCGCTCGACAAGTTCGAGCTGCTGCCCAACGCCACGGGAATGCGCGAAATCGCTTCGCCTCGCGCCGGCTACGTGACGTCCATCAATGCGGAGGATATCGGCACCGCCTCCAACATGATCGGGGCCGGCCGGGACAAAAAAGAAGATGCCATCGACCCCGCGGTGGGCATCATCCTCGAAGTCAAGACCGGGGAAAAAGTGGACGCCGGCTCGGTTCTATGTCGCCTCTACTACACCAAGGAAGACCGCGTCGAAGAAGCCGCGGAAATGGTGGAGGATGCCTTCCGGATCTCCGCGCAGAAGCCCGATGAGCGGGAACTGATTCTGGAAGTAGTCTCCTGATGGGCCGGTTCACCGGGTTGCTGGGGCTGGTGGCGATCATGAGCGCCGCCTGGCTGCTGTCCGCCCACAAACGAGCCGTCCGGCTGCGCACCGTCGCCTGGGGCCTCGGGCTGCAATTCGCGTTTGCAATCCTGGTGCTGAAAACCCCCTTCAGCCAGGTGCTCCAGGTCATCAGTAATGGAGTGGCGGCGCTGTTCGGATACGCGAACATAGGCAGCGCTTTTGTATTCGGCAAGCTGGCGGACGCCGACGCCGTGCAGCGGGTGTTCGGAAATCCGCAGGAGAACGTCGGAGTCATCTTCGCCTTCCAGGTGCTGCCGATCATCATCTTCATCGCATCGTTCTTCTCGATTCTGTACTACCTCGGAATCATGCAGGTGATTGTGCGGGGAATGGCCGTGGGAATGCAGAAGGTGATGGCCGTGAGCGGGGCCGAGTCGTTGAACGTGGCCGCCAGCATCTTCATGGGCCAGACCGAAGCGCCGCTGACTATCAAACCGTTTCTCGACGGGATGACGGAATCGGAGCTCTTCACCGTGATGACCTGCGGGATGGCGCACGTTTCCGGGGCTGTGATGGCGGCGTACGTCGCCGTCGGCCACGTGGAGATCCGCCACCTTCTGACGGCCGTAATCATGACCGCGCCCGCCACCATCATGCTGGCCAAGCTTCTTATCCCGGAGACGGGCAAACCCGCCACCGCCGGCAAGGTGGAAGTTCACGTGGAAAAGACCGCCGTGAACATCATCGATGCCGCGGCGCAAGGCGCGGGAGACGGCCTGCGCCTGGTATTGAATATCGCGGCCATGCTGATCGCGTTCCTGGCCCTCATCGCTTTGTGCAATGGCATCCTGGGCTGGGGGCACAGCCATGTGGGCTGGATTCCGGCATCGCTCGAAAAGATCTTCGGCGTCGTCTTCGCCCCCGTGGCCTGGCTCCTGGGCGTGCCGTGGCAGGACGCTCCGGTGATTGGCGGACTGTTGGGAACGCGCCTGGTGACCAACGAGATGGTCGCGTATCAGCAGCTCGGTCCGTTGCGGGCCCATCTCGCTCAGCAGTCCTTCACCATCGCCACCTATGCCTTGTGCGGGTTTGCGAACTTCAGCTCCATCGCCATTCAGATCGGCGGCATCGGCGCGCTGGCGCCCAGCCGCAAGTCCGATCTGGCGCGCCTGGGAATCCGCGCGGTGGCCGCCGGATCGATGGCCAACTTCATGTCGGCCTGTATTGCTGGAATATTGCTGTGATCGACCAAGCGAAGCAAGTCATCGGGAGCCGTACGCCGCTGCGGCCTTCCTTGGGCGTGGTGCTCGGCAGCGGGCTGGGCGCATTCGCTGACGCATTGTCGGACCGTGCGGAGATTCCTTACCACGATATTCCCGGCTGGCCCTGCTCGACCGCCGTAGGACACGCTGGGAAGCTGGTGATCGGCAGGCTCGGCGACATTGCCGTGGCGGTGATGTCCGGCCGCGCGCACCTCTATGAAGGCTACTCGCCGGCGCAGGTAACTTATGGCGTGCGCGTTCTGGGTTCCCTGGGCGTTCGCTCCATGATATTCACCAACGCCGCCGGCGGTATCAACCTCGCCCTCGAGCAGGGCGGCCTGGTGCTGATCTCCGACCACATCAATCTGCAGGGCTCGAACCCGCTGGTAGGACCCAACGACGATTCCCTCGGCCCGCGTTTCCCCGACATGTCGGAAGCGTATTCGCGCACCTATCGCGAGATCGCCAAGGAAGTGGCGTTGGAGCTGTTCATTCCGCTATCGGAAGGCGTGTACGCGGCCATGCTGGGACCGAGTTACGAAACGCCGGCCGAGATCCGTTACCTTCGAACCATTGGTGCGGACGTGGTCGGCATGTCCACGGTGCTGGAAGTGATCGCCACCAATCACATGGGCATCAAGTCGCTGGGCATCTCCTGCGTCACCAATATGGCCGCCGGCATCCTCTCGCAGCCAATTAGCCACGAAGAGGTTCTGGAAACCGGAGCCCAGATCCGCGACACCCTGGTGCAGTTTCTGAAAGCGCTGGTACCAAGGCTGCAAGCGTGAAGAAAGGATCTCACCGCCGAGTCGCAGAGGCGCCGAGAAACACCAGACAACGACTCTGCGTCGTCCGCGTCTCGGCGGTGAGAATTAAGTTGGTATGCCCGACCCTCTAGTCGCGGCCGCTCTTTCCGTCCGCGCCCACGCCTTCGCGCCGTATTCCAAGTTCCAGGTGGGCGCCGCTCTCGAAGACACAACCGGCCGCATTCACACCGGCTGCAACGTAGAGAATGCCACCTATGGCCTCACCATCTGCGCCGAGCGCGTCGCTGTCTTCAAGGCCATCTCGGAAGGGGCGCGCCAGTTCCGCCGCATCGCCGTCGCCGCCGATACCGACACTCTCACTCCGCCCTGCGGCGCCTGTCGCCAGATTCTCTGGGAATTCTGCGGCAATATCGAGATCATCCTGGTGAACCCCCGCGGCAAGACCGAAGCCCATCAGCTCAAAGATCTTTTTCCGAAGCCCTTCGATGCGTCGTATCTGTAGCTTTCTTCTTTTCGCCGCCACTCTGTTCGCCGAACACGCGGACTGGATCTGGAGCGCGCGATATGTAATTACCGAGGACGCGCAGCATCGCGTGATCGAAAATGGCGCCGTGGCAATCGTTGGCGACCACATCGCCGGAGTCGGCACGAAAGTCGAAATCGATGCGCGTTTCCAAGCCACACATCGCCTGGACCGTCCCGACGCCATCCTCGCTCCCGGCCTGATCAACACCCACACCCACGCCGCCATGTCGCTGTTCCGCGGCATCGCCGACGACAAGAAGCTCCAGGACTGGCTAGAGAAGTACATCTTTCCCGCCGAAGCGAAAAACGTGTCGCCCGAGTTCGTCCGGTGGGGCACGCGGCTCGGCTGCCTCGAAATGCTGCTCGGCGGCACCACCACCTTCACCGACATGTATTACTTCGAGGACGTGGTGGCCGAGGTCGCCAAGGAAGCCGGCATGCGCGGCGTGCTGGGTGAAACCATCATCGGCTTCCCCGTGGCCGACGCCAAAACGCCCGCCGAGTCTCTACAGTTCACCGAAAAGTACCTGGCGCGGTTCCGCGGCGATCCGCTGGTGGTGGCCGCAGTCGCTCCTCACGCGCTTTACACCAATTCCGATGAGACCTTGAAGGCCGCCCGCGCGCTGGCCGACAAGTTCCAGGCGCCGCTGATCATCCACCTTTCCGAAACCAAGAAAGAGAACGACGACGCGCTCGCGCAACGCCACATGACCCCGACCAAGGTGCTGGACTCGCTCGGCGTGCTCACCGGCCGCACCGTCGCCGCGCATTGCGTGTGGGTGGATGACGCCGACATGGCGATCCTGAAAGCGCGGGGCGTGGGCGTGGCCCACTGCCCTTCGAGCAATATGAAGCTCGCAAGCGGCGTGGCGCCCGTGGTGCGCATGTTGGCGCTCCATATTGCAGTGGGGCTCGGCCCCGACGGTCCAGCCGGCAGCAACAACGACTTCAATATGTTCGAAGAGATGGACCTGGCCGCGAAGCTGCAAAAGGTGACCACCATGAATCCGGAAGCGCTGCCGGCATCGACGGCGCTGGAGATGGCGACCATCCGCGGCGCGCGCGCCCTGGGGATGGAAGAGGTGATCGGCTCTCTGGAAGCCGGCAAGCGCGCCGACCTGATCACCGTGCGCCTCGACCGTCCCAACGCCGTTCCGATGTACGACGCGATCTCGCAGATGGTCTACGCCCTGAAAGCCGACGACGTGCGCGACGTGATGGTGAACGGCCGGCCCGTAGTGCGAGATGGCCGGATTCTGACGCTGAACGCGGCCCAGATCCTGCAAAAAGCCGAAGAGTACCGCGCGAGAATCAGCGCGTCGCTGAAATAGACCACAGCCCTGCTTTTTGTCTTCCCTGGTTCACAAACGCCCTCGGTACCTAGCCACTATTTCCGTAACACCTTGATCCGCAAAGGATTATTTCAGGCTCCAGCAGCCTTTATTCCAGCGGTGAGCTAGACCTGCAAAGCTCGAGACGCATAGCCAGTTTCCACAAATTGTGGATAATTTCATCTTTTTCTCTTGTAATCCGGATTCAAACATGAGATACTTCATCCAAATTCCCTTCATTCCGCGCCAGTCAACGCAGCGTGAACATTTGGGGGAATCTGGGCCCCTGTCCGCCCAACAAGCGGACCACCAGGAGGACAAAAGTGATCAATGTTCGCTCTCAAGCCGCGCTGCTATGCGTTGCCGTCGCTTTGCTGGCGCTCGTTCCCGCGCCTGCCTCGGCACAGATTGTGGTCAAGAACGAGGACGTGAGCTTCAAGTTCGGAATCCAGGGACAACTCTGGGGCGACTGGACGCAGGACGCAACCGGTACCCAGGGTTACCAACAGAATTACTACCTGCGCCGGGCGCGCATCATCTTCGGCGGCGACATCGGCAAGGACATCAGCTTCTTCGTCGAGACTGACGATCCCAAGCTCGGCATCACCCCCAAGAACCTGGCTTCCGGTTTCCTGCTGCAGGATGCCCTGCTGGAATGGCGGCCCACCAAAGAATTCCAGGTGGTCGGCGGCTTGATGATTGTGCCGTTCACCCGCAATGGGCTGCAATCCACGCTCAGCTACCTGACCATCGATGTCAGCCCGATTTCGACGGTGACCAACACCGTCACGCAATCTTCGGCGTTGCGGGACGTCGGCTTTGAAGCCAAGGGTTTCTTTTACCACGACCACTTGCTGTACCGCCTGGGCGAATTCGACGGGGAGCGCGACGCCAACGGACACAACTCTCCGCGAACCGTCGGTTACGTGCAGTACGACTTCCTTTCTCCGGAGAAAGGCTATCTGTTCAACGGCACGGCGCTGGGCAAGCAGAAGATCCTGGCGGTGGACGGCGGTTTCGACAAGCAGGGCGCGTACCGCGGAACATCGGCCAACGTGGCGGCTGCGCTGCCGGTGAACAAGGGCGACGAAGTCGCCGGCCAGTTCCAGTTCATCCACTACGACGGCCGGACCAAGTTCCCCACCATCGCCGATCAGAACGATTATTTGCTGGAAGCGGGCTACTACGTCCACCAGTTGAAGCTGCAGCCCTTCCTCAAGTACGAGACCCAGAGTTTCGTCACTGCGGCGAACTGGGGCAAGGACATCAACCGTTTCGGCTTCGGGGCCAATTATTACATTCGCGGCCAGAATCTGAAGTGGACGTTGCAGTATCTGCGTGCCATGCCGCAGAACACGACGGCTCTCAAAGCGTCGAACGAGCTCACCATGCAGTTGCAGTTGATGTACTGGTAAGAACCAACCCAAAGGAGAATCAGCCGTGGCATCCAACAACACATCTGCGTTTCAAACGCCCGGCATCAGCCGCTGGTGGCGGGTAGTGGGCGGGCTCCTGATGAACCTGGCCCTGGGCACCTTATACTCCTGGAGTGTGTTCGTGGCTCCGCTGGAAAAGCGATTTGGATGGAAGCGCGCCGACACTTCCATGGCCTTCACCATCGCGGTGATGGTGTTTGCCCTGACCTTCGTGGTTGCCGGGCGCATCCAGGACAAGATCGGCCCGCTCTATTGTTCGCTGGCGGGCGGCATCCTGGTGAGCCTGGGATTCTTCCTGTGCTCGTTCACCGCCAGCCTCACATATCTGTTCGTCTGCTTTGGAGTAATCGGCGGTCTGGGCAACGGCTTCGGCTATTCCACGCCCATCCCGGTTATGGCCAAGTGGTTCCCGGACAAGCGAGGCTTGGCAATAGGCTTGGCGGTGGGCGGATACGGCGCCGGATCGGCGATCTTCGGACCCCTGTCGCAATTGGTATTGATCCCTGCGTATGGCCTTTCCACCACCTTCCAGATCCTGGGCGTCATCTTCCTGGTAATGACGCTCACCGGCGCGTTCCTGCTGAAGAATCCGCCGGCAGGCTACAAACCGGCCGGTTGGGCGCCGGTCGCGGCTTCCAAATCCGCGGCCGCCACGCATGAGTTCAGTCCGGGCGAGGTGCTGGCCACTCCCACCTTCTACCTGATGTGGGTGGCGTATGCTTTCGGCTGCTCGGCCGGCCTCATGGTGATCAGTCAGTTGGTGCCGTTCGCCAAAAGTGTTGGCGTGGCGGGCGCTGCGCTGTCGATCATGACCATGGTGGTGGGGGCCTGTGGAAGCGCTTCTGGCCGCATCCTGTCTGGCTGGATGTCGGACAATCTGGGCCGCATCAACGTTTTGCGGATCATGATCGCCGTCTCGATGGTGGCCATGCCATTGCTGTACGCGGTGGGTAGCAACGTCGCGCTGCTGTATCTGGTGGTGTTCGTAGTCTACTGGTGCTACGGCACGCAGCTTTCGGTGAATGGTTCGGCCACCTCGGACTTTTGGGGGACGAAAAACGCCGGGATCAACTACGGCATGCTGTTCACCGCGTTCGGTGTGGCCGGCGTGATCGGACCGCAGATCGGCGCAAAGTTGTACGACCGGTATCACAATTACCAGGCCGCGTTCTATGCGGCCGCGGCGCTGGCTGGCGTAGCGCTGGTTTGCGAGCTGCTCGCTAAGCGGCCAACCGGAACGCCGCGCCCGCTGGCCGAGACCGCGGAGCGCGTCACCGCCTGATGGGAGAGAGGGTTTTTTCATGTCAACAACCGCAACCGCAACGACAAACATTGATTCCGTCCTCCACGAAAACCGGGTCTTCGAGTGCTCCGACGACTTCCGCTCCACGGCCCATATTCCCAGCCTGGAGGAGTATGAGCGCCTCTACCATGAGGCGGCCACCAACCCCGAGAAATTCTGGGGAGAAATCGCCGGCCAATTGCACTGGTTCAAGCCCTGGGACAAAGTCCTAGACTGGAGCTGCCCGTGGGCCAAGTGGTTCACCGGCGGCGAGCTCAACCTCTCCTACAACTGCCTGGATCGCCATGTGGCCGGCCACCGCCGCAACAAGGCCGCGCTCATTTGGGAAGGCGAGCCGGGCGAAGTCGTAACCCTCACCTACCAGCAACTGCTCACCGAAGTCTCGAAGTTCGCCAACGTCTTGAAGTCGCTCGGCCTCAAGAAGGGCGATCGCGTCGCCATCTACATGGGCATGTGCCCGGCCCTGCCCATCGCCATGCTGGCTTGCGCGCGCATCGGAGCGCCGCACACCGTGGTGTTCGGCGGCTTTTCCGCCAACGCCCTGGTGGACCGCATCAACGATTCGCAAGCTTCCCTGGTGATCACTCAGGACGGCTCGTACCGCCGTGGTGCGGAAGTGAAGCTCAAGCCGGCCGTGGATGAGGCGCTGCTCTCCTGCCCGACGGTCAAGAATGTCGTCGTCTACAAGCGCACCGGAACGCCGCAGACCATGTTCAACGGCCGCGATCGCTGGTGGCACGAGCTGATGGCCAATGCCTCCGACGATTGCCCCGCCGAGCCGGTCGATGCCGAGCATCCGCTCTACTTGCTCTACACCTCGGGCACCACCGGAAAACCCAAAGGCATCCTGCACACCACCGGCGGCTATTCCGTGGGGACTTATATCACCGCGAAATGGGTTTTCGATCTCAAGGACGAGGACGTCTACTGGTGCACGGCCGATATCGGTTGGGTGACCGGCCACAGTTACATCGTCTATGGGCCGCTGCAGAACGGCGCCACCAGCATGATGTACGAAGGCGCTCCCAATTTCCCGGAGCCCGACCGCTTCTGGCGCATCATCGAACGCCACAAAGTCAACATCTTCTACACCGCGCCCACGGCTATCCGGGCCTTCATGCGGTTCGGCTCCGAGTGGCCGCAAAAGCACGCCATGAAGAGCCTGCGGCTGCTTGGCACGGTCGGCGAGCCCATCAATCCCGAGGCCTGGATGTGGTATCGCGAGAACATCGGGCGCAACCGTTGCCCCATCGTGGACACCTGGTGGCAGACCGAAACCGGCATGATCATGATCGCTCCCCTGCCCGGCGCGACACCCTTGAAACCCGGTTCGGCGACGCGCCCCCTGCCCGGCGTCGTGGCCGACGTCGTCACCCGCGAAGGCGAGCCCGTGCCGCCGAATGGCGGCGGTTTTCTGGTGTTGAAACAGCCCTGGCCGGCCATGCTGCGCACCATCTACGGAGACCCTCAACGCTACGAAGACCAGTACTGGTCGCAGATCCCCGGCATGTACTTCACCGGCGACGGCGCACGCAAAGACGCGGACGGCTATTTCTGGATCATGGGCCGCATCGATGACGTGATCAACGTCTCCGGCCACCGCCTCAGCACCATGGAGGTCGAATCCGCCCTGGTGGCGCACCACAAGGTCGCCGAGGCGGCCGTTGTGGCGAGGCTGGACGATATCAAGGGCCAGGCCATCGCCGCCTTCGTTACGCTCAAGGCCGGCAACTCGCCAAGCCCGGAGTTGAAGGAAGAGCTGCGCCAGTGGGTGGCCAAGGAAATCGGCTCGCTGGCGAAACCAGACGATATCCGTTTCACCGACGCGCTCCCCAAGACGCGCAGCGGCAAAATCATGCGGCGGCTGCTCAAGGAGATCGCCGCCGGCGGCGAAGTCAAAGGCGATACCACTACGCTGGAAGACCTCTCGGTGGTCACCCGGCTAAGCGTCCACGAGGAATAAAGCGCCACGCTGACGGGCTTCGCTGCCTGTACGCACAAGCTTGAGCTTGTGCCGCGTTTACTCCGGCTCGAAGTAACCCGGCCGCCACGTGACTCTGAGATCGCGTCCTTCCACCCTCACCTGGACCCTGTGGTACTTGCCGTCGCGTCCTGAGTTGGCTGGCCGGTACCCGAGTACATACTCGTTTCGCAATTCGAGCCCGATATCCTCGGCGATTTCAGGGAGCTCGGCCGCATGGCGCGCGGCATAATGCCGCCCGCCGCTTTCCTCCGCGAGTCTTGCCAGCAGTGTCCCACCGTACTCCACTTCCGGGAGCATGATCGCCCCGCTATCGCCGATGCCGATGGCGTAAATCCAGAGGTCCGATTCGCGCACGCGGCGGAGAATCTCGCTTTCGGTGTATCGGCTGTGGTTGTCGCCTCCATCGGAGACGATCAGTAGCGCTTTGCGCGGATTCCGGGCTTTTTTCATGTAATCGATGGCCAGGCAGACCGCGTCGAGCAGCGCGGTCCTGCCATCGGATGCGCTGAACAGGATGCGGTTCTGGATACCGCCGGCGTCGCGCGTGAATGGCGCTGCCAGCTGCGCTGTGGAGTTGAAGTCGACCAGGAAGAATTCGTCCTCGGGGTTGGCCGTCTTGAGGAACCGCGCCACGGCCTCGCGCGATTGTGCCAGCTTGTCCTTCATGCTGCCGCTCGAATCGAACACGATTCCCACCGAAACCGGCGCATCCTCGCTGGCGAAGTGAACCAGGGTTTGCTCCGCCTTGCCCTCAAAAACGCGGAAGGACTCCCGCTGCAACCCGGTGACCGCATGGTTCTTTGAATCGGTCACGCTCACCGGAATCAACACCAGGTTGCTGTCTACCCGGATATCGCTCAGGATGCCGGAGTGTACGGTGCGAGCTGGAATCGAAACCGGCGCCTGTTCCGCGCTCCACGCGGACAACGCAAAGATGAATGCGACGCCGGTCAACGCCGGCATCCGATGCGGCATAACAGTCACACCCTACCCATCCTCTCTGGCGTAAGAGTGTACCAAAACAAAAGAGCGTCGTAGTACCACGCGTCGCCGCCCAAGGCCGCGGCCGTACGGGGTACTTTGAGCGTTCATTCCGACTCCTGGTGGCCCATCCCACCGCGTCGTGGTGTTAATCTGTTCATCGGAGAAGCACAATGATCATCGGCGTTGCCAAGGAGATCAAGGATCACGAGACCCGCGTTGGGCTGGTACCCAGCGGCGTCGCCGCCCTGCGTGAGGCGGGTCACGAAGTGCTGGTGGAGACCCAGGCCGGCGAAGGTAGTTCGCTCTCCGACCGCGAATACATGCAGGCCGGCGCGGCTATTCTGGACACCGCCGCGGAAGTGTGGCGCAAGGCCGACCTCGTGGTGAAGGTTAAGGAGCCGCAAAAGAGCGAATACGAGTATTTCCGCCCGGGGCTGATCCTGTTCACCTACCTGCACCTGGCGCCTCTGCCCGAGCTCACCGATCGCCTGCTGGCCGCCAAGGTCAATGGCGTGGCCTACGAAACCATCCTGGAACCCGACAATTCCCTGCCGCTACTCACTCCCATGAGCGAAGTCGCCGGGCGTATGGCCGTGCAGGTCGGTGCGCAATACCTGGAAAAGCCCAACGGCGGCCGCGGCATCCTGCTGGGCGGAGTGCCGGGCGTGGCGCCCGCCAACGTGGTGATCCTGGGCGGCGGCATTGTGGGAACCAACGCCGCCAAGATCGCCGTGGGGATGAGCGCGCACGTGACCATGATCGACCGGAGCCTGCACCGCTTGCGTCAACTGGATGACATCTTCGCCGGACAGATCACCACTCTTGCCTCCAACTCCTGGACCATCAGCGAAACCCTCAAGACCGCCGACCTGGTCGTCGGCGCGGTGCTCATCCCGGGAGCCTCCGCCCCCAAGCTGGTGCGGCGCGAAATGATCGCCACCATGAAGCGCGGCGCAGTGGTGGTGGACGTGGCCATCGACCAGGGCGGCTGCTTCGAAACATCGCATCCCACCACGCACACCGAACCGATTTACTTCGTGGACGGAGTGCTGCACTACTGCGTCTCCAACATGCCGGCGGCGGTGCCGCACACCTCTACTTTCGCGCTGACCAACGCCACCTTCCCCTACCTGCTGGAGTTGGCCAATCACGGCCTGGAAGGCGCCTGCGAGCGTCATCCGGCGTTGAAGGAAGGCGTGAACACCTACAACGGCTACGTCACCCACGCCGGAGTAGCCGAATCCCAAGGCCGGCAGTTCCGCGAGTTGGCCAGTACGCGCAAGCTTTAGCTTGTGCCTGGAGTGGCGTGTCATTACTCCAGCCGATGCGAAGCATCATCTTTTTCTTCGAGCTTTGGATGCTGCCTCACTAACTCGCTGATCTTCCGTAGCGGCGATCACCGCGAGCGGCCAGCGGCGCCGCTCCACCCTCTGCGGCGTCGTCTGCCAGGGCGACGTGGCCGTCTGGGTCAACATAGCGTAATGGGTTGTTGCGGACGTAGGCGTACTTGTTAAGGGTCCGCGGATCTCCTATGTCTGCGTAAGGTAGCGGCCCGATCATCTCCGCACTCTTTCCCGTTGTCGGGTCGAACAGCCCGCCGCCCTTGAACACATCAGGCGAGGTAAGGCGGCCTTGCGCAGACGAGTAATACCGGGCGATGAAATAATCCAGCCCTGTCTCGGCATTTCTTTCTTTGCCTGTGAACTTGATGGTCGTACCGTGTCCACTGAGTAGCCCGCGACGTTGAGCCGCGGGTCGCCGCTGCTCGGAACGATCTCCTCGCCAAACGGCCGGTAGTCGCGTCTCGCCACCACCGTTGCCACTCCGGAAGATCCGGCCCGGCCAGGGCCGTCCGCATTTACGCAACCACCCGGATCCTGCGTGCAGAATGCCACCTGGTGATTCCCGCTATCGTACAGGTACATCCGGTAAGTGCCACCAGCCGACGGTTCCTGGACTATGTTCCCACGCCCTGTCGCCTCGTACAACCATCCGGTGTTCGCTGCGATCCGGTTCGTGTTCGCGTCGAATGACCACGGCGCCAGGGTCGACGTTCCCAGGCCGCTTAAGCACGGCACCGTGCGGTTACCCCACACATCGTACTGGAAGCCCTCGAGCTGCCGTGCGGTAGGGACAACCTTGAGCTTGTGCCTCTTCTGCCCTATATCGTCGCCACCGGACACGGCGATTCCCGCAGGATCGCATAGGCGTTGGTGCGCAGCCGGCCGAGCCCGTGCGCGTGACGGCCGCGCCCGATCACCAGCAGGTCCGCCTTCCGCGTCTGCGCGGCGTCCGCCACCGCGGCGGGCACTTCCCCGGTCTCAATCAACACCTCGCACTCGGCGTGCAGATCCTGTTGCAGGGCCGAGATCCGGTCGGCCACATCTTTCGTCACGTCCTGCCGCCAGGCGGCGTCGAAATAGATGCCGTCCAGCCGCGTCAGGGACGTAGGGAGGATGTGCAAAATCGACAGCTCGGCGCCAAATTCCCTGGCAAAGGTCGATGCCCACGTCAGCACCGCGCGCGTATCCGGACCCAGATCGATGGCGCAGAGCACGGTGTGGAAGCTGATCGAGTCGTAGGCCGGCGCCTGTTCCAGGTGCGGTCCGGTCCATACCGCACAACCCGCGTCATGCAGAACCTTCGCCGTCACCGAGCCGAGCAACAAACGCCGGAACGGCCCGTATCCGTGAGTCGGCATCACGATCAGGTCGGCCTGCCGTTGATCGGCGCAGGCGACAATCTCGCGCGCCGGATCGCCTTCCACCACGATTCGCTGCACCGCAAGTCCCTTGGCTTCTTCGCCCGGGAAAGCTTCCAGGTCGGCGGTTCTTGCTGCGATCCGTTCCGGCATCAGGTCTGAGATGCTCGAGTACGCCATGCCCTCCGGTGAACCCCACGCGGTCAGCGGCGATACCACCACGTGGAGCAGCACCATCTCGCCATGGAAGTGGCAGGCCAGGGCTTCGGCATAGTGCGCCGCACCTCTGCAGCGCGGGGAAAACTCTACCGGGACGAGAATTCGGGATACGAGCGCCATAAGAGTACCTCCTGCATGGGGCGCCAGCCGGGAATCGGCATTCCGTCTTGTGCCCCGGGCACAACTGCCGCGGGGTCGCTGTTACACAAGTTTGAAAAAAACGCCGAAAAACAGAATGAGCAGAGTCACCAGCGCGATGAGCATGGCGCCGGTGGTCAGAAACGTCCGTTCAATCGCGTTGTGGAGCAGTCCTGGCCGCTTATGGGATGAAAGGTGAAATCCGCCAAGCATGGCTTTCTCTCCGCCTCCATTCTACTGCGAAAAGACAAAATGAGAGCCTTTATTCTTTTTGCCGGTTTCACCTTCACCGGCGCCGGTGCGCGCCTGCGGGCGCCCTCCGACGCCGGTTGTACACTGTATCTATGGCTGCACCCCCCAATGCTCTGGATGCCACTCCTCCTCCGCTGACGGCGCTCAGCGAGGACGAGAAATTCTTTCAGACCACCGTGCGCAAATTCGCCCGCGAGCAGATCCGGCCCCATGTGCGCGAAATGGACGAAGCCGGCGTCTTCCGCAAGGACATTATCAAACAGTTCTTTGAAATGGGCCTCATGGGGATCGAGATCCCGGAGGAATACGGCGGCCAGGGCGGCACATTTTTCCAGGCGATTCTGGCGGTAGAGGAGCTCTCCGCGGTGGATCCCTCGGCCGGAGTCATCGTGGACGTGCAGAATACCATCTGCAACAACGCCTTGCTCAAGTGGGCCACCGCCGCCCAAAAAGCCAAGTACCTGCCACGTCTGGCCCAGAACATGGTCGCCTCTTATGCGCTCTCCGAGGCGGGGTCGGGCTCCGATGCCTTCGCCATGGCCACGCGGGCGGAAGACCACGGTGACCATTTCCTGTTGACCGGCCGCAAGCTGTGGATCACCAATGCCGCCGAGGCCGGCTTCTTCCTGCTGTTCGCCAACGCCAATCCGGACGCTGGATACCGCGGTATCACCGCCTTCCTGGTGGAACGCGAGTTCCCGGGGTTCCAGGTCGGAAAGAAGGAGGACAAGCTCGGGCTGCGTGCCTCCTCCACTTGCGAGCTGATCCTGGATAGTTGCCGCGTGCCGCGCGAAAACGTGATGGGCGAAGTGGGCCAGGGTTACAAGGTCGCCATGGAGACGCTCAACGAAGGCCGGATTGCCATCGGCGCGCAGATGATCGGGTTGGCGCGCGGAGCGTTGGAACACGCCGTGGCCTATGCCAAGGAGCGCAAGCAGTTCGGCAAGCTCATCGGCGAGTTCCAGGGTGTACAGTTCGAGCTGGCCAAAATGGCCATCGAAGTGGAAGCGGCGCGCCTATTGGTCTACAACGCGGCGCGGCTGCGCGACGCCGGCATGCCGTTTCTGACCGAGGCCGCCATGGCTAAATATTACAGCTCGGAGATCGCCGAGATCGCCGCGTCCAAAGCCATCGAAGTGCACGGCGGAGTAGGCGTCACCAAGGACTACCCGGTGGAAAAGCTGTACCGGGACGCTAAAATCGGCCGGATCTACGAAGGTACCAGCAACATCCAATTGTTGACTATCGCCAAGAAACTGTTGGGGAAATGAGCCCGTCAAACAGTACGAGGGGAAAATGCGTACGTTAGTTCTGTCCGCGGCCATCGCCGCCCTGTGTCTGCCTGCTTATCCAGCCGGCAACCAGGATGATGTGAATGTCCCGGAGATTATCAAGAAGTTTGCAGCCAAGGAAGCCGAGTTTCGCGAAGCGCGCAACAATTACACCTACCGTCAGAGCGTAAAGATGGAGGAGTTGGATGCCGGCGGGAACCCCAGCGGCGGGAAGTGGGAAGAAGTCGACGACATTATCTTCACGCCGGAGGGCAAGCGCATGGAGAAGGTTGTGTACGCTCCGGTCATCAGCCTGAAGAACATCGGCCTGACCCCCGAGGACGTGCAGGACCTGCGAGACGTGCAGCCCTTCGTGCTCACCACCGACGAGGTGGGAGAGTACAACGTCAATTACCTGGGCCGTGACAAACTCGATGAGATCAGCTGCTTCGAGTTCTCCGTGAAGCCCAAGAAGATGGTGAAGGGCAAACGCTATTTTGAAGGTGAAGTCTGGGTAGACGACCGCGATCTGCAAATCGTGAAGACCTACGGCAAAGGCGTGGGCTTGGTGGATGTCAAGCGCAATCAGTTCCCCAAGTTCGAGACCTACCGCGAGCAGATCGACGGCAAATACTGGTTCCCGACCTATACCCACGCCGACGACACGCTGCACTTCCAGGATTTCAGCCAGCGGATCAAGATGACCGTGAAATACCAGGATTACAAGCGGTACGAAGGGAGATCCACCATCCGCTACGGCGGCGTCGTGGACGACACCAAGAGCACCGCCCCGCCTCCCACAAAGAAGAAGTAGGGCGGGCTGTCAGCCCGCGGCCGATTGTCAATCGGCCCAGTAGGCACAAGCTTGAGCTTGTGCCGCGCAAGCTCTCAGCTTGTGCAGGCGAGCCAAGCTCGCCGCCGCCGCTTGCTAGGATCGGTTCTATGCCAACCGGAGCCGAATTATTCGTCCAGACCGCACTGCAACTGGGGATCGACACCTTCTTCACACTGGTGGGCGATCACCTCAACGAAGTCCTGGCCGTGGCGGCGAACAGCGGAAT
>Ga0335081_10006015_pt1 | contig 19247 bp, 13 predicted proteins | sample Lox_Sample_35_FD_206713 | JGI IMG/M metagenome (GOLD analysis project Ga0335081, IMG submission 206713) | Soil microbial communities from Loxahatchee National Wildlife Refuge, Florida, United States - Lox_Sample_3.5 | ecosystem: Environmental > Terrestrial > Soil > Wetlands | place: USA... | reverse complement strand
CGGCGAAGCTGTGCCAGGATCCGATCCAAATGGGCAACACGGTAGTTGATCATAAACGCTGGCCGAGCCGGGCCAAAGTAATCGGTGTCAGCCGGAAAAACAGACCAGACGGTGCGCCCAATCGCACCGGGCCGGTCATGCTCGCGCCAGACAAAGTCGGCGTGCCCATCCTCCGTGCAAATGCCCAGATGCTCCCGATACCAAGCAGTCATCCGAGCCACATCGCGCACCTTGAAGAAGATGCCGCCAATGCCACTGACCTTTTCCGCGTTATTGCTCATGCGTGATTCGGGTACTGGTGTGGCCAAATCAACGTTGAACTGAACCACGCCGGGCTGGCGATGTCAACGCGACAGCGGAACTGAAGCGGCCAATCGGTGGTGGCTCAAACATGGTTTCAGGCCACGAATTCATCATGCCTTCGGCGGTGTAATTGGAATAGCCGTAATGTCTTCAAACGAAGCGTAACATCCAAGTCTGCCGAACAGGCTGAATGACAACGTCGCAATTGTCATTGGGTCTTCGGGCGTGCCGTCGGGAAGGCGGTGGGGCAGGACCCGCCGCATCGCGTGCGTGCCCATCAAAAAATAAACATGAGACGCTGCAATTTTGGCCTCTGAACGCGGACATTCAATCTCCGTAATGTGTATTTGTGACGGTCCCACCGCAGCCACAGCACGATAGCACAGCTCACCAGTCCAACTGCGTGCGAACAAAAAGATTGAATTGTAGATATAAATATCCCACTTCACATCCATCGAATCAGCCTTGAAAACGATGCCTTCCAGTGTCGCGCCATTGTGTGGAAACTTTAAGGACACGGGACAACGAACGGAGTCGTGGATTGGAGCGCCAATCAAATCCTTGCCGTCACTGCGGCGCAAAACATTGTAGCGTTCTGCGATGGCCTTGTCTTTGGTCGTGGCGACGACATGCCGGGTGAGCGGACGACAATCGAGAACCCGGATACCAAACGGATTTTCTGGGCCGGGATCATACCACTTAAAACTATAACCATCCCCGCCGCCTTTTGGCGGAACTGCCACCTCTTTTTCCGTTCTGGACTGTGGTTGATTATCTTCCGGTGGATTCTTTCCAAATATGCGTCCAAGAATGCTCATGGTATATGCGAAGGCTTAACGGTCCGAACTTCAGCCACGCCCACCGGCGAGCGGCTCCGCAAGCTCGATAATCGTTGTATAACCCAAACCATCCACAAACTCAAGGGGCAGTCGGCAGAGGCGGAGGCTCGGTGTTAGCTGTCAGAAGCAATTGCAAATACACCGCGTCAAACCATTGGTTGAATTTTGTGCCGACTCGATGTAAATGCGCCACCTTCTGAAAACCAAATTGCTCGTGCAGTCGAATGCTCGGCGTCTGATCCGCAGAGATGTTCGCCAGAATAGAATGAAGGCCCAAGTGCCGTGCCGCATCAATCAATGCTTGGAGCAACCGACTCCCAATCCTCTGATGGTGAAAATCAGGATGCACATAGATGGAGTCTTCCAACACACCTGCGGCGGTGTAGGCGGCTCGGAATGTACCGAGCGCACTCCAACCCACGACACGGCCATTTTGTTCGGCAACCAAAACAGGCATGGACCGGTCGTGTTCCTCATACCAGGCTTTGCGTTCAGCTTCCGAACACGGCTGCGTTGTCCAAACGCAAGTGGAGTGCACCACGTAATAATTGTAGATCGCGTTGATGTCGTTGAGGTCGGCAGAACTGGCCGGGCGAATAATGATGACATCTGTCATTGAAATTCCACTTTGTAAGCCAGGCAACTTCACGGTGGCAACGTTCTAACTGAGCCACGGCCGCCGGCGGCCAAGCTCCGAATGCAACAATGATAATCGAATTTCACGGCTCGGTCAAAACCGCAAGCACCAACCGGCAGGGGTGCTCGATTCACCCAAATTCGTCATATCGAAAATGTGATCGTTACCGAATTTCACGTCGCCACTTTTCACACAGGCTCGTGATCTGGTTAAGCTGTGGCCCTTGCTTCCCCACCTTCGGCGGCCACGCGCTAATTTTGTACTGTCCACAAATTCACAGGTGCCCACGTTTCTGGGTGCGGTTGATGGTCACTGTTCCAATCGGTTGCAGTTCGCGGCGGATACAAATAATCGCTGCGCTTCACCAAAACCACATGTCCATCACAGAACAGCATGTTGTAACCTGGCCCATGCGGTGGGCGTGTTTCAACCGCATAAGTGATCGACCACGGCCACATCTTGATCTGCCCGCCGATACCCGGCCCGGCAAGCTGAACAGATCGAGCATCCGCCACCGCATACATTTCACTTGGGACCAGAACCCCCGGCTCCCGCTTGCTATGCTTTGGTAGCCCGCCCAGGCCCAACCGCAACGCGAAAATGGATTTGGGACAACCGGAAAAGCCGGTCGCCATACCCATATAGTCGTATGAGTAGCTGATGCCCGCAGAATTGGTCATAACCATATCTCTGGAAACGACGCCGTCGTCGGCAACGTAGGTTGGACAATTCCAGCGCGCATTGGTCCAGCTAACCGGATCGTAAGGGTATAGCCGGTCGAAGCACAAGGTCGTGGTGCCCTTTTCCGCCAAGGGCGGATACCAACCATTCTCGGAGACATACATCTGTAGCCCAAGACCGATTTGTCTCAGGCGATCTTTGCACGCGACGCATCGAGCCTTCTCTCTGGCTCCCGACAACGCCGGAAGCAACAGCGCCAGCAGAACTGCCACGATGGCGATGACCACGAGCAACTCAACCAGGGTGAAGGCCCCCGGCTCGCGGTGTCGGGCAAGCACCGTGCATCTCGGCGCTTTCATGTCTATTTGGACAGTGGATACGGCCAACGCTCACGGCTCTGCGACGAACCGCCGCCGCCACCTGTTGGCGCCGATGACAAATGGCCGACATGATGCCCCTCGGTCGCCGTGTTCATCCACCAGCGCACCCGCCCGAATTACCCGGCGGCACCGGCACGCCGACTCGCCTGCCGTGCCCGACATCTCGCCAAACACCGTTGTTCCAGTAAAGCCGGGAGCGACTCATAAAAAGGGCTTGGCAGTTTACCGCCCCAGGCATACAGAGCGGATGATCGTTAAAAAAGTTTCCAAGGTAAAACCGTGAAAACTCAACTACTCGCTTTGGCTGTGGCGCTGCTGGCGGCGGATTTCCAGACCCCGCCAATGATCAAGCGGGTCATTGTGGCTCCGGCTCGAAGTGAAAATCCATTGGACACCGGCGTTTCTCAGCGGCAGCCGTCACTTTGCCTACACCCACGCCTTGCGGATCAACCAGGTCTTGATCACCTGGGTCAGGGCGACATAGCACAGCAGCGTCAGCAGCAGGAACGGCCAGAACTGCCACGGGAGTGGCACGAATCCCAAAAACCGCGCCACGGGTGAAAACGGCAGCCACGCGCCGACCAACATGATGAAAATGGTCGTCATTGAGAGCTGCCAGCTCGCCCGCGATTGGACGAACGGAATCAAGTTGGTGCGGATGACGTGGACGATGAGCGTCTGCGTCATAATGGATTCGACAAACCAGCCGGTGTTAAATAGCGCGGCAGCATAACTGTGATTGAACGGGTCGCTTGGAAAGCGCGCCAATAATTCCGGCGTTACGACCACGTGGTTGCACTTGAAGTAAAACCACATCAAGCCAAAAGTCGTGTAATCAAAGATGGAACTGATCGGCCCGATGAACAAGATGAATTTGGCGATTTCGCCCATCGCCCACGGGCGCGGCTTGGCGATTTGCTGCGGGCCAACGTTATCGGTCGGAATCGGCACTTGGGAAAAGTCGTAGAGGAGGCCATTCGTCAGCACTTGAATCGGCTGCATCGGCAAAAACGGCAGCCATGCGCTCGCGCCGACCACGCTGAACATATTGCCGAAGGCGGAACTCGATCCCATGCGGATGTATTTCAAAATGTTCACGAACACCTTGCGGCCCTCCAGCACGCCCTCCTCCAGCACCATCAGGCTTTTCTCCAGCAGAATCATGTCGGCGGATTCCTTGGCGATGTCCACCGCGTTGTCCACGGAAATGCCCACGTCGGCGGCGCGCAACGCGGGCGCGTCGTTGATACCATCGCCCATGAAGCCCACGACATGCTTGTTCCGCTGGAGCGCCTGCACGACGCGCTTCTTGTGCGCCGGCGACAGGCGCGCGAAAACGTCCGCCGTCTCGACTTCCTTCGCGAGCTGCTCGTCCGACAAGATTTCCACCTGGTTGCCAATCAGGATTTTTTCCGCGTGGATGCCAACTTCGCTGCAAACCTTCCGCGTGACCAGATCGTTGTCGCCGGTCAAGACCTTGACGGTCACGCCGTGCTGTCGGAGCGCGGTAATGGCCTTGGCAGCGCTGTCCTTCGGCGGGTCGAGAAACGCCAGATAACCCGTCAGTACCAGGTCGCATTCATCCGCCTTGGAAAAACCGGTTTGCCGGCCCAGCTTTTTTGTCGCGACGGCCAGCACGCGGAAGCCGTCTTCGCTCAATTCATCCACCTGCTGGACCAGGTCGCCCGCCAGAATGGGTTCCATCGGGAAAATCTCGCCTTCACTTTCAAAATGCGTGCATCTGGCGAATACCGCCTCCGGCGCGCCCTTCGTCAGCAATTGCCGTTCGCCGTCCGGACTTTCGATGGCCACCGACATCATGCGGCGCGAGAAATCGAACGGGATTTCGTCCACCATCCGGTATTTTTCGATAGACAGTTCGCGGTGCAGTTCCTTGTATTGCAATACCGCGCGGTCGAGGAGATTTTTCAAGCCGGTCTGAAAATGGCTGATGAGGTAGGCGTCGCGCAGCACGGCCTCGCTCTCGTTTTTGAAGACGTCGCAGTGAATTTCCAGGATGACGCGGTCAATGGTCAGCGTGCCGGTCTTGTCGGTGCAGAGCACATCCATCGCGCCGAAGTTCTGGATGGAATTGAGTTTTTTGACGATGACCTTCTTCTTCGACATGGCCAGCGCGCCCTTTGAGAGGCAGACGGAAACAATCATGGGCAGCATTTCCGGCGTCAGACCGACGGCCACCGCGAGCGCGAAAAAGAACGCGTCCTTCCAGTTGTGCTTCAACAGGCCGTTGATGAGGAAAACCATGGGCACCATCACCAGCATGAAGGAGAGCATCAACCAGACGAACTTCTTCACACCCCGGTCAAAGGCGGTTTCGGTTTGGACCCCGGCCAGGCTGCTGGCCATTTTACCGAAATACGTCTGCGGGCCGCTGGCCACGATGACCGCCGTGGCCGAGCCGCTTTCCACACTCGTGCCGAGAAAGCAGATGTTTGTGTGCTCGATGGCCGATTGATTCGCGCGCGGGTCAGGCGCGTCGGTCTTTTCAACCGGCATTGATTCGCCGGTCAACGTGGCTTGGATGATGAACAGGTCTTTGGCGGAAATCAGGCGGACATCACCCGGAATCATGTCGCCCGCCGACAATTTTACCACATCACCGGGGACGAGTTGCTGCAGGGGAACTTCCTTCAGCCGGCCGTCGCGAATGACCGTGGCGGTCACTTTGATCATCGCCTTGAGTTTGGCGGCTGCGTTGTCAGCCCGCGTTTCCTGCACAAAGCGCAGCGATACCCCCAGCATGACCATGACCAGCATGACCGTCCCGCCGGCAAAGTCGTCAGTGGCATACGACAGGATGGCCAGGATGGTCAGAAGAATCACCAGCGGATTGCGGACCGCGACCCAAAACCGCCGCAGCCACTCGTGCTTCTTCTCATGGGCGACTTCATTGGGACCGTATTGCTCCAACCGCGCGGCGGCTTCCGCTTCGCTCAAGCCCGCCGGCGAAGTGCGGAGCTTCTCCAGCACCACCACCGTTTCCGCCATCGCTGCGTCGCGGACGAGGTTGATTCCCTTCAGCTCGATCGCATCTTTTTGATTCGGCATAAATGGGCCGCTCACGATCATTCCCGACTGCGGAAGAAATACTACAAGCCGAATTGGTTTGGCCAGCCTTGTTGCATGGCTTCCCGGAGCGGGAACGAAGTCTATTGCGGCAAGATCGAATGCGGAGAACTGCGGGCGGAATTGGTGGACTGGGGCCGGAACGGCTCAGGCAATTTCATCACCGACGAAAATTTCCGTCCAACCGGCGAACACTCGCGGCCGGTCTTCGACAAAGCGGCGGTGATGTTCGGCCATTTTGACCAGGCGGGTTGCGTTTTGCGGCAGGCAGAGGGTCGTAAAGGGGCGTCCTGATTTCAACCGTTCCCGGAACATTTGCCATTCCACGCCGAGAATAAAGGCGAGTTGCGGTGAAATATCGGTTAATGTGGGGTCATCCATGTCGAATGACTCCACCAGTTCAGAATTGCCCATTTCCTTCATCTTGAGAGAGTAAAAAGCAAGTCGCGGGCCATCTTTGTTTTGAATTTCCGCCGGCGCTGTCGGCGATTATTTCGCAAAACCCGGCTTCCGGCAGCGCCGGGCCTGAAGCCCGAAATCCGCACAAATTACCGGGACGGCCATATTCAAATCGGGACACTACCAATTTTTTGACGCCCAAATTGAACGAAGGAGCCGGCGCGTTTCTGTGCCACCAGCGGCCCGTAGAACGATCCGGATATCGAGGCAGCGGAGAACAGGGTCTGCCCGTTTGGCAGTAAACGGATTCCGCGCTGTTGGTGGGCGCTGGTCTATGCGCCGGGTATTGTCATTTATTTCCACATGGCGTTTAATATCGTGCTCAGCGAACTTTTATGAAATTCGGCATTCCCGGACGCAGCGCGAAACTGACCCTGGCGGCGTTAGGCTTGCTGGCTCCGATTCTGGTCTGCGCGCAGCCGCGGTTGGACGTCATCGAGTTTTCCAGCCGCGTGCTCAAGGATAATCCGCTCCATGATCCGGTTGTACGCCGCCTTGCGGTATTTGTTCCGGACCAATCCACCAATCACGGCGCGCTGCCGGTCGTTTATTATTTGCCGGGTTACGACAGCTCTTCGGAAGACTTTATCGAGCAGGGGGACAGTTGGCGCGCGTTCACCCAAAAACTGGCCGACGCAGTCACGCCGGTCCTGCTCGTCGTCGTGGACGGGCGCAACCGCTGGGGTGGCAGCCAGTATCTCAACTCGCCCGCGCAGGGTAATTACGCGGATTATGTCTGCGATGAAATCGTTTCCCGGGTGGAATCCCGTTACGCTGTCGCCACCAACACGCCGCGGCGCATCATCGCCGGGCATTCCAGTGGCGGATTTGGGGCATTGCGGTTGGGCATGCTGCGACCGGACCTTTTCGACGCCGTCATCGCGCTCAGTCCGGATTCGGATTTTCCGTTCACGCACTTGCCGCTGGTGAACACGCCCGGCGTCACGAACGCGAGCCTGGCCCAAATCAAATCCTATATGGCTCCGCGCATGACCGTCCCATTCCCCAGGGATGGAGACCTGACCTACGCGCTGGGCTTGTCCGCCGCTTACGCCCCGGTGGGGGCCAGGCAGCCGGGAAAATTTCAATGGCTTTATGACGCGCACGGCCGGTTCCGCGAAAAGGTCTGGCAACGTTGGCTGGACAACGACCCGCTTACCATCGTGCAGCGCGAGCCGAACGCCTTCCGCGCGAACCAGTCGGTTTACCTTGACGGCGCGGCCCATGACCAGTTCGGCGCGAACGTCGGCGCGCGGAAAATCTACGAAGTCCTCCGCGACCGTGCGGCGCGCTGCACCTTTTACGAACCGCCGGGCGGGCACCTCAGCCACCTCCAGGAACGTTTGCAGCGCGGACTCGCCTGGGTCTTCCATCGTCCCATGCAGGAAATCAAATAAACCCGCTCCGTTCGGCGAATCCAACGCGCGGGAGCACTGCCGCCCCATCGAACCGGACCCGCGAAACGCCATTCCGGGCAAATCCCGCCGTGGCACGTTCTTTGGCGGGTGAGAATCAAAGTTTTGAACGGGTATGTCCCTTTCTCGTCGAATTAGAGCCGTTGGAACAAAAAATTGTGGCGTCATGAGAACCATCTTTTCAATGCTGGCTGCCCTGGCTATCGGCCTCAATGCGACAGCTGCCGATGATCCCGGGTTTACACTCCACGAATGGGGCACGTTCACTTCCGTTTCCGGTTCGGACGGTGTGCTGTTGCCAGGACTCCAGCTTGAAGAGGAACCGCTGCCATTCTTCGTTTGCCAGCACGACGGCATGCCGCCCAAACCCAAAGGCTACGCGCGTCCACTGCATAACGTGACGATCAAAATGGAGACGCCGGTGATTTATTTTTACACCGCCCGGCCTTTTACCGCGCACGTTCACGTCGGCTTTAATGGCGGTTCGATCAGCCAGTGGTTTCCGCCTCGCAGCGGCGGAGAAACTCCGCCGCCAGCGCCGGTGCCCGCCATGTTTGGCAGCAAAGGGGGCGACATTGACTTCGCGAAAGAGTACCGCGGCAGCATCGATTGGAACGTGCAGGTGGAGCCTCCTTCCGCCGACGATGGCGCGGCGGTTTTTAAACCGGGCGAAACGCTCACCTGGACTTGTCCACGCCAGACGGATTCGGCGCTGGTGCGCACCGCGGACGGCGCGGCAGAGAAATTCCTGTTCTATCGCGGTGTGGGTAACTTCTCCCTGCCGGTCAAGTACACCTTGCCCGACGACCGGACGCTGCGCATCGAAAATGTTTCCGACGCGGTCATTCCGACGGTGTTCATTTTCAACCATCCGCAATACGATAAAGTGAGTTTCACGCTGGCTGGTCCGCTGGCCGCCGGCGCGTCACGCTCCGTGAAGCTCGCTGAACCGGCGACCTCGACGGACTGGGAACACGGCGTTTACACTGCGATGCGCGCCGAGCTGGTCAAGGCCGGGCTTTTCCCGAAAGAAGCCGACGCGATGCTGCAAACGTGGTGGCGCAGTTACTTCGACCGGCCCGGTCTGCGCGCCTTCTGGGTCGTGCCGGAATCATTCACCCGTACGGTGTTGCCGCTGACCATCGAACCGTCGCCCCAACAACAAACCCGTGTGCTGGTGGGCCGCAGCGAACTCCTCACGCCATCATTCGAACAGAACCTGGTCAAACAATTCGCGCAAACCAATCAAAATGCGTGGCAATACGACCGATTTTTCCTGGCTTACCAGGCGCGGGTGAATGCGCTCACGGCCGGCCGCTAAGCGCCGGGCGGCTCTGAACCGCGCTTGACCGTTTCGGGGCGCCGACTTAGAGTCTTTGATTAACGGGGAGCCGTTGGAACGGCTGAGAGTCCCGATAGTTCGGGAGACCCGCTGAACCTGATCCGGGTAATGCCGGCGTAGGAAGGCCACAAGGTGGCGGCCAATATTTCCTCCGGCTGCTTTGGATCAACCGAAAAATTGATTGATTTATGATCGCGACCAAAGATTCGTTCGAACCTCACAGCAGCGAGCAACTGCCGAACAGCAAAAAGGTCTTTGTTGAAGGGAAGATTCACGCCGACATCCGCGTGCCGATGCGCGAAATCGAATTGACACCTACCAAGTCCTACACCGGTGCCGTCGAACCAAACGAACCAGTGCGCCTTTATGATTGCTCCGGTCCGTGGGGCGATCCGGATTTCAAAGGCACGGTGGAGGAAGGGTTGCCTGCCCTGCGACGGAGTTGGATTTTAAAACGCGGCGATGTTGAAGAATCTGCAGGCCGCCCGGTCCAGCCCATTGACGACGGTTACCTCTCAGAGAAACATCGAGGTGTTGACCGCGCCAAACGTCAGGATGAAACCTCGCTCCGCCTGGAAGGCCTGACCACGCCGCGCCGCAAAACGCTCCGCGCCAAAACTGGCAAAGTCGTCACCCAACTTGCCTACGCCCGGCGTGGCATCATCACGCCAGAGATGGAATTTATCGCCATCCGCGAGCAAATGCGAAATGACAAATGCCAAATGACAAATGGCGATTTGTCACGCGACATTATTCGCAACGATTTGCACAAACAACACGCTGGCAGTTCGCAGCTTTCGTCATTGGACATTCGTCATTCGTCATTCGCCCCGAGCGTTTTTAGGAAATTCCCCCAGCGCATTCCAGCGCAAATTACCCCGGAGTTCGTCCGCGCCGAGGTGGCTTCGGGGCGGGCCATCATCCCGTCCAACATCAATCATCCCGAACTGGAGCCGATGGTTATCGGCCGCAATTTCCTCGTGAAAATCAACGCCAACATCGGCAACAGCGCCGTGGCGTCGAGCATCGAGGAGGAAGTCGAGAAGATGCGCTGGGCCACCAAGTGGGGCGCGGATACCGTCATGGACCTGTCCACCGGCAAGAACATCCACGCCACGCGCGAATGGATTCTGAGAAATTCGCCCGTGCCCATCGGCACCGTGCCGATTTATCAGGCGCTGGAAAAAGTCGGCGGCAAGGCCGAGGAACTGACCTGGGAAATCTACCGCGACACCCTCATCGAACAGGCTGAGCAAGGCGTGGATTATTTCACCGTCCACGCCGGCGTTCTGCTGCGCTTCGTGCCGCTCACGGCGAACCGCATGACCGGCATCGTGTCGCGCGGCGGCAGCATCATGGCCAAATGGTGCCTCGCGCATCACCAGGAAAGTTTCCTCTACACCCACTGGAACGACATCTGCGACATCATGGCTGCCTACGACGTTTCATTTTCCATCGGCGACGGCCTGCGGCCCGGCTCCATCGCCGACGCCAACGACGAGGCGCAATTCGCGGAGCTAAAAGTGCAGGGCGAACTCACCGAGCGCGCCTGGGCCAAAGGCGTGCAGGTGATGAACGAAGGCCCGGGCCACATCCCGATGCATTTGATCGAGGAGAACATGCACAAACAACTCGAGTGGTGCCACGAGGCGCCCTTCTACACGCTCGGGCCGCTCACCACCGACATTGCGCCCGGCTACGATCACATCACCAGCGGCATCGGCGCGGCGATGATTGGCTGGTACGGCTGCGCGATGCTCTGCTACGTCACGCCCAAGGAACACCTCGGCCTGCCGGACAAGAAAGACGTGAAAGACGGCGTCATCGCCTACAAGATTGCCGCGCACGCCGCCGATTTGGCGAAGGGCCATCCCGGCGCGCAATACCGCGACAACGCCTTGAGCAAGGCCAGATTCGAATTCCGCTGGGAAGATCAATTCAACCTGAGCCTCGACCCGGTGACCGCGCGCGAGTTCCACGACGAAACCCTGCCGCAGGAAGGCGCGAAGACCGCACACTTCTGCTCCATGTGCGGCCCGCATTTCTGCTCAATGAAGATCACCGAAGACGTCCGCAAATACGCCGCCGAACAAGGCATCGCCGAGGAAGAAGCGCTGAAGAAGGGGATGGAGGAGAAAAGTCGCGAGTTCGCCGATAAGGGCAGCGAGCTTTACGCGAAGGCGTAATTGCCACCGGCGGGCGATTGTAACAACTGGCTCGTTTCCGGTTATTAACATGGATACGATTCCCTCATGGACAGCCGTTCTGCCTCCAGCGAAGCACCGCGTGTGTTTCCGAACACGCGATGGTCGGTCGTGCTCGCCGCCCGTCAGCCCGCGCCCGAGGCGACGGCGGCGCTGGAGATCATTTGCGAGTCCTACTGGTATCCGCTTTACGCTTACATTCGGCGCTGCGGCCACGCGCCGCACGATGCGCAGGATTTGACGCAGGCATTTTTCTGCCGCCTCTTGGAAAAACGTCTGCTCGACTCCGCCGACCGCGAAAAGGGAAAACTTCGTTCGTTCCTCATCGCGTCGCTGAAAAATTTCATGAATAACGAGTGGCGGCGCGCGGCCACGTTGCGGCGCGGCGGTGGGCAAATTCAGGCGCAGTTCGACACCGCCTTCGCAGAAAGCCGGTTCGCTGCGGACAGCCAGTCGCTCGGACCGGACGAAACCTACGACCAGCAATGGGCCTTCACGTTGCTCGAACTCACGATGAAACGGTTGCAGGCGGAATTTGCCGCCGCCGGCAAGCCGGACGAATTTGCGGCGCTCAAGGAATGTCTCATGGCCGAACGGGGCGGGATTGAATACGCGGCCATTTCAAAAAAACTCGGCGTTCACGAAGGCGCGGCGCGCGTGGCGGTGCATCGGCTGCGCAAACGCTTCCGCGAAATCTATCGCGAGGAAATTTCGCAGACGCTGGCCGACGGCGCAGACGCCGAGGCGGAATTGCGTCATCTGGCCGCCGCTCTCGCGAGGCAATAAACCAAAATGAATTTAACCACAGATTACAGATGGGCACAGACCATGCGAATTTTCAAACCGCGCTGGGGCGCGGCCTTCAGAGCTTGCATCAAAAATGGCTCTGTCGCTTCGTCCTCGACCTCGTTCTCGTTCTCGTCCTCGATTTTGTTGGTTTTTCGAGAACGAGGACGAGGACGAGAACGAAGAGGATTTGCAGAAACGTTTATCCGTGGTTTCAATATTTTCCGCGAACCCGTCGTGTAACAAACTCTGCGGAACCGTTTAGTAACGGGCATGAACACTGAAGCGATGGCCAAATGTCCGCAGTGCGGCGCGGCAATGCCGCCGGACGCGCTGGCCGGGTTGTGCCCGCGTTGTGTCATGGCGATGAACCTGAAAACGGAAACGGTGCTGACGGGCGAACAAGTTCCTTCGCAGCCGCCGTTGCCGCCGGAACAAATTGCGCCGCATTTTCCGCAGTTGGAAATTCTCGAATGTCTCGGTCGCGGCGGCATGGGCGTGGTTTACAAGGCGCGGCAGAAGACGCTCAATCGTTTCGTGGCGCTGAAACTTCTTGCGCCGGAGCGGGTGAACGATCCGAAATTTGCCGAGCGTTTCACGCGCGAGGCGCAGGCGCTGGCGGCGCTGAACCATCCCAACATCGTCACCATCCACGACTTCGGGCGGGCGGGCGGATTCTATTTTCTGCTGATGGAATTTGTGGACGGCGTGAACCTGCGCCATCTGCTGCGCTCGCGGAAATTCGCGCCGGAAGAGGCGCTGGCCATCGTGCCGCCGCTGTGCGACGCGCTGCAATTCGCGCACGAACGCGGCCTCGTGCATCGCGACATCAAGCCGGAAAACATCCTGCTCGACAAATCCGGCCGCGTGAAGGTGGCCGACTTCGGCATCGCCAAAATGCTCGGCAACGGCCGCGGCGAAAGCGCCGGCAGCGCCGCTTCGCCGGCAAACCTCACGCAAAGCGTCGTGGGCACGCCGGGCTACAGCGCGCCGGAACAAAAGTCGGACCCGCAGCGCGTGGACAGCCGGGCGGACATTTATTCGCTCGGGGTGGTGTTTTACGAAATGCTGACCGGTGAGTTGCCCGGCAAACAAATCGAGCCGCCGTCCCATAAAGTTTCGATTGATGTGCGGCTGGATGAAATTGTGCTGCGGGCGTTGGAGAATAATCCTGAACTCCGCTACCAGCAGGCGAGCGTTTTGAAAACGCAAGTTGAAACGATTACCACCGCGCGTTCCGAGCCGGACTCAACATCTGCGTTGCTTATGAAGATACAAAAAACGACCCTGCGATTTGTAACCTTTGGCGTTGGATTTGTGCTGGTCTGCCTGTTGCTTCTTCTCGGCATGAGTTCCGAGGCCATCGGCGCCAGAACGTGGGGCTATTTCCGCTTGTTTTTTGAAATTCTCGCCGCCGCCGGCATCGCCGGATTACTTTTTGTGTTTTTCCGGGCGATGATCACTCGAACGCCTGAAGCCTGGCACTCGGTTAAATTTGCGCTTCCGTGGATGATATTCATGGCGCTCGGAATTTCTTTTGGTTTTTTGTCGCCTTATCTCCTGCGCCAACCGGCGCGAAGTTTGACGATTCGCGCGTTCATTGACGGAAGCGACATCATCAAAGTAAGCGGCTACCGATTATGGATCGAGCACGATACCGGCAGTTTGCCCGGAAAAGCAATCTATGTAAATGGACAGGCGTGGACGCCAATCTGGACGACCAACCTTGTCAGTTCAAAAGGCGTCAGTTCAGAATTTGACGGCGTGAATCCGGCGTTCCAGACGCGGTTGGGGCAGGGAATTCAATTGACCAAGAGGAATGGTCGGGGCGTGGTCAGCGTCGAACAATTCCCTTCCGCGGACAATGATGAAACGTTGGCGGTGCGGGTTGATGACGAACCTTTTGGGGGCGCGGATTGGTATGAGTTCGTGATTTCCTGGGATCAGCGGACGAAATCAACCGCAGCCGTTGCCAGGCCGGCAACAAAAAACAATCTCTCCTCCAGCGTGGCTGCGATGTTAAAGGACCCGCAGCAAAGAGAAGCGCTCCGTGCCCAGCAAAAAGCAGTGGTGGATCAAATGTATGGTGCTCTGTCGGTTCCGGCCGACCGGCTCGATGCATTCAAGGAATTGCTTCTGGACCGGCAAATGGCCATGGCGGAGCCGGGACTTTCGGCCATGAGCGGAACGGCGGCGAACCGGACACAGGCAATGCAAACCGCGCGAGCGATCAAGGCGGAGTATGACCGGAAGATCCAGAACCTGCTTGGCCCGCAAGAATATCGGGTTTTTCAGGAATATGACAAAACCGTGATGGAGCGCATGCTAGCCCAAGCCTTCCAGAATACGCTGCCAGCGGATGCCCGGCTCTCCGCCACGCAAGAGGACGCTTTGATATTCGCCATGCACGACGAAGCGACAGCTTCCCGAAAGCTGATGGAGAACAGCCTGCCCTCCAATTCCATTCTTACGGGCGACGACTTATCCAAGCAATTAAAACTGTTTCAGCAGAATACGCTGAAACGCGCATCAACGATTCTGACACCGCAACAGTTCAACCAATTCCAAATGTGGCAGGAACAAATGGCCGCCGTCCAAACTACGGCGCTGAAACAAATGTTCGGCAACTCACCGGCGGAGGCGTCACAAGTCCACTGAGCAAAAAGATGCTGCCTCAACCGAATTCAGATCAAATGAAGCCGATTATCAAAACATTCCAGCCTATGCGAACAAAAAACTTCAATCACACCCTCGTAGCATTCCTCTCCGCCTTAACATTGGTTGCCGGCTGCTCGCGCAAGCCGGCTTTGACCGTGCGCGCATACATTGATGGAAGCGACGTCATCAACGTGAGCGGCGACAGATTATGGATCAAGCACGATACTGGCAGTTTGCCGGGAAAATTGATTTACATAAACGGGCAAACCTGGACGCCAACGTGGACGACTAATGGTGTAAGTTCGGAATTTGCCGGCTTGAATCCGCAGTTCCGGGCGCGAATTGGGCAAAAAATTCAAGTGGTCAAGCTGGTCGGTCGCGGCCTGGTTAGCATCGAACAATTTCCGTCGGCGGATAATGACCAAACGTTGGCGGCGCGCATTGATGACGAGGAAGCTGGAGGCGCCGATTGGTATGAAATTGGCATTTCGTGGTGAAGCCGACGGAAAGGAAATTCATCACGAATAAGCTGCCAAGGACGTTGCCGGTCCACCATCATGGAGACAATGAGGGCAATGCTCGATCCGTTATATCCGTAAACCATGGGTTGCGTGCTGCGCAGATACTTGCTGCGTCTGGCCATGTGCGGCCGATAATCAAGCGCCGCCGGAAAGCAACAAGCCATCCAGATTAAAACCCAACGGGATCTTATTTAGCCGCAAATCCATGAAACCCGTTCAAGGTAACCATTTTATCAAGCCGGCAAGACCAGACACAGATTGCACTGATTAACACGAATTTAATCTGTGAAAATTCGTGAAATTCGTGTCCAACGTTTTGGCCAACGCGAAGAACTGCTCAGAGCGTTGGAAGTCCGTTTTGAGAAAGACCCTGTACTCTGAACCCTGAGCTCGGAACTCCGCCGCGGCGGTTGGCGGGAAGAATAATCTCGCCAATTCGGCCAGAATGGGGCAGAACTGGACGCGAAAGCCTAAGCCAACCCGCAATATGAATATCCTCCGCCTTGATATCCTGCTGGCGGGAATTCTATTTATGGGAGCGAGCGCAGACACGCAGGCCGTGTCCTGGACCAGCGCCGCGACGGGGGGTGCGATCACGGCCACCGTGACCGAACCCAATCCCGTCGTCTCCCCGCCGGCGTTGATCGTTTATCTCAAAAATCTCAGCTGTGAACGGATCGGGCTGGAGCCGGACGCGTCGATCCTCGCGAGCTTTACGACCAATGGTTGCCGCGTGGTGACGTTGGACTACGCCGGTAATGTCAACGCAACCGCACCGTTCCTGAATGCGGATGTCCTGAAAATTCGCAACGAGATCGGCACGGGGGTGTTTCCCGGTTCGACCGGACTGAACGCCGCGAAAAACAAGTGCTACATCCTTTGCGAAGGCTACCGGCTGATGCGCAACGTGCCGTATTACCTGAATGACCCGACGGTTTACAGCGGATCGGATTCCAACGCGGAACTGCACATGGATATCGCGTATCCATCGCAGCCGTCCCGGGCGGTGTCAATCGTCCTGGAATTTTCCACCTCGAACAGCTATTTCGGCAACGAGGACGACCGGATGAACAATGCCAATGCCTTCACGGGCACCACGGACACGATTCTGGAAGGCGCGCCGGCGGCCGGAATCGCCTGGGCGATGGCGGACCACCCGAAATACCGCGCCTGGGGATCGCCGACGCTTTACAGCGGGTTCGAGGTGAATCCCGACTCGATCAAGAAGGTGCGGTCGGCGGTGCGGGTGTTGCGTGAAGTGGGCGCCACCGTGGGGCTCTCGGGCAACATTGCGATCCACGGTTTCTCGCGCGGCGCCACGGCGGGTTCGCTGGGGGCGGGCGATCTGGCGGTGGCGGGGATCGACTCGGCCGGATATTCGACGGCGCTTTCGGGTCGGGTGCAGGCCGTTCTGCTGGGTTCGGGGATTTATGATTATTTGCATTCGGGCGGGACGACAACGGGCGATCCGTCGGGGACGCAGGTGGATATCTACAACCGTTTCGTGACGGCGTGGGGGCCGACGGCATCGAACCTTGCGCTGTGGCAGACGGAAGGCGCGCCGTATTATATGGCAACGGCCGCGACCGCGCCGGTGTTCCTGAGCTACAATACGGACGACGGCACGTTTTATCCGTATCAAGCGCAGTTGATGGACGCGAAACTGACGAGCCTGGGCGTGCTGCATCAAGTCGTGACCGGGACGGGCGGGCACCATGTGACGACGAACTCCACGACGCTGATGGCGATCTATGACTTCTTCAAGGCGCACACCAACGCGCTGCCAAACAAGCCCGGCAAGACGCTGCTGAACAACTTCGACACCAACACACTGATGTTGGACCTGACGATTGACGCCAACGGCAACGGTGGCTCGGTGCTGTATGCGATCTATACGGACGCAACTCCGCGCCAGTGGATTCAGGCGGACGGCACCGTGGGGGCCAATCCGGTCTGGCGAATGCTGGCCGATTGGGGATCTCCCGTGCGGGTAGGGCCGCTGGTCAATCTCAATACCGTGAAATTCACGGTGATCGCCTATGATCCGACCCAATTCACCACGGTGCAGAATAGCGAGAATGTCATCCCACCACAGATCAGCAACGTCCGTATCGAACCGTCGACCGGTGAGGTTTCGTTCGCCTGGCCCGCTCCGGATGGAATCACGAACCCGGCCAGTCTGACCGACATCGTCGAACGCTCGATAACCCTGGATCAGGATTGGGCCGTGGTGCCCGACGCCGTGATCACGATCACGAATGGAACCGTCACGTTCGGGGACCCCGCGCCTCCAGCCGGACAGGCTTTCTATCGAGTGGTTCGACCCTGACGCTGGATCAGCCTGTGCTGACAACGCTCAGGCCGATCAGTCCCAATCAACAACCCTTCGGCGAATCGCGCGCGCCTGCGCATGCCATGCTTTGAACATCCCGTTCGCCGGCATTGGTCCGGGTGATCGCGCGTCGCGGCCAGCCACCGAGAGCAACAACCCTTGGCTCAATGGTTGATTGCCGTCAGGATTTTTTCCAAAATGGCGCCCGTCCAAATTATGAGCAACCGCAAGAGTGATGAAAAGGAGTTGTCCCCCAAACAGCGTGAAGAGCTGCTCAGAGCATTGAAAGCCCGTTTTGAGCAAAACCGGAACCGCCATAAAGGCCTGGAGTGGGCCAAGGTGCAGTCCCGGCTGGAAGCCAATCCGGAAAAGCTGTGGTCGCTCAATGAAATGGAACGCACCGGCGGTGAACCGGATGTGGTGGGGCAGGATAAAAAGACCGGCGAATACGTTTTTTATGATTGTTCAGCGGAAAGCCCCAAGGGCCGCACCAGCCTGTGTTACGACCGTGAAGCGCTGGATTCGAGGAAAGAATTTAAACCAAAAAACAGCGTCATGGACATGGCCGCAGCCATGGGTGTTGAGGTGTTAACGGAGGAACAGTATTTCGAACTGCAAAAGCTGGGCGAGTTCGATACGAAATCATCGAGCTGGGTGAAAACGCCCGCGGAGATGAGAAAACTCGGCGGCGCGCTGTATTGTGATCGCCGCTACGGTCGCGTCTTTGTGGGCCACAACGGCGCGCAGTCTTACTATGGCGGCCGGGGGTTCCGTGGCTCGCTCAGGGTCTGAATTTTGAGGAGTGTCTCGCGATCTCCCTGAAAACCGAGGACTCAGGACTCAAGACTCAGGACGCCGCAGCAGCGGTTGCCGCCCGTTCACTTGTACAGGGAAGCGGAATCGGCATAGACTTTGGCGACCTGCTCCATGGACGGCCGGCGGTCGGGATTTTTTTCCAGGCACGCCATGATGATGACCACAGTGTTGCGGAGCACGTTGTGGCCTAATTTCAGTGGCGAAGGCGGTGTCAGTTCCCGGATCGCCTCCTCGATTTGCGCCCGGGTGCCGTCGAACGGGTATTTTCCCGTGCAAGCGTAGTAGGCGATGACGCCAAAGGCGAAGACATCGGCCATGAATCCCTTCGAGAAATCACCCTCCCATTTCTCGGGCGCCGTGTATCTGGCCGTGCCCGCCGGGTTGTGTTTCTTGTCCATTATGAAGGGCGGCAGGTTCCCTTCGAAATAGGAATGCGAGAAATCGATGAGCCGTGTCTCCTCGGGCGCGGCCGGGGGCACCAGCACGTTCATGTCCTTCAAATCGTTGTGGACGATCGGGCGTCCGCAAAGGATGCCTGCGTGCATGTCCGCCATCGTTTCCGCCACGCTTTGCAGCAGCCGATGCGTCCGGCCCGGGTTGGCGCGGGTGACGCCCGCCCGCACCAGCTCGTGCAAGGTCGGTGCTTCGATGTATTCCAGAAACAGCCGGTGCGTTGCGGCGTCATACGCCAGTTTGCGGCGGATGCGCGGGTGCGTCACCTCCCCCAGGATATAGGCCTCGTTGGCGATGAAAATCTCGTCCCAGAAATGGGCCGGCTCCTTCAGCA
>Ga0335081_10006014_pt1 | contig 19247 bp, 18 predicted proteins | sample Lox_Sample_35_FD_206713 | JGI IMG/M metagenome (GOLD analysis project Ga0335081, IMG submission 206713) | Soil microbial communities from Loxahatchee National Wildlife Refuge, Florida, United States - Lox_Sample_3.5 | ecosystem: Environmental > Terrestrial > Soil > Wetlands | place: USA... | reverse complement strand
CACGCACAACGAGCGCCCACTGTGTATGGCAGCCTACATGGTCCGTCGGGCGTGACAGGAATTGGCTTCGCCTATGTTGTGCTTGAACATGAAGCTAGAGTCGAAGTCTGGATATCGCGCGGCGCTGAGCGTAGTGCCGAGAACAAGGAGATTTTCCAAAAGCTTCTCAATCAGAGAGACGAGATTGAGCGCGACTTTGGCGAAAAGCTGGACTGGCAACCGTTGGAAGGAAGGGGCGCTTGTCGTATACAAGTAACGACCACCTTGGGCGGCTATCGCGATCCGGATAAGTGGCCAGCAATCTACGAATGGCTTAGTGATAAGATGGTTGCCCTTGAGCGTGCGTTTAAGCCGCGGATCGAAGCGTTACATATTTAGAGCGCACGACAGCGCGGGGATTTTTATGCCTACTTGTGACTATTGCAACGCCACGTATCGTGGATGGGCTATTAAGGACGGACGGTATCGGTATTGCACTGGTTTGTGCCAAGAGCGAGGAAGGACGTTACTCAATGTTTTAAAAACAATTCCTGAAAGTGAAATCGAACGAGTAATTATCGATGCACATCAGTCGATATGCCCGAACTGTAATAAAAACTCGGGAATTGACGTGCACTCGTCATATGAAATTTGGTCCGCCATTGTTTATTCTTCATGGAAGACAAATTCTCATATCGTCTGCAAGGCATGCGCTCGAAAAATGCGATTAAAGGCTCTAATAAGTTGCTTGGTTAAGGGTTGGTGGTCACCACCAGGTCTTCTCACAACCCCATTCTATGCGTTGTTTAATGTTATTGCGTTTATCACTCCAACTCATTCTTCCGCGTCAGAACGGTTTAGAAAACTCGTGCGCATCAATTTGGCGCGGCGTCAAGCTGCGCAGCAAGACTTTAAACGCCATTAATCACCTCTGGTAGCGGTAGCCCGTAGGGCGCAGCGCCGTAACTATCATTTGGACTCGCGGAGAACTCAGTCGGTGGGTTACGCGCCTTCGGCGCTAACCCACCCTACAGCGCTCCTCAGCGTTTCACCGCGCGAGGCCGAGCACCACGAGCAAGGCCCGGTCGAGGCGGTCCACCGCATCCGGATCGAGCGCGCCGAGCACGCCGCGGATGCGGTCGCGGGGAACGGCCAGCGTCTTGTCGGTCATGATCTGCGAGCGCAGACGAAGCCCGTTGTCTGTGCCGGCTTCGACGTTCGGTCGAATCGGCAACCGATCCGTCAATACGGAGGTGATGGGGCAAACGAGGACGCTCGACGTGTCGTCACCGAGTTCGTCCGTCTGAACGATGACCGCCGGGCGAGGCCGGCCGAGCTCGCCGTGCGCGATGATGACGACGTCGCCGCGTTTCACCGCCAGCCGGACCAGTCATAAACCTGCTCGATCCAGGCATCGATGTCGTCGTTCTCGGGGTGTTTGGCGAGCAGCCGGGCCTGCCGGCGCAGATCGGCGCGCACCTTGGGGTCGCGCAAGTCGGGCACCCAATGCTGAATGGGGCGCATCCCTTGCGCGCGCAGTCGCTTGCGCCGCGCGGCCATGCGCTGCTGCGCGGTCTTGGGGGCGGGCTTGGCCTTGCTCTTTCGCTTTCTTGGGGTCGTCGCCATGCGGCACCTTTGCAGGCAACGTAACATGTTACGGGGGAAGCGGCAAGGAGGCCGCCATGAAGCACGTGTCCCGGGCGCAGCGCAGCGCGTAACAAAATGGAGCGGTGCGCTGCAGACCCGGGACCCCGGTTTGCAGCGCTTTGAATCAACCGGGGTCCCGGATCAGCGGTGCATCATTTCGCGCTACGCGCTCATGCTGCACCGCATCCGGGACACGAGTGCCCTCACACCTCCCACACCTCGCCCGGCCGCAGCACGCGGAAACGCTCCGGCGCAAGGCCCGCCGCGGCCAGCGCCTCGGCCAGCGCGGCGCGCGGGGCGTCGATGGCTTCGTCGGTCAATTGAAACGTGCCGTGGTGATGGGCGAGCGCATGTTCGGCGCCGCAATCGATCAGCGCTTGAACCGACTCGGCCGGGTTCATGTGCTGCTCGCGCATGAACCAGCGCGGCTCGTAGGCGCCGATCGGCAGGATGGCCAGCCGGAACGGCCCGTGCCGCTCGCGCACCGCGCGGAAATTGCGGCCCTCGCCGTAGCCGCTATCGGCGACGACATAGATGCGCCCGGCCGGCGTCTCGATCACGAACGAGGCCCACAGCATCTCGTTGCGGTCGGAAAGATTGCGCGCCGACCAGTGCTGGGTCGGCACCAGCGTGACGGCAAGCCCTGCGCCGAGCTCGACGCGCGCGTCCCAATCGTGGCCCTCGGCGGCGATTGTCCGATCGTGCTTGCGCATGATGGCGTCGTTGCCGAGCGGCGCGATCACGCGCGGGCGGTGCGCGGCGGCCAGCCGCGACAGCGTGGCGAGGTCGAGATGATCGTAGTGGCCGTGCGACACCAGCACGGCGTCGATCGGCGGCAGGTCGGCGAAGGCGATGCCCGGATCGTTGACGCGCTTGGGGCCTAAGAAGCGGAAGGGCGAGGCGCGCTGCGACCAGACCGGGTCGAGCAGCAGGTTGCGGCCGGCGGTCTGCAGCAGCCAGCTCGCGTGGCCGACGTAAGCGATGCGCCAGGCCGAGCCGTCGACGCGCGGCGGCGGACGGTCGACAAAGGGCGACGGCGCCCAGGCCGGCCACTGCGCGCGCGTGCCGCGCCGGCGGCTGCCGATCAGCCAGCGCAACAGATCGCGCCGGCGCCGCGGCGGCGCGCCGTGCGGATTGAAGAAGCGCTCGCCGTCGAAGTGGTCGGAGCGCGGGCCAGTGTAATAGCGGGACATGGGACTGGTATCTGGTTAGACGGGTGCGTAACGCAAGATCGTTTCGAATTGACTGGTCGTGCTTCACATCAATCGCGAATGGGTTCGGTCCCCAATCCACGCCGCAGGGCGCCGATGAGGTCATCGCGCACCTTCGGCTCATAGTGCGACGGTGGCGCCGCGCCCCACACCGGCTTCGGCCAGGCGGCGTCGCTCTTACGGCGTGCGATCACATGCACGTGCAACTGCGGCACCTGGTTGCCGAGCGCCGCGATATTGAGTTTGTCGCAGCTGGTGATCTCCTTGAGCAGGCGCGCGGCATTGGCGATCTCGCCCAGCCATTGCACCTGCTCGTTCTCCGCGAGGTCGATCAACTCGACGAGGCCGGCTTTGTGCGGCACCATAATCAGCCACGGATAATTGGCGTCGTTCGCCAGCAGCACGCGCGAAAGCGGCAGGTCGCCGACCGGCACGGTGTCCTGAGCCAATTGCGGGTGCAGTTGAAATGCTGCGATCATGGCGATGAACGGCTCCGGCGCCGGCTGCGACCAAAGCTTTAGAGACCGCGATAGGGCTTGTCATGCGCCAATTGTCGACCCGCCGCCAGGCAATAGGCCTTCTGCTCGCCGCCGCGCTGCCCGCCGCAGCATGGGCAGACGAGGATATGGTCGAGTTCGTGCGCCGGCTTTATGCGCGCGAAGTCGAGATGCACAATGCGCGTACGCCACCCGCAAACGATGAGTTCTACGCGTTGTTCGCCCGCGATCTGCGCGCGTTGATGCAGGCACCGCGCCCGGGGCTCGCGCGCGAGCCGAGCGGCCCTCTGCTGCACGCGTTTTTCGGCTGGGGCGTGTTGCCCGGCCAACCGGTGCGGCTCGACAAGGTGACGTCGGCTTTCGGCGGAACCGGCGGGCTCAAGCTGGTGCGGGTTGACCTCGTGGTGCGCGGGGTGCCGCGCCAGATACTGGTCCGCCCCGCGCGCGAGCACGGCCTGTGGAAAATTGCCGACATTTCCTACGACAATGGCGAGGCTCTGGCGGCCTACTACCGACGGATCACCGCCCGCTGAGCTTGCATTCCCTTTCCGTTCCGCCGATATAGGTTCTCGGGAGGTTGGCGGTGGACGAGCCACTCGCCAACCGGGTCAGGTCCGGAAGGAAGCAGCCCTAACGAGCGCGGTTCGGGTCGCTCGTCAGCCTCCCACCTATTCACTGTAGCCCGGATTGAGCGAAGCGAAATCCGGGAACGATCGGGAGGGTCGCAAGACCGCTTCCCGGGTTTCGCGGAGTTTATCCTCGGACGCGCGTAGCGCGATCCGTGGGCTCAACCCGGGCTACGGGCGGGCGCAGATCGCGGTAGAGCCAACGTCACAATGAACGACGCCATAAACGAGCCGAGCGGCTATCGCGTGCTGGCGCGCAAATATCGGCCGGCGAGCTTTGCCGACCTGATCGGCCAGGACGCCATGGTGCGCACCATCTCGAACGCTTTCGAGACCGGGCGCATCCCGCAGGCCTGGATCCTCACCGGCGTGCGCGGCGTCGGCAAGACCACGACCGCGCGCATCCTCGCCCGCGCGCTCAATTACGAATTGCCCGACGGCTCGGTGAAGGAGCCGACCGTCGACATGCCGGTGATGGGCGTGCATTGCCAGGCCATCATCGAGAGCCGTCACATCGACGTGCTGGAGATGGACGCCGCCTCGCACAATTCGGTCGAGGACGTGCGGCAGATCAACGACGCCATCCGCTATGCGCCGGTGTCGGCGCGCTACAAGGTCTACATCCTCGACGAAGTGCACATGCTGTCGGGCGCGGCCTTCAACGCGCTGCTCAAGACGCTGGAAGAGCCGCCGCCGCACGCCAAGTTCATCTTCGCCACCACCGAGATCCGCAAGGTGCCGGTGACGGTGCTGTCGCGCTGCCAGCGCTTCGACCTGCGCCGCGTCGACGCCGCGCTGCTGGTCAAGCATCTCGAAAGCATCGCGGCGAAAGAGCAGGTCGAGATCGAGCCGGCGGCGCTGGCGTTGATCGCGCGCGCGGCGGAAGGCTCGGTGCGCGACTCGCTTTCGCTGCTCGACCAGGCGATCGCGCATGCGGGCGCCGGCGCCGAAACAGGCGCCGGCCAAACGCAAAAGGGCCCGGTGCGCGCGGAGGACGTGCGACAGATGCTCGGCCTTGCCGACCGCGTGCGCATCGTCGATCTGTTCGAGGCGCTGATGAAAGGCGATACCGCAGCAGCCCTGCAGGAACTGCGCGAGCAGTACGACATCGGCGCCGACCCGGCGGTGGTGCTCGCCGATCTCGCCGAATTCACCCATTTCGTCACCCGCGTCAAAGTGGTGCCGAGCGTCGCCGACGACGTTTCCCTGTCGGAGGCCGAGCGCGCGCGCGGCCGCGCCTTCGCCGCGCAGCTGTCGATGCGCGTTTTGGCGCGCACCTGGCAGATGCTGCTGAAAGGCGTCTCCGAAGTGCAGGCCTCCGGTCGTCCTGTGGCGGCAGCGGAAATGGTGCTGGTGCGCATCGCCTATGCCGCCGACCTGCCGACGCCCGACGAGGTGGTGCGCTCGCTGAACGGGGAAGGCGGCGCGCCCGCGCGCGGCAATGGCGGCGCTGCCGTCGCGCCCGCTGCGCCGGCTTTGGCGCCGCGCTACGAGGCGCCGCGCGGCTCACCGCGCTCTTCCGCCGCGGTGTCGCCGCGGCCGGCCGACGATCCGGTGGCGGGCGCGCAAGCCGTGCCCACGTTGTCGATCGGCTCATTCGAGCAGCTGATCGCGCTCGCCGCAGAGAAGCGCGATATCCCGATCAAGATGGCGCTGGAGCGCGACGTGCGGCTGGTGCGTTGCGAGGACGGCCAACTCGAAGTCGCGCTTGAGCCGAACGCGGCGAGAGCGCTGGTGCACGACCTGCAGCGCAAATTGACCGCCTGGACGGGCAAGCGCTGGATCGTGGTGGTGTCGACAGAGCAGGGCGCGCCCACGCTGCGCCAGCAGATGGAAGCCCGCCAGGCCGAGATCGAGCGCGGCGTGCAGGCCGATCCGCTGGTGCAGGCGGTGCTCAACCGCTTCCCCGGCGCCAAGATCGTGGGCGTGACGCAGAACGCGCCGGAAGCGGGCGAAGCGGACGACATGCCGCCCGCGGAAGAAGAGGAATAACCTATGGCCGATTTCATGGGCCTGATGAAGCAAGCTGCGCAGCTCCAGTCGAAGATGCAGGCGCTGCAGGCCGAGCTCGAGCAGATCGAGGTCGAGGGCACAGCCGGCGGCGGCCTGGTGGCGGTCAAGCTGTCCGCCAAAGGCGAGTTGAAAGGCGTCAGGACCGACGACTCGCTGCTCAAGCCGACGGAAAAGGAAATTCTTGAGGACCTCCTGGTGGCGGCGCATGCCGACGCCCGCCGCAAGGCGGAAGCCGTGCTGCAGGAGAAGATGAAGGCCGTCACCGGCGGCCTGCCGCTGCCGCCGGGGCTGGGCTTGGGGTGAGCGTGCAAGGCCTTTCGATTGTCATTCCGGGACGCGCCGAAGGCGCGGACCCGGAATCCATAACCCGGGCCCGTGAATATGGATTCCGGGTTCGCCGCTTCGCGGCACCCCGGAATGACGGCGGATAATATATGCCCGCCGCCGTCGCCGGACCCGAAATCGAGCGCCTGATCCAATTGCTCGCGCGCCTGCCGGGCCTTGGGCCGCGCTCGGCGCGCCGCGCCGCGCTGTTCCTGATCAAGAAGCGCGAGGCGCTGATGGCGCCGCTTGCCGGCGCGCTGCAGACCGCGATGGATAAAATCGAGGTCTGCAAGGTCTGCGGCAACATCGACACCCAGAACCCTTGCGCGGTTTGCACCGATGCGCGCCGCGACGCTTCCATCATCGTTGTGGTGGCCGACGTCGCGGATTTGTGGGCGCTTGAGCGCGCGCATGCGGTCAACGGCAAATACCACGTGCTCGGCGGCACCTTGTCGCCGCTCGACGGCGTAGGCCCGCAGGACCTGACCATTGACGCGCTCGTTTCGCGCGCGCACGAGCCGCAGGTTAAGGAAGTCATCCTCGCGCTCAACGCCACGGTCGACGGCCAGACCACCGCGCACTACATCACCGAGCTTCTCGAGGATGCGAATGTGAAGGTGACGCGGCTCGCGCACGGCGTGCCGGTCGGCGGCGAGCTCGATTATCTCGACGAGGGCACGCTCGCCGCCGCGATCAAGCAGCGAACCTTGTTCTAGAGGGTGCTCGCGGCATTCGGCTATTCGTTGCGCACGCCGACCGCCGCTTACCTCCCTGCTCGACTTCGCGCCACATCGCAGATGCTGCGTCGGTAACGGCGTGTAGAAAGTCGCGTGCTGCATCGCGCGGATAAACTTTAAAGCAATAACGAGCGCGGAAATTCTGCGGTCGTTTGCCGGCGCGCATTATGTCGTCCTGTCGTTCGGCTGCCACAGGAGAAACTGATGCGCCATTGGCGACACACAATGATCTTTGTGGGTGCCTTGCTGCTGGCAGCGCCGGCCGCCGCGCAGCCGCCCGATCTCATTGGCACGTGGCGGGGTACCGGCTATGCGGTGCGCTTGGGCCCCAGTCACTACCGGACGAGCAAGGACATTGAGGCGGCCTTTCCTGACAAGGCCGTTGAAGTCACTTACGTTATCAGCGAGCAGCACGACCGCCGCTTCGCCGGTGAATCGACCGGCAGGAAGGGCAAGCAGACCTTTATCGGCGCGCTCCAGCAGGAGAATCGCGGAGGCGTCATTCTCGACAGCGACGGGCAATACATCTTCACCCTGGTCGATCCCGACACCATCGACATGTGCTACAGCTGTCAGTACCCCGACAACAAGCAGATCACCTGTTTCCGGCTAAAGCGCGCGCGCGGTCAGGCGAACAAATAGATCGGGGGGAAGCCGCTTGGTCTAGCCGGGCTTCTTCGGTTCCAACTGCTTGAAGTGCCCGTGCGCCTGCAGCCACCACAGCAGCAGCAGGCTCGGCACGCCGGCGAGCGTGCAGATCACGAAAAACCACGCCCAGCCGGTCGCCTCGGCGATGAAGCCGCCGCCGGACGAGAGATAGGTGCGGCCGACCGCGGCGAGCGCGGTGAGCAGCGCATATTGCGTCGCCGTGTGCAGCGGGTTGCGGCAGAGCGCCGAGAGATAGGCGACGAACATCACGGTGCCGATGGCGCTGGTGAAGTTCTCCGCGATGATGGCGAACGTCAGCACGCTCGGGTCGCGCCCGACCACGGCCAGCCAGGAAAACGTCAGATTGGAAATGGCCTGCACGATCGCGCCGAACCAGAGGCTCGCGGCGAGCGGCATCGCCTTGGCGATGAATCCGCCGGCAAAGCCGCCGGCGAGCAGCGCAGCCAAGCCCACGCCCTTGACGATCGCGGCATATTCGTTGCGGGTGAAGCCGAGATCGATGACGAACGGCCCGGTCATGACGCCGGACAATGCGTCGGTGAACTTGAAAAGCACCACGAAGGCGAGCACGACCAGAGCGAGGTCGTAACTCATGAAATCCTTGAACGCCCCGACCGCGGCTTCGGCAACGCGTGCGAGTGGCCGCTGCCCGGCATGCGCGGCCTCCGCCGCCGCCGAGCGCTCGGGCTCGGTCGCCACAAGCGCGGTGACCGTCCCCACCACCACCATCACGGCCATCGCCAGGTATCCCAGGTGCCAGGCGGCCTGCCGGCCGAAGCCATAGCTCTGGAAGCCGCTCACCAGGAACAGCGCGCCGGCGGTGGAGACCAGCATGCCGATGCGATAGGCGGCGACGTAGGCGGCCGAGCCCGCGGCCTGCTCGTTTTCAGGCAGGCTTTCGATGCGGAAGGCGTCGACCACGATGTCCTGCGTCGCCGACGCCGTCGCCACCAGCACCGCGGCGGCGAACACCACGGTCCAGTCCAGCCGCGTCGGGTCGCACAGCCCGAGCAGAACGATGGCGGCCATCAGCGCCAGTTGCGTGAGCACCAGCCAGCCGCGGCGGCGGCCGAGCCAGCGCGACAAGAGCGGCGCATCGAGCGCGTCGGTCAGCGGCGCCCACAGGAATTTCACGGTGTAGGGCGTGCCGGCGAGCGCGAACAGGCCGATGATGCCGAGATCGAGGCCGGACTCGCGCAGCCAGATCAGCAGCGTGGTGCCGGAGAGCGCGAGCGGCAGGCCGGAGGAGAAGCCGAGGAACAGCACGATCAGCACGCGCGGCTGGAAATAGACCGCGACGGCTTCGAGGAAGGTCGGCTTTTGCGCTGCGGGCGCGGTATTAGGCGAAATGGTCATACGAAGGCCCGCGCCGCGCGCGCGTGCCCCTTCACCTCTCCCCGCTGGGTGGCGAGAGGTCGACTTCCGAGCGCAGCGAGGAAGTCGGGTGAGGGGGCATCACCGCGTTTCTGAGCGCGCTGCAAGAGCCCCTCACCCCGAGCTTCTCCCCGCAAGGGAGCACGCCTGCGCTTGCCGCGATGCAAGTGCTTCACTCCCCGGCCTCCAGCTTGCGCTGGCCGGGGCCGGGCAGGATATCGGCGCCGGGCCCGTCGCCGTCGAACTCGAGCTCTTCGATCTTGTTGGCGCGCCTTTCGATCTTGCCGGCGGAGATGAGGATGTCCTCGATGTCCTTCGTCGTTTGCCCGAAGTGACCCTGCAGTTTCCGCACGCGGTCGCCGAGCAGGCCGACATCTTTCATCATGAGGCCGACTTCGCTGCGGATCTTGTCCGCCGCCTCCTGCATTTCGGCGTCCTTGCGGATTTGCCGCACCAGTTGGATGGCGAGCACCGCCATATTGGGCGACACGATCATTACGCGCGCGCGGCGCGCGCGCTGCACCAGATCGTCGAAGCGCTCGTGCAGGTCGGCATAAAGCGACTCCGACGGAATGAACATCAGGGCGATATCCTGGGTCTCGCCGGGAACCAGATATTTTTCCGCGATATCGGAGATGTGCTTCGTGATGTCTTGTTTGACGCGCTGAGCGGCTTGCTTGCGGTCTTCCTCGCTCGCGGCCGCGCGCAGCGCGGTCATCGCTTCCAGCGGAAATTTGGCGTCGATGACCAGCGGGCGGGAGTCGGGCATGAAGATGACGCAGTCCGGCCGCGAACGGTTCTTGAGCGTGTACTGGAATTCGTAGGCGCCTTTCGGCAGCACGTCGGCGACGATTGCTTCCAGCTGCCCCTGGCCGAAGGCGCCGCGTGACTGCTTGTTGGCCAGCACCTGCTGCAAGGTGGTCACCTGGGTGGCCAGATCGGTGATGTTCTTTTGCGCGCTGTCGATGACGGCGAGCCGCGCGTGCAGTTGCTGGAGGTGCTCGGCGGTGTGCTTGGTCGACGTCTTCATCGACTCGCCGAGATTCTGCGTGACCGCGTCGAGCCGCTGGTTCACGTGCTGCTGGAGCTGGGTCTGGGCGCTCGCCAGCATCTGGCCCATGGTTTTGACCGTGGCGGTGAGTTCGGTGATACGACCCTCGGCGGCGGCATCTACCACGGGCGGCTTCGGCCGCAGCAGCAACACGATGATGGCGGCAATGCCGGTGGCGATGACCAGCGCGAGGACGAGGAGAAGGGTCTGCGACATACGGGAAGCTTCTAGCGCGATTCGAAGATTTGAGCGAACGAACGGCGAACGGTACGGCCATCGCGTCTTGGCCTCAAGTCCCGGCATTTCGAGCGCCCCCATGCCGGGCTTGCCCGCCGACGCCGGCAGGGCGAAGGCGGGTTCCATTGACCCCGCCGGCCGTACTGCTTACATCGCGCCGATGGCCAAACGCGAGATTCTCATCATCCCGGACAAACGGCTGCGGCTGAAATCCGAGCCGATCGCGGCGATCGACAAGTCGATCCGCGCGCTCGTCGACGACATGTTCGAGACCATGTACGAGGCCCCCGGCATCGGCCTGGCGGCCATCCAGATCGGCGTGGCCAAGCGCGTGGTCACGATGGACCTCGCCAAGAAGGACGAGCCGAAGGCGCCGCAGGTCTTCATCAACCCGGAATTGACCTGGAAATCCGAGGAAAAGGCGACCTACGAGGAGGGTTGCCTTTCCATCCCCGAATACTACGAGGAAGTGGAACGGCCGACGGGAGTGAAAGTGAAATTCCTCGATCTCGCGGGCAAGCCGCAGGAGATCGAGGCGCGCGGGCTGCTCGCCACCTGCCTGCAACACGAGATCGACCACATCAACGGCGTCTTGTTCATCGACCACATCTCCAAGCTCAAGCGCGACATGGTGCTGAAGAAATTCAAGAAGGCGCAAAAGCGCGGCGAGCCGGTCAAGCCGTTGGCCGACGACAAGGTGCCTTCGCATCATATCGGTTAGTGCCGGCGCCGGCGCGCCGTTAGCTGTGACGGGGCATCGATGCGCCTGATCTTCATGGGCACGCCCGATTTCGCGGTGCCGACGCTGATCGAGCTCGCCGCGCGCGGGCACGACATTGCCGCCGTCTATACCCGCGCGCCGAAACCCGCCGGGCGCGGCATGGAAATGCAGACAACGCCGGTCGAGCGCGAGGCGCGCCGGCTGGCGTTGCCGGTACACACGCCCAAGTCCCTCAAGGATGAAGCGGCGCAGGCCGGCTTCCGCGCGATCGAGGCGGATGCCGCCGTGGTGATCGCCTACGGCCTGATCCTGCCCAAGCCTGTTCTCGAGGCGCCGCGCCTCGGCTGCTTCAACGTGCATGCATCGCTGTTGCCGCGCTGGCGCGGCGCCGCGCCCATCAACCGCGCGATCATGGCGGGCGATGCCGAGAGCGGCGTCACTATCATGAAGATGGACGAGGGCCTCGACACCGGCGCGATCGCCATGGCCGAGCGCACCTCAATCGGCCCCGACATGACGGCCGGCGAATTGCACGACGCGCTCGCCCGCCTCGGCGCCGACCTGATGGCGCGTGCGCTCGCGGCGCTCGAGCGTGGCAGCCTCACGCTGACGCCGCAGCCTGCCGATGGCGTCACCTACGCGGAAAAAATCAGCAAGGATGAAGCGCGCATCGACTGGTCACGCCCTTGGAAACAGGTGCACGACCACATCCGCGGGCTGTCGCCGTTTCCCGGTGCCTGGTGCGAGATCGGCGGAACGCGGGTGAAGACGCTGCGCTCGACCAAGGGCGAAGGCACGGGGGTGCCGGGCACCGTGCTCGACGACAAGCTCACCATTGCCTGTGGGGAAGGCGCCGTGCGCCTCGTCGAGCTGCAACGCGCCGGCAAGCAGGCGATGGGCGCGGAAGAATTCCTGCGCGGCGCGCCGGTCCCGCCGGGCACGCGCCTGGCCTGAATCACGCGACAGCCGCTTTCGGCGCGCCGCACGCCGCGCGCAACATGTCTTCGAGGGCCCCGAACACCTTGCGCATCTGCGGCGGCTTGTAGGGAAACAGGTCGGGCGGGTCCATGGAATGGACGATCATGTTGGTGCCGGCCTCGAACACCAGCAGCTTGCCGTCGGCCGTCTCGCCGCAATCGAACGGAATATAGTCGAGGCCGAAGCGCTCGTTGATGGCGGCGAGCGCCCGCGCGTGCCGCACGGCGAAATCGCGCTCGAACTCGGCGAAGAAGCGCGCCTCCTCGGCGCGGCGTTCGGCACGCTCGCGCATCTCGGCGTTGAGATAATGAATCATCCAGTGCGAGGAGACCGCCATGTGGCAGGCGTAAGGCTTGCCGGCGATCAGGGCGATGCGATATTTGCGAAAGAGTCCGTCGGCACTGCGATAATCGATGAACGGCGCGATCGAGAATTGCTGCTCCGGCCGCGTTTCCAGATAGGCAGCGATCGCGCCGTTATCGTCGAGCTTCTCCAGCCCGTGACCGGCATGGGAATCCTCCGGCCGCGCGATGATCGGGAAGCCGGCGCCGCCCAACACGCTCGCGACCGCCAGCGCGCCCTGCGCGATGCGCGCAAGGTTGGCACGGTCGATCGGCGCGTTCATCGGCATCGTCACCCCGGGCGCCGACTTCAGCACGTCCCAGGTCCCTTCCCGTGTCAGCCGCGCAATATGTTCGGGCGCGTTGAGGAGCGGCCGCGGCCATGCCGGGGCGAGCTTCGCCAACTGCCGCAGCAGCGCCTGGTTGCCGCTCGACTCGGCGATCGCCACCAGCGCGACGTCGTGCGTGGGCAGCGGCGGCAGGGGCTCGTCCTCGCACAGGTAGAGCAGCTCGAGCGCGACCGCCGAGCCATCGAGCATGAACTCGATCGGGATATTGGCCATGAAATCGCCCGGCGCCATCAGCGCAAGCAGGCGCAGCGGCTTTGCGGCCGGCAATGTCGACGGCAGGCCATAGTGCCGACTGATCTTCAGCGCCATGGCCTGCAACGCGAGCCGATCGTCCGGCCGCCCCTGCAGATGCGCGACGGTCGACAGGTCCATCAGCGCCGCCGCATCGTTCGCATCGGCTTTCGCGCGCATGATGAGCTCGTTCCAGACCGGCGCCAGATCGCAGCCGTCGAAGGCAAGCTTCGCCAGGGTCGGCAGCCCAATCAGCGCCGGGGCGGCGCTGGTCGAGGCGAATTGATTGCTGTGCATGTTCATGGAGAACGTCCGCTCAGGCCGCCGCGCGCGTGGCCTCGGCGCCGAGCGCCACCACGCGCTCGACCAGCGCCTCGACGTCGCGCCGCTCGGTGCGGTGATTGACGATCGCCGCGCGGATGGCGAGCCCTTTGCCGAGCACGGTGGTGGAAGGCGCCACCGTGCCTTCCTCGTGCAGGTCGGCGACGATCTTGGCGTTCAGCCGGTCGGCGTCCGCTGCGCGATAGCGGAAGCAGACGATGTTGAGCGCGACCGGCGCCATCAGCTCGAGCTCTGGCCGCGCTTCGACGCAGGCCTTCAAATGGCGGGCGATCGCGCAAGTCTCGGAGATGACCCCACCGATGCGCGCGGCGCCGTGAACCTTGAGCGTGAACCAGGTCTTGAGCGCGCGGAATCCGCGTGACAGATCGGGGCCGAACTCGCAGGGCCAGGGCGAACCGGCCGCAAGCCCGCGCGCCTCGCGCCGCAGATACGCCGCCGGCGAAGCGAAGGTTTCGCGGTGCTTTTCGCCGTCATAGGCGAGGAAGAAGCCCGCATCGTAAGGCACCTGGCCCCATTTATGGAAATCGAGCGCGATCGAATCGGCCTGCTCGATGCCGGCCAGCCGCGGCGCCAGGTCGGGCGCCAACATGGCCAGCGCGCCGAAGGCGCCGTCGACGTGGAACCACATCCGCTCGCAACGCGCGATGTCCGCCAGGCTGACCAGATCGTCGATGGCGCCGATGTCGACCGTGCCGGCATTGCCGACCAGCAGGAACGGCGTCAGCCCGTCGCGCCGATCGATGGCGATGGCGAGCTTGAGCGCGGTCAGGTCGATCTGATGGCGCTCGTCGGTCGGGATCAGGCGCAGCGCCGCGCCGCCCAGCCCGGATATCTCCATGGCCTGCGCGATGCAGCCGTGCGCCGCTTTCGAGGTATAGGCCACCAGCCGGTGGCCGGCCACGCCCGCGCTGCGCGAGGCCGCGCCCAGCGCAGCGTTGCGTGCGACCAGCACGCCGAGCAGATTGGCCATCGAGGTGCCGGTGACGAACAGTCCGCTCGCCGTGTCGGGAAAGCCGAACAGGTCGGCCATCCAGCGCGCGATCTGCCGCTCGACCTCGATCGGCATATGGTCGCGCCCGCCCAGATTGGCGTTCAGGCCCGCCGCCAGCATTTCCGCCAACATGCCGGCGGGATTGCCGCCGCCATGCACCCAGCCCATGAAACCGGGGTGGGTGTTGCCGGTGGCATAAGGCAGCACGTTGCGCTTGAACTGCTCGTAGACGGCCGCCAAATCGGAGGTCGCTTCGGGCAAAGGCTCGCGCAGGCTCAGGCGCACTTCGTCGGGGATCGGCTGCCAAACCGGCCGCGTCCTGATGTGCTCGATATAGTCGAGCAGATCGTCGAGCATGCGGTGGCCCTGGGCGCGCAAGGCTGCCCAGTCGGCGGGATCGAGGTTGACAGTCATCGCGGCGCGGGTCCCGGTAACGGGGACAGGCTGCGCCGAAATCGTTAACTATAGGTTTCAAGGATTCATTAACTATCCACCATGCCGCGCTACAAACTTATCGTCGAATATGACGGCGCCCCCTTCGCCGGCTGGCAGATCCAGGCCGAGCAGACGACCGTGCAGGGCGTGCTGACTATGGCGGTGGCCGCCTTTGCCGGCGAGAGCGCGCTGGTGCAGGGGGCGGGCCGCACCGACGCCGGCGTGCACGCCCGCGGGCAGGTCGCCCATGTCGATCTCGCCAAGGATTGGGACAGCGACACCGTGCGCGACGCGCTCAACGCGCATCTGCGCCCGCACCCGGTGGCGGTGCTTTCGGCCGCGAAGGTGGCGGGCGATTTCAACGCCCGCACCTCGGCGCTCAAGCGCCACTATCTTTACCGCATCCTCAACCGCCGCGCCGATCTCACCCTTGACATCACCCGCGCCTGGCGTGTGCCGCGCCCGCTCGACGCCGCGGCGATGCACGCCGCCGCCCAGCAACTGGTCGGCCGGCACGACTTCACCACCTTCCGCTCGACCGAATGTCAGGCCAAGTCGCCGGTGAAGACGCTCGACCGCCTCGACGTTACGCGCGACGGCGAGGAGGTCAGCGTGCTCGCCTCGGCGCGTTCGTTCCTGCACAATCAAGTGCGCTCCATGGTCGGCTCGCTGGTGATGGTGGGCGAGGGCAAATGGACGCCCGACGACCTTGCGCATGCGCTCGAAGCGCGCGACCGCACCGCCTGCGGCCAAGTCGCCCCGCCGGACGGGCTCTATTTGATGCGGGTGGAGTACTGAGCGCTGTTTATCCCTCCCCTGAAAGGGAGGGTCGATCGCGCGAAGCGCGATCGGGGTGGGGTTACTTTTCAATTGCATGCTTACCGCACCCGGCTCGCGGAGTTTATCATCTGGCCGCGCTTCGCGCGGACCCGTTGGCTCGCCACCCTCCCCCTTCGGGGGAGGGATAATCAGGCGAAATACCGGTCGATAATCTTGCGATAGATCGTCGTCAGCGCGCGCAAATCGGCGATCGGCACGCGCTCGTCGATGGCGTGCATGGTCTGCCCGACCAGGCCGAACTCCACCACCGGGCAATGCGCGGCGATGAAGCGCGCGTCCGAAGTGCCGCCGCTGGTCGACAAATGCGGCTTGCAGCCGGTGACCACTTCGATCGCCCCGGTCACCATTTCCGTGAACGGCCCCGGCTGAACCACGAACACGGGGGCGTTCGACGGCTCCCATTCGAAGGTGAACTTGATCTTGCCGCCGGCGGCTTTTTCCGCGCGCTGCGCCAGCAGACTCTTGAGCGAGTCGAGCGTATGCGTATCGTTGAAGCGCACGTTGAAGCGCGCGCGCGCCTGGCCGGGAATCAAATTGACCGTCTTGTTGCCGACGTCGACCGTGGTGAACTCCAGATGCGAGGGTGGGAAGTGCGCGGTGCCCTGGTCGAGCGGCTCGGCCTGCAGCGCCTCGATCAGTTTCACCAGCCCGCGGATCGGATTGTCGGCGCGCTCGGGATAGGCGACGTGGCCCTGGCGTCCGAGCACGATCAGGTGGCCGTTGAGCGAGCCGCGCCGGCCGATCTTGATGGTGTCGCCGAGCGCCTCGACGTTGCTCGGCTCACCCAGGATGCAATGGTCGAATGTCTCGCCGTGCTCGGCCGCCCATTTCAGCAGCTTCGGCGTGCCGTTGACCGCGACGCCTTCCTCGTCGCCGGTGATCAGGAACGAGATCGAGCCCTTGGCCGGCTTGCCGCCATGCGCGGCGAGATGATCGAGCACGGCAGCGAGCGCGCAGGCGATGCCGCCCTTCATGTCGACCGCGCCGCGGCCGTAAAGCTCGCTGCCGTTGCTTTCGCCGGCAAAAGGCGGATGCGTCCAGGCCTTCTCGTCGCCCGGCGGCACCACGTCGGTATGGCCGGCGAACACCAAGTTGGGCGGCTCGCTGCCGATGCGGGCGTAGAGGTTCTCCACCATGTCCTCGCCCGGCTCGCTGAAGGCGAGATGATGCACGCTGAAGCCGGCGTCTTTCAGCACCTTCTCAAGGTATTTCAGCGCGCCGCCCTCCGCCGGCGTGATCGAGCGGCAGCGCAACAGGTCGCGGGCGAGGGCGAAAGGATCGGCGGGCATTTTCGCAGGCTAACCTAGACCGTCATCACCGGGCTTGTCCCGGTGATCTCGCTTAGGCGGGCATTGAGCGTCCTAAGCGGGATGGCAGGGACAAGCCCGGCCATGACGCGGAAGCGCAATGCATTAATCACGTAGCAGCTCGTTGATGCTGGTCTTTGAGCGCGTGCGCTCGTCGACGCGCTTGACGATCACCACGCAATAAAGCGAAGGCCCGCCGCTCGCGCCCGGCAGCGAGCCGGGCACCAGCACCGAATAGGGCGGCACTTCGCCTTGCGTGACCTTGCCGGTCTCGCGGTCGACAACGCGGGTGGAGGCGCCGAGATAGACGCCCATCGACAGCACGGCGCCCTCGCGCACGATCACGCCTTCCGCCACTTCCGAGCGCGCGCCGATGAAGCAATTATCCTCGATGATCACCGGCCCGGCCTGCAGCGGCTCGAGCACGCCGCCGATGCCTGCGCCGCCGGAAATGTGGCAGTTCTTGCCGATCTGCGCGCAACTGCCGACCGTCGCCCAGGTGTCGACCATGGTGCCGCTGTCGACATAGGCGCCGAGATTGACGAAGCTCGGCATCAGCACCACGCCCGGCGCGATATAGGCGGAGCGCCGCACCACGCAGCCGGGCACGGCGCGGAAGCCGGCCTTTCTGAACTTCGCCGCGTTCCAGCCCTTGAACTTGGAATCGACCTTGTCCCACCAGACGGCCTTGCCCGGCCCGCCGGCGATCACGCTCATGTCGTTGAGCCGGAACGACAGCAGCACGGCCTTCTTCAGCCACTGATTGACCTGCCACGAGCCGTCCGGGCGCCGCTCGGCCACCCGCGCCTTGCCGGCATCGAGCAGGTCGAGCGCCTCGGTGACCGCCTTGCGCACCGCGCCCTTGGTCTTGGGGCCGATCTTGTCGCGCGCCTCGAAGGCGTCATCGATTGTTCTGGCCAGTCTGTCGGTCGCCATGAAACCCCCGCTATTCGGCAGCGGTTTGTCGGGGGCGGGGCGGGGGATGTCAAGTTGGCGAAAAAGAAGGCCCCCGCAGGGGCCTTGAGAGGAAGGCCCCTGCCAACGGCAGGGGACCGCTCGAAGCTAGACGGCGTGGGCGAGGCCACCTTCGCCGGCTGCAACCTTGTTGCGCAGCGGCTTGAGCACGAACAGCGCCAAGCCGACGACGATGAGGTTCATGATCGCGGTGACCACGAACACCATGTGCCAGCTGCCGGTATGCGCCTTGATCACATTGGCCAGCGGCACGAGGAACGCGGACGCCCCTTTCGCCGTGTAGAGCAGGCTCAGGTTTACGGTGGCGAATTTCGGCCCGAAGCTGTCGGTGCAGGTCGACGGGAACAGGCTGAAGATCTCGCCCCAGGTCAGGAAGATCAAAGCGGCGAAGATCACGAAGGCCCAAGGGGCCGTGCCGGCCGAACCGAGCAGCCAATAGGCGATGGCGCCGAGGCCGAAAGCGACCGCCATCGTATTCTCGCGGCCGATATGATCGGACACCCAGCCGAACATCGGACGTGCCGCACCGTTGGCGAGATTGTCGATGATGAGCGCGACCGACAGCGCGGTCGCGCCGCCCAGGATCGCGACGTTGGCGACGTTGTAGTCGCGCGCGATCAGCGCGATTTGGGCCGTCGCCATCAAGCCGCTGGCCGACACCAAGACGAACATGATGTAGAGCACCCAGAACACCGGCGTCATCAGCGCTTCGGCCGGCGTGTAGCTGCGCGCCGTCACCATCACCTTCGGCTGCGGGACGTTCGCTATTTCGCCCGGCTCCGGCGCACGCAGCAGCCAGGCCAGCAGGAAAACGATGGTGCCCTGCACCAGGCCAAACCAGAAGAAGGCGCTCTGGTAGCCGAACGAGCCGACTACCTCACGGATCGGCACGACGGTGAGGGCGGCCCCGGCGCCGAAGCCGGCGGCGGTGAGGCCGACCGCCAGGCCGCGGCGATCGGGGAACCACTTCACGGCTTGCCCGACCGCGGTCGCGTAGATCGCGCCGGCGCCGGTGCCGGAAAGCACCGCGCCGAGATACAGCACGCCGAGCGAGCTGGCCTTGGAATTGACGATCCAGCCAAGCGCGATCATCACGCCGCCGAAGGCGACCATCAGCTTGGGGCCTTTACTGGCGCCGAGCTGGTCGACGATCCAACCCTCGATCGGCGTCAACCAGGTTTCCAGCGCGACGAAAATACTGAACGCGACCTGGATGGCGGCGATCGACCAGTCTTTGTGCGCCGCGTTGATCGGATGCACGAACAAGGTCCAGCCGTATTGCAGGTTGGCGATCATGATCATGCAGATGATCCCGGCGATCAGCTGGGTCCATCTTTCGCGATTGAGCGATGAGCTTGCACCGTTAGCCAT
>Ga0335081_10006012_pt1 | contig 19248 bp, 15 predicted proteins | sample Lox_Sample_35_FD_206713 | JGI IMG/M metagenome (GOLD analysis project Ga0335081, IMG submission 206713) | Soil microbial communities from Loxahatchee National Wildlife Refuge, Florida, United States - Lox_Sample_3.5 | ecosystem: Environmental > Terrestrial > Soil > Wetlands | place: USA... | reverse complement strand
CGCCGCCTCCTCCTCGGTGAGCAGCTCGCACAGGACGGGAACCCTGGCCGCCGCTCGGGTGGGAATTCCGATGTCGGCGAGCACCACCTCTCCCGCGTACTCCGGACCCGGATGGAGCACGAGACCACGTTTGCGGAAGGCGAAAGTCACGGTCAAGTCGGCGCGCACACAAGGTCCAAGGGCGCTCCCGGTATCGGCAGAAAGGCCCGAGGGGACGTCCACCGCGACCACCTTGGCGCCACGTGCGCGCAGGACCGCCATGCGCTCGATGATCTGCGCATAGGCGCCCTCGGGGGCGCGGCCGAGACCGGTTCCGAGGAGCGCGTCGATGAGGACATCGCCGGGACCGGCCTCGACGTTGCCGGCTTCCTTCACCTCGAGGACGGGCACTCCAGCGGACTCGGCCGCTTGCCGGGCCGAGAGGGCATCGCCGCGCAGGTCCTGGCGCGACGCAAGCGCGAACGCACGAGCATCGAAGCCCTCCGCCCGCAGGAGTCTCGCCGCGACGTATCCATCGCCGCCGTTGTTACCTGCCCCGCAGAGGGCAAGCGCACGACCCCTGAAACCGAGGCAGGCGCGCGCCGCGCTCGCCATGGCTGCCCCCGCGCGCTCCATGAGCTCGAGTCCGGGGATGCCCTCCCCTTCGATGGCGGCGCGGTCGATGGCCCGCATTTCGGACGCGGTGGCGAGCCTCATGTGGCAGTTGCCTCCAGGATCACGGCCGCTGCCGCGATACCCCCGTCATGGGTGAGCGTCAGATGCGACCTGTCTGCCCGTATCGACTGGACGGCCTCAAGGACCGCTCCGCTGAACACAAGGCGCGGCGGGCCCTTCTCCCGGACTACCTCCACCTCGCGAAATTGCAGGCCGGCCGGCGCTCCCAGCGCCTTCAAGGCCGCCTCCTTGGCCGCAAAACGAGCCGCATATCGGTTCGCGCGGTCCTTCACCGCGTCGCAGAAGGTCCGCTCGCGAGCGGTGAACACCCGCTCGAGAAAGCGCGCCGCGTGATCGGAGGCAAGCAGGCGCTCGATGCGCCTCACCTCCACGATATCGAGACCGAAGCCGACGACCATGGGAGAAACCCCTGCTCCGATGCGGTCGAAAGGGCATCGGACGACCTCGAATCCAAGATCGGTGTCATTTCTCCACGGCGCATTCCACTGGCACCGAAGGGCGCGCTCCACTCCCTCATTGGGCCACCCCCGCCCGCAGGAGGTCCTTCATCTCTCGTACTGCTCGTTCCATGCCCACCATGATGGCGTAGCTGACGATGGCGTGCCCGATGTTGAACTCCTCCACCTCCGCGATGGCCGCCACCGGAAGTATGTTCTGATAGTTGAGACCGTGTCCGGCCGCCACCCTGAGGCCAAGCTTGGCTGCGGCCTTGGCCGCATCGACGATGCGGACGAGCTCGCGGCGGCGGTCCTGGGCAAGCCGTGCGTCGCAGTACCTGCCAGTGTGGATCTCGACCACGTCGGCTTCCACGCGGTGCGCGGCGCGCACCTGGTCGATGTCGGGATCGATGAAGATCGAGGCGGCAATTTCGGCGTCCTTGAGGGTTTTCACGACCTTGCGGATCGCGTCGCGCCCGGCCGCCACGTCGAGCCCCCCTTCGGTGGTGAGCTCCTCGCGTCGCTCCGGCACGAGCGTGCAGGCGTCCGGCTTGGCCTCGAAGGCGAGCTTCACCATGTCCTGGGTGGCGGCCATCTCCAGATTCAGGCGGGTCTGGACGGTTCGACGGAGGATTGACAGATCTCGTTCCTGGATGTGCCTTCGGTCCTCGCGCAGGTGGATGGTGATCTGATCGGCGCCAGCCATCTCGGCCAGCATGGCGGCCTTCACCGGGTCGGGATAGCTCGTGCGGCGCGACTGGCGCAGGGTCGCGACGTGGTCGACATTCACTCCGAGGCGGGCGGGCATGGTGGCGCGAATCTACCGCGCCGCCTTCCGGTGCGCGAGCCTGGCGCGCGCCTTTTTTCGCCACCAGGATCCCCAACCCGCACCATCTTGTTGCAGTGTCGGGGCGGCCTCAGCTTCCCCCACCAGGTTCTCCGAGCGCCCGCACGATCTCTTCGGCAATCCGCTCCGCGTGTGAGGTGATCTCGGCCGCATCGGGCCCCTCGACGAGCACGCGCACCTTGGTCTCGGTGCCGGAGTAGCGCACGATGACGCGCCCTTCACTGCCGAGCGCTTGCTCCGCCGCGAGGATCGCTGCCTTCACGCCGGATAGTTCATCAAGCGGCCGCTTCTCCCGGATGGAGAGATTCCTCTGCACCTGCGGCACTGGCTGGAAGCACTTCGCCAACCTCGAAAGCGGGATGCCCTCCCGCAGCATCACGGCGAGGAGGTTCAGGGCAGCGCACACTCCATCGCCGGTCGTGACGTGGTCGAGGAAGACGAGATGCCCAGATTGTTCCCCACCAAAGTTGTAGCCAGATCGGCGCATTTCATCGACCACGTAGCGGTCGCCCACCTGTGTGCGAACGACCCGCCCGCCCATCTCGCGCAGGGCGTGCTCGAGGCCCACGTTGCTCATGACGGTCGCCACCACCGTGTCCCGGGCCAGCATCTTCCGCTTCAGGAGATCGCGGCCCACGATGGCCATGATGGCATCCCCATCCACGAGGCAGCCGTTCTCGTCGGCGACGATGACGCGATCCGCATCTCCGTCGAGCGCGATTCCCAGGTCAGCGCGGCTTTTCTTGATGGCCTTGGCCATCGACTCCGGGTGCACGGCGCCGCATCCATCGTTGATGTTCTTGCCGTCCGGGCGCGCGTTGAGGCAGATCACCTTCGCTCCCAGCTCCTCGAAAACCGCCGGGGCGACCTTGTAGGCTGCCCCGTGGGCGCAATCGACGACCACCGTCATCCCGGCGAGGGTGAGCTTGCGGGGGAAGAGCGACTTGAGGAAGACGACGTAACGGCCCCCCGCGTCGTTGATGCGCACCGCCTTACCGATGCGGTTGGCAGTGGGGCGAAGGGCATGAAAGTCGTCTGTCACGCCCTCACCGGGCCTGCCCAAGACGAGCCGCTCGATGCGCAGTTCCATTTCGTCGGGCAGCTTGAAACCGTCCGCCGAGAAGAACTTGATGCCGTTGTCCTGGTACGGGTTATGGCTCGCGCTGATCACGACGCCCGCATCGGCACGCATCGACTCGGTGATGAAGGCGATGCCGGGCGTGGGAAGCGGACCGCACAGCATCACGTCCACGCCCATCGAGCAGATGCCGGAGGCGATGGCCTGTTCGAGCAGGTAGCCGGATAGACGCGTGTCCTTGCCGATGACGATCCGGTGCCGGTGCAGTCCATTGCGCACGAGATAGGCGAGAGCACGGCCGAGCTTCAGGGCCATCTCGGCCGTCATGGGGTGGATGTTGGCCACGCCGCGCACGCCATCGGTGCCGAACAGCCGTCTGACGGGCGCCGACTGGGCCGGCGCTGGATCAAGCTCGGCGGTCAATTCCCGACGGGGCGTCGCCTGCTCGGCGGGTTGCGTAAGATCACGGGTGGTCATCGCGAACGCGAACCTCCTTCATCGTGGTTGAGGGGTGACTCTCAGGTCCTTACTCCCGCTTCAGCTCCACCGTTCCCTGAGAGGGATAGAGCGATTCGACGCGCACTCCGGCGGGCAGGCGAAGCGACTCGGGGCGCACGAACCAGGACGCCACGCCAGGACCGGTACGAGAGAGATCGATGGTGACGGGGCCAATGTCCGATCCGTCGAGAGAACGCAGGCGGGCCCACGGTCCCGAGACAGAAACGTGGAGGTTGGCCGGAAGGGGTGTGGTGGCCTCGAGCCCGCTCGGAAGCCGCGCCTCGAGCGGCACGCTGAAGCTGTACGAGACGAGCCGCTCTCCGTGGACGACGAAAAGCAACGCCAGCGCCACCGCGACGGAGAGGAGGAGAAGTCCGCGCTCAGATCGCCTCACGACCCCCCTCCTTGCCTTCGCCGTCGCGCCTCGGCCCCCGCTGAAGGCGCGTGAACAATCCGGCGATGCCGGTTGGCTGGGAAGTCGCGAGAAGGCGAGCCAGATGTCTTCTCAGGCCACCCTCGTCGAGCCCGCGATGCATGGTGCCGTCCACGGCCAGCGAGATCTCGCCGCGCTCCTCCGACACCACGACGACCACTGCATCGACCTCCTCCGCGAGACCGAGTGCAGCCCGATGACGGGTGCCGAGATCGCGAACGATCCGGGTGGAGGTGAGCGGGAACAGGCAACTTGCCGCCGCCACCCGCCCACGCTGCAACACCACCGCCCCGTCGTGCAACGCGCCGCCCGGGTGAAAGAGCGCGAGGAAGAGCTCGTGGGAAGGCTCGGCATCGATCTTGACTCCCGTCTCGATGATCTCGTCGAGAGCACCGAGACGCTCCACCGCGATGAGGGCACCTCGCTTTCGGCTCGACAGCTCGGTCACCGAACGCGCCACGATCTCGATCACCCCGGAATGGGTGCGCCGCTCGTCCGGAGCGAGCCCGGTGAGAAAGCTGCTGCCCCGGCCAAGGTGCGCAAGACCACGGCGGATGTCGGCCTGGAACAGCACGATGACCCCGAAGATGAACGAGTAGGTGAGAAAGTGCCCGAGCAGCCAGTTCAGGGTGAGCAGGTTCGCCCACTGCGAGCCCAGATACCCCACACCGAGGAGGAACAGCCCCACCAGAACGTTCACGGCTCGGGTTCCCCGGATGAGCAAGAGAACCCGGTAGAGAAGAAAGCCAACGACCGCGACATCCAGCACGGCGCGCCCGACTTCTTGCCAGCCCGAGCCAGGCCCGAGAAGGTACTTCACGAGACCCGGCACGGGCAGACTCATGATCGGTCTTTACCCTCCACGCGTTGGCTCCCCATTGCGCTTCGAGTTTAGCGCGTTCCCGGCTGGGGGGAAGCCTCTCGGATCGCGGCCGCCACGAGCGCGGCCTGCTTCGCGGCTGCCACGTCGTGGACGCGCAAGAATTCGACCCCCGCCAGGACGCAGGCGGCGACCGCGGCCAGCGTGCCAGGAAGCCGTTCCAGAACGCGAGCGCCCGAGATCTCCCCGATGAAGCTCTTGCGCGAGGGGCCGACGAGGAGCGGCCGCCCCAACCGGCGCAGCCGACGCAGGGAGGCGAGAAGAGCGACGCTGTGCGCTGCCTTTTTTGCAAACCCGAGCCCCGGATCGAGGAGGATGTGCTCCTCTTTGACACCCGCCCTTACAGCCCGCGCCAGCGCATCGGCGAGTTCGCGCTCCACCTCGCCAACCACGTCCGAGTAGTGGGCCAGCGCCGCCATGCTGGATGGCGTGCCGCGCATGTGCATGAGGACGACCGGCACCCCCCGCTCGGCGACGAGGTCCCTCAGCGCCGGGTCCGCCAGGGCGGAGACGTCGTTTACCATGTCCGCGCCCGCGCTTAGCGCCGCGCGCGCCACCTCCGCCTTGCGGGTGTCGATCGAGAGCGGTGCGGAACAGCGCCGCGCGCGCAAGAGCTCGATCACGGGGACCACTCGATCCATCTCGATCTGGACCGGCACCTCGGACGCGAGAGGCCGGGACGATTCTCCCCCCAGATCGACGATATCGGCTCCCTCGGCCAGCAGCCGCTCCGCCTTTTCCGCCGCGCTCTCGGGGGAACAAGAGGTCCCGCCATCGGAAAACGAGTCGGGCGTGACGTTGACGACGCCCATGAGAAAGGGGCCGGACCCTTCGAAGACCCGGCCCCCGATGCAGAGGGTGCGCACTCAGCTCTCCCGGTTCGCTCTTCGGGTGCGCTATGGAAACCGAGCGCGGGCGTTCACGCTTTTCCCGGCTCCACCTTGGGAACCGGTATCGTGTCGAGAAGGCCCGGCTTCTTCGCCTTCTCAGCCGTGGCGGGGGCAGAGGGCGTCGACTTGGGGGGCGGCGGCCGGTTGATCCTCCCGCCCGCCATGAGGATGTCGATGTCCGACGCGTCGATGGTCTCGTGCTCGAGCAGCGCGTCAGCGATCCTGGTCAACATCTCCTGGTTCTGCTGCAGGACCTTCTTGGCGCGCTCGTACTGCTCGGTAACGATGCGCCTCACCTCGGTGTCGATGTCTCGCGCGGTCTGCTCGGAGTAGGTCTGTACCGTTCCCATTTCGCGCCCCAGAAAGACCTCCCCTTCCTTCTTGCCGAAGGCAAGCGGACCCAATTTTTCGCTCATTCCCCACTCGCACACCATGCTGCGCGCGAGGTTGGTGGCCACCTCGATGTCGTTGCCGGCGCCGGTCGTCTTCTGGCCGAAGGTGATCTCCTCGGCGATGCGGCCACCCATCAGGATGGCGATCTGGTTGAGCGCGAACTCCTGATTCACGTTGAGCCGATCCTCCTGGGGCAGCTGCTGGGTGAGGCCGAGCGCTCGCCCGCGAGGGATGATGGTGACCTTGTGCACGGGATCGGTTCCGGGAAGGATCCTGGCCACGAGCGCGTGCCCGCCCTCGTGGATCGCAGTGGTGCGCTTCTCCTTCTCGCTGATGATCATCGAGCGTCGCTCGCTGCCCATCAGCACCTTGTCCTTCGCGAACTCGAAATCGCCGATCTCGAGTCGTTCCTTGTTCCGACGCGCCGCATAGAGCGCGGCCTCGTTCACCAGGTTCTCGATGTCGGCGCCGGAGAACCCTGGCGTCCCGCGGGCAATCTGGGTGAGGTCCACCTGCGAATCGAGCGGGGTCTTCTTCGTGTGGACCTTCAAAATCCCGAGCCGCCCGTTGAGGTCGGGGCGCGGCACCACGATGCGGCGGTCGAAGCGACCCGGACGAAGCAGCGCCGGATCGAGGACATCGGGCCGGTTGGTGGCGGCGATGAGAATGACTCCCTCGTTGGATTCGAAACCGTCCATCTCGACGAGCAACTGGTTCAGGGTCTGCTCGCGCTCGTCGTGGCCTCCGCCCAGCCCGGCGCCGCGGTGGCGCCCGACGGCGTCGATCTCATCGATGAAGATGATGCAGGGGGCGTTCTTCTTGCCCTGCTCGAACAGGTCGCGCACGCGACTCGCTCCCACGCCGACGAACATCTCCACGAAGTCAGAGCCCGAGATGGAAAAGAATGGCACACCCGCCTCGCCAGCCACCGCGCGCGCAAGAAGCGTCTTGCCCGTGCCTGGCGGCCCCATGAGCAGGACGCCCTTCGGGATGCGACCACCGAGACGCGTGAACTTCTTCGGATCCTTCAGGAACGAGATGATCTCCTCGAGCTCGTCCTTCGACTCATCGATGCCAGCCACGTCGGCGAAGGTGATCTTGTTGTGGTGTTCGGTCATGAGCTTCGCCTTCGACTTGCCGAAGCTCATCGCCTTGCCGCCACCCGACTGCAGCTGACGCATGAAGAAGAAGAAGAGCAAGAACAGGAAGACGAGCGGCAAGTACTGCACGAGCACGGTGACCCAGAACGAGTTGCCCTCGGGCTTGTCGTACTGGACGACGACGCCATGTTTCTGGAGGTTCGTGAAGATCGATGTCATCGGGTCGATCGGGCCGACCGTCCGAAACTCGCTGTTGTCCTTCATCCTCCCGACGTAGTTGACGTTGTCCTTCACCGTGACTTCGCGCACCTCATCCCGCTCCACCTTGGCGATGAAATCCGAGAAGGCGAGCTCCCGTTGCTTGTGATCGTGCGCGGCAAAGAACTGGTAGAACGCGACGAACATCAGGATCAGCACGACCCATAGCAGGACGGTCTTGTAGGACTGGCGCAAAGCTCTCACTCCTTCCGCCGAGACGCTGGTCCGCTCAGAACCCCGCACTCGACCGAGTCATTCCGGAGCGGGTCGCGGGCAAACGAGCGCCTGGAACCGCTCTACCCTTATAGCAGGCGTGACGCGCGGGCGCAGTCCCGTCGCTCGGACGCATGACGAATCTAGCCCGTTTGCCCTACGACACAAACTCTCGTCTTTTCGAGTCATTAGAGTGGACACCACCGCGCCTCGAGCGACGAGACGTCTGCGGCGCGCATCCCCAGCTCCGGGATGGCGAGCACCTCGCCCCGGAGCGTGGCAACGACGACGAGCTCGTCGCGACGGAGGCGCGGCACCTTTCGGTCGATGAGCCAGGCCTTCAGCTTCTTCTTGCCACGCCCGCCCTCCGGCCGAAAACGGTCCCCGGGGCGACGCCCCCTCAGCTCGAGCGGCCAAGGGGGCGGCTCGTCTGAAGTCCACGAGAGCTCGACGCATGCGTCCCTTTTGGGTATAGGGTACCGACCCGGCCCGAGGATGAGGACACAGGGCACCGGGGCGGGCGCTTGCTCGGGCAGTCCGAGTTCGACGAGACCTCGACCTACGCGCGCCTCGATGCCGCCGGGGAGAGCGATCCGGCCGGGCTGCTGCCTCGTCACCAGCCGGAGGATGGCTTCGACGTGGTGGGCACAAAGTTCACCCTCGCTGCTGTTCGCAGCTTGCCAGAGGCGGCGCACGGCGCGGCGGCACACGGCCCCGGGGAGAACGAGAAGGGAGGCCAGATCCGCCCGAAGGGCGCCGACAGGGACAGCATGCGTCGCGAGTTCTTCGAGCGCCCGGTCATCCTCGCGCAGGAGATCCGCCGTCCGCGCCAGCTGGCGCTCAACGCTGGGTGAGAGCTCCTTCAGGAGCGGAACGATCTCCGCCCGGATGCGATTGCGCAAGAACCGAGGGGTCGCATTGGTTGGGTCCTCCCGAAACTGGATGTGGCGGTGATCGAGGTACGCGAGCACTTCGGAGCGCGAACGGTCGATGAGAGGACGGACGAGCGCGCCGCGCTGCGCCGGGATTGCGGCAAGGCCGCGCGCGCCGGCCCCGCGCAGGATCCGGTGTAGGACCGTCTCCGCCTGGTCGCTCAAGGTATGGCCGGTTGCGACGCGGTGCGCTCCTGCCCGCTCGGCGGCTTCCCCGAGAGCTCGATAGCGCGCGCGCCGCGCAGCGTCCTGAAGGTTGCCACGCTCGTCCACCTTGACCGCCACCCGCTCCAGCGCCACGCTCAGCCTGTCGCACAGCACGGCGCAGAACTCTCCATCCTGCGCGCTCCCGGCGCGAAGCCCGTGATCGATGTGGCAAGCGCTCACGGTGCCCATCAGCCTCGCATCCCTTAGCGCACAGAGCACTGCGACGAGTGCCGTGGAATCGGGGCCGCCCGACAGCGCGGCAAGCACATGCTCATCTGGCCGGAGCAAGCGCCGACAGCGAACGGTTTCGAGCACCGCCGCTTCGAAATGATGGAGGGCTCGGGTGCTCACAAGGGAAAGGCGAGCGGTGCTTTTTTGTAGCGCTGACTGATCGGCCTGGACATAGAGCGGAATGCACCTTGAGCGCGGCGGGTTTCATGGTCGAACGCCGGAAGTCGATTCGGGAACCAGGCGGATCGAAACCGGGCAGCTTGCAAACGATGAGAGGGGTCCCACACCGAATCTTGCCAACCTTGATTTTTAAGCGCTGGGCCTAGGGGTCCCCCCCCTCCCCCTCTGGGCCCACCGAGGGGCCGGCAGAAATGCCGGCTCCTCACTTTTTTCGGACCCCTCGCCGCTCGCGATGCCTTTCTGGATCGCAGGCAGCCGCACGCTCGGGAGGTCCTTTTGGTGCTCCTCCGGGATGCGACTGACAGATGCAACCCCTTCGCGAGAATCCTTCCAGCAGGTCCCCTTTTGAACGCGCCCGCCCATACCACACCGAGGGCGCGCACGAGTGCACGCCTCAGGCGGAGGGCGACGCCGTAGACGCAACATCGGAGATGGGCCAATTGGGCCCTGAGCAACTTGACCAGCTGACCAGGGCTCGCGTACAAGCTACTTTATCCTCTGACATTCAGGAGACGGAGAGGAATGCCCGGTACCGACAAGCGAAAGCAGTCCCTCTACTTTCCGGAAGACATGCTGAACGAGATCCAGACGGAAGCCAATCGTCAGGATCGTTCACTCTCCTGGATCGTGCAGCAGGCTTGGCGCATCTCGCGCGGAGAGATCATGCGCTTCCCATCCGTCAACGACGTCCTGTCCGGTGTCGCGCGTGAAGACGAGCGGGAGGAAAAGGGGCAGTAGCCGTCGCGCTGGTGGTATCGCCGCGAATGAAACGAGCGCTTGGCAATCCCGACCGGTCGGACGGGATTGGGAATGCCCCAAACTCGTGTGCGAGACATCTCCGACGGTGCTGCTAAGGGAGGGGCTTCGCGCGAGTGCCCCAGGCGAGCCCTGTGAAGCCACAAGCAGCGCAGCCCGCACTCGGACCCCACAGCGGCGACGCGCGTCCGAGTGCCCTCCAGCCGGAAAATCCGGGCTCCTCGGCTGGTGCGGAGTGAGGACATGGAAGGCCCGGAGGACCCGAGCGGTCCTCCCGCGAGGGAAATGGTACGCCTGAGCGCCCGAAAGTCGGCCCTCCCGGCGAGGAAGATGGAACGGCCGATCACCTGAAGGGTGACCTCTCCGGCGAGGAAGCGGATGCTTCGCCTGGAGAAAAAGGCGACCGCACGCCCGATCCCGAAGAGGGTGCAACTCAGCACCCGAGAAGTGGCTCTCCCCCGCTCCAGACAACCTTCAAGTGGCGAAGCGCGAAGGTCATCGTGCTTCTCCTGGTCACGGCGGCAGCTGTGGTCGGGGCCTTTGCGCACCTCAGGTGGAAGGAGCGGCGCATCGTCGCAATTTCTATCGAACGCGCTCAGGCTCTCGTGCGCTCGGACACCTGGCTTGGCTACACCGAGGCGGCTGCCTTGCTGGGTATCAAGGCAGCCAAGTCCGATCCCGTGGAAGCTGGCGCGCTGCGCGCCTTTGCGCTGAGCATGCTCTGGGCGGACTACCGCGACAGGGCCGCAGCAAGCCGAGCGAATGATGCCCTCGTCGAACCCCTGCGAGCCAAGAACGTGCCCGCGGATGCGCAGCTGGCCGTGGCAGCCATATCTCTGGGCCATGCCCGCGCTGGTGACGCGCTCGCATATGCCTCCCGCGCTGGCGAAACGGGGCTCGCGAAGGTCCTCGCCGCCCGGGTGGCGCTCATGGCCGGCAACTCGACCCTCGCCGCCGAAGCAGTGGACCAGGCGCTCGCCATCGAGCCCGACTTGCCCCCCGCGCTCGCGTTGCAGGGTGACCTGCTTCGGCGTGGCGGCCACGCCGAGAAGGCACGGCAAGCCTACCTGCACGCTCTCAGTTCTTCCGAGCGCGAACTGGAGGTGGGGTTTTCCGGGTCCTCGACGCGCGCACGAGCTTCCGCCCCGAACCCCCGAGCCACCTTCGGGCTTGCGAAGCTTGCCCTCTCGCGCGCGCTCCCGCCAGACCAGGCCACCGCTCCTCTCGGGAAACTTCTCGACGACCGCACTGGGTCACCGCAGGTGGAACGAGCCCGCGCCGCGCTCTTCTTGTCGGCACTCCAGGCTCGAGCGGGCGACCGCCAGGGAGCCAGCGAATCCATTGACAAGGCCGGACTCGACGCCGCCCTGCGCGGGTGGCTCGAGAAGGCGTCCAGCCAGCTCGAGGTCGAGCGCGGTTCCTACAGGGTGCCCGATGGGACACCCGACGTGCTCGTCAGCGCGAGCGACGACGACCCCTACGTTCCACCGCCACCTCCTCCACCCAAGGCGGAGGAATCGCCGCGGCACGTCATCTACGGCTTTCGGATCCAGCCGCTCACAAAAGGCACGAAGGCGGGAACCCACTCGAGGCACAAGAAGACGACGCGCTCGGCGGGTCGCTCAAGCCGTTAGGAGATGGTCGCGCAGGTTGGTGTGACCGGCTCACCAGCGGCGGTGCGCCTCGCCGCCACTGGCGCCGTATCGGCCGCTGGCTCAGGAGGGACCCTTCATGCCCGGGTCGCCCCCATATAAGCAGTAGGATACCGTGCGATCGGTCCAGCGGTCTCCCGTTCCAGGTGGCGATCCCTTCTGGCCCGCCCAGTCGCCGAACCTCGACCAACCTTCGCAGGGATTGAATCCCAGGGGTTCTGATCTACTGGGCAATCGACCCGCATGCTGGCTCCGAGACGCCGAAACACCTGGGATGGCGCGGGCTTCCCGGCGGGTCCGCTGAAGTAAGACGGGATTCTGCAACGTCGCACCATGCGCGCCATGCGGCAAAGCTGCATCGCGTTGTTCCAGGTCGCCTCTACCACCCCGATGCCGTGCCGCGAGCAGGAGGGAGTCTTCGCCGGCGCGGCGGGGGCTTGCGAGAACAGACCGGCAGAGCCCAGCCTCGGCAAGCAGGAGACCCAGCGCAGGCCAGGTTTCTCGACCCGCGCGCCACCTCGGCTGCCATCGCCCGCGAGCAAGCAGAGAGCTCGCTCGCCGCTCGGCTGGCCGCTTTGCGGCAAAGCCTTGCCCGGCACTGTCCGGACGTCGAGTCGGAGCCCGGCCTACAGGTCGGCCACCTTCACGGTTGCGCTCTCACCGTCAAATGCGGCGGCCCGGCGATGGTGCGGAAGAAGCCGTGCTCTCCTGCATGCAGGGAAGTGCAGCTCAGCACCGCTGTCCCCGCCCCGGCGATGAGGCTCCACCAGCGCGTTGTTCGCTTCTCGGCTCGAGGAAGACATCAGCGCACGCGCACGAAATGGCGGCTCCACCTGCATTCATTGCGCGCATGGCCGGCCCAAGAGCGGGACTCGAGGTAAAACCATCCGACCCGTTGCCCGCAGAGCGGGCAACGTCGTGCCCAAGATGGCGGCACGCTCGGCCTGGAGAGGCGAAAATGCCCAACGAGCGCGCTGTCGTGTGCCCGGCATACGGGCTGCACCCTCTCGCCACCAACCGTCACTGCCACCCCGGAGAAGGCTTGAGAATGACCCCTCGCCTCGGCGCTCGGCGCCCCCATTCCCGCTGCGGCACCAGCCGCGATTGAACTCTGGACCCGATGCTGCGTCCTCCGCCCAGCGGCGTGCGCTGCGTTGACGATCCGGATGGAGCCCTCTTGCGGCCTGAAATGCGCGGCGCAGCCAGGGCCATCCTTCCAGCGTGGCACGGCTCGCCGCGCCGCGGGAAGCCCTCGCGTGGCAGGGCCACGAGGCCATTGCCTTCCTCGAGCAGCGTCAGACATTCCCTCGGCGCAGGGCAATCGCGGGCGAACCATCTATCGGGCACCGCCTGCGGGTGCCGGGCAACCTCACATCGTGCGACGCGACGCACAGTGTGGTCTTCCTCCTTGAGATGCGGGCGCGTGCTGGGCTCTTTCGAGGGCCGAACCCTGGAGATCGTCGAGGACAGCGTCAGCACCTTCGAACTCGAGACGAGGCAAGACGTGGGCATCGCCGTCACCGCGGAAGCGCACGCGGTGCCGCACCAAGACGCTGAGCACGTCGCCGACCATTCACCAAGCGCGGCACTGGAAGGGGCGGCTGCGGATCTGCCCGTGCGGCGGGCGGCGGGGGCCGCCGCGAGAACCGCGCGGACGGGCCAGATCGGTGACCGCAAGATCTTCGCGATGCCGGTCCGCGTGCGCAGCGGGGAGAAGGGAGAAGACGCGCCGTAGACCGCGACCCGCGCAGGCGAGCCTCGCTCGATCCCTTGCGGCGAGTCCCTCGGCAGCGGGCGAAGAGCTGCCATATCGGAGCGACTCCCCTGGCGGGAGCTTCCGAGCACCAACGAGCGGTCAGCGGGCTGCCGACCGTTTTGGAACCTCAAGCGAAGGAGAGCGAGGAAGTCATATGAAACTGAAGACATTGGCGCAGCTGGCCGGAGGGATCCTGATTCTGAGCGCACCCGTCCTGACAGTTCGCGCGGCGGAAGCGCAGGCCAAGGCCGAACCCGACCTGACTCAGCGGGTGGCGGACCTGGAGGCCTACGTGACGAATGCGGCCCGTGGAACCGACGCCGCGGGCTCCAAGGTGGGCTCCAAGCTGTCCGACGTGCCCGGCCCAGGCCACAACGGGTGGATGATGACCAGCTCTGCGCTCGTGCTGTTCATGACACTCCCCGGCCTTGCCCTGTTCTACGGCGGCCTGGTGCGCCGCAAGAACGTCCTGTCGGTCCTGGCCCAGTGTCTCGGGCTCGCAGGCCTGGTCACCATCCTGTGGTGGCTGGCCGGCTACAGCCTCGTCTTCTCGGACAACGGCGGTCCCTTCATCGGGAGCCTCAAGCATGCGTTCTTGCGCGGCGTGGACTCCAAGCCGAACACGAACTACTCCTACTGGGTCTCGCACAATGTCTTCTCGATGTACCAGCTCATGTTTGCGATCATCACCCCGGCCCTCATCGTCGGAGCAATCGCCGAGCGCATGAAGTACTCGGCGATTCTCCTTTTCATGACCTGCTGGATGTTCCTCGTCTACTTCCCGCTGGCACACATGGTGTGGGGCATCACGGGGTTCATGAACGGGGTCTCCAATGCCAACGCCACCATCAAAGCCATAGACTTCGCGGGCGGCACCGTCGTGCATATGTCCTCCGGCTGGTCCGCCCTAATCCTGTGCCTCATCCTGGGCAAGCGACGCGGATTTCCTTCCGAACCCATGCCGCCGCACAGCCTCGTCCTTTGCATGATCGGCACGGGCATGCTCTGGGTCGGCTGGTACGGTTTCAATGCCGGCAGTGCTGTGGCCGCAGATGGAATCGCGTCGAACGCTTTCATGACGACCACCCTGGCCACCGCGGTCGCGTCCTTCACCTGGGCCATGCTGGAATACGCGCTCAAGGGCAAGCCGAGCGTCCTCGGCTTCTGCTCGGGAGCCGTGGCCGGGCTGGTCGTCGTGACGCCCGCCTGTGGATTCGTCACGGCGAACGGCGCCATCATCATCGGCGTGCTCGCCGGGCTGGTCCCCTTCTTCGCTTGCTTCAAGCTGAAGAACTGGCTCGGCTACGACGACGCGCTTGACACCTTCGGCGTGCACGCGGTGGGGGGCACACTCGGGGCCTTCCTAACCGGAATCCTGGCCACGACCGACGTGAACGCGAATCTGCTGACCAACCTCAAGGACGTCGTCGGCAAGCGCCTCTGGGTCTACCAACTCGAAGCAATGGCCGTGACGCTCGTCCTGGCAGTTGGAATGACCGTCATTATCGCGTTCGTCGTGAAGTCCGTGCTGGGTCTGCGCCCCACGGAGGACACGGAGATCATGGGACTCGACATCGTCGAGCACGGCGAGGAGGGCTACAGCGCGGCGGCTTGACCAGCGCACGCGACGCCCCCTGTTCAGGGCAGGAAAGGATGGGAGCGGGGCTCCGATGCCCCGCTCCCCCGGTTCTCTCACACACCGTAGCGCTCTTCTGCTCGCGAAAAACAGAGGGCACTCTTGGAACAGGAACCGTGCGCGTTTGACGCGCGCCGAGGGAATACCCTTGCATCGCCTTCCATTTGGAACTCCGGGTGCTTGATTGCGCACTGTGGGCGCAGCCGATGACACGCAGTCGCGGGGGGCGGGAGTGCAACCCCCGGAAAGTGGCCTGCTCCTGGTGAGCACACCCCTGCTATGCGTCCATGCGGAGCTACACATTCGGAAGCAGAGAGCGCCGCAATCGGCGAACGTAGCAGCGTTGCGAAACCATCGACGAAGGGTGCAGTAGAGGCGCAACCGCGCCAGCGTGGACGCGACATTGTAGCGGCGGTGCAGGACGATGTGCTCCGAGGCTGACGCGCCGACCTGGTCTCGGCACCACGAACGACAGCCCGGATGATGTGTTGCAGTCCAGCTTGAGGACCTGCGGAAAGAGGCCGGGAGCATTCTGACGCCGGCCACGGCTGTGCATATGGGCTGCTGCACATCTGGCGATATGCGCTGCAGTCCATATCTGCCTGTTTCTTGCGAGCCCTTCAGCTCTCTCACGTCATGGGCAGGTGCATCGTGTTCCTTGCTCGCGGAATGCAGCGAGCCGACGGATAGGACACGATGGACGCGGATGCGCAAGCACAGCCCGGATCGCCTGTGAAGTGAGCGATGCCCTGATGTCGCCAGGCCGAGCCCACAGCGTCGGCGGCGTGAGCGCTGTTCGCACCGCCAGCCGCAACCTCCGGCCGGCCGGACGCAGTCGTGGTGGACCCGACGAGGCCTACCACAACTGCACGGGAGGCCGGCCCCGCCACTTGTGGCCTAATCAAGACCTCCCCACGGATAGATCCGGGGGTTCCAAGAGGTGGAGCTGATGCTCGCGCATCATCTCGTCGGTCGTTCTCCGGAGCCCTCGCGTTTGCGCCGCTGGCTAAGCCGTCTCCGACCTCGCGACCAATGTCGCCTCCTAAAACTCCCCCTTGCCCGACCGTTTCATGCGTTGGGGTGCGCGCGCGCATGACAACTCTCTTCGGCGGGCAACCCGCTCCGAGGCGAAGCACCTGGAGAAGGGGGTACCCCACCCCGCTCGTAGGTTCGTCCTGCCCGCTCGATGCCGCCGGTCGCGGAAGCGGCCTCGCACCCGGCGAGGGCACAGCGCCTGACAGGCACCGAGCGTGTCTTCAGCATTCGAGGAGCTTCTGATTGCCACTCTCCCCGGGCGGGACACGCCCGGGAGCCGCCGTTCCTCCCACGACGCAGAAGGCGCGGGACTTCCCGGCGGGGTCAGGTGACAGAAAAGCCTGTGCAGAGTTCCTTTCCAGATGACCAGTCTCTCGAGCGGGCAGCTCAGCCGCGGATAGCCTGAAGTACCCAGAGCGATCACACGAGTCGATGCGCCCCTGGAAAGACATTTAGTGAAGCACGTTACACCCATACGGTTCGTGGTTTCAAAGGAAGATCGTTCCCGACGTCTGACCGATGATTCGTGCCGCGCGCCTTGACGTTTCGCGCACTTGGCCACCTTTCTCGCCTCTGAAATTGTTGCACTTGCAGGTTCCGGGCGGAAGGTGAGCCACACGAATCCCTACCCCGACGTCTGATGCGCGAAGCGGTGACGCTCAGCCTTCCGGATGATCGGTTTTTCGTCTTGCGGGCACGCTGGCCCCGGGCACGATGACCAATTGCTACCGGCACAGTCGCCGTGACGAGTAACCGCGTGGTCCTCGGATAGGTCACGCAACCGATTTCGGACCAGGGTTGGGAGCTGGAAGCGCTCCGGAACACCGGGCAGGTACCGGAGTTCGTGGAGGTACGCGCGGCGAAAATAGTGCCCTCACCTCGCCTCGCAGTTCTTCGGCCTGCCCTGTCTTAGCGACCGGTAAAAGACTGCGGCAGCATGTCGCTGCCTCCTGAGCGAGCGGTTGCTGCATAGGAGGCAAGCAAGTCCGGCATCTTTGGAGGAAAAAAGGCCGCCTACGCAGGGAACCTCAGGCGGGCATACCCCCTGCACATGCCTATCCGCGAAGAACGAATTACTGAACGTCAAATCGAAGAAAAGGGGACTTACGTGTTCAAGACTGCACGCTCATGCCTGGCAGCCGCGCTTCTTTGGCCGCTCCCCATTTTGGCCCAAACACCGCCGGCGACGCAGACCCCCGCACCGGCCGCACCGGCCGCACCGGCGCCGGCACCCTCCCAGCCAGCCAAGCCTGCCTGGTACAACGCCGTGACATTCAGCGGGCTCGTGGACGCCTACTATCAGCTCAGGTTCGACGCGGCCCAGGACGCCCTGATCAACCAGCGCGCGTTCGACGGAGACCCCGTGGGAGGCGCCGGATTCAACCTGGGGTACGTGAAGCTCTCGGCCGCCATGGCGCCATCCCCGGTCGGATTCCGCCTCGACCTCGGATTCGGACCCACCGCCGACGCCATCGATCGGGCCGCATTCTTCGCCACCGCCGGTAACCCACGAGCCGCCTATCAGCCGACCGCCGCCCATTACGTCCAGCAGGCCTATGCCGCTTTGAAACTTGGCCCGGTTGAGCTCAACGTCGGCCGCTTCGTGACAGCCGCCGGCGCGGAGGTGATCGAGGCGAAGGACAACTGGCTCTACTCCCGCTCGCTCCTCTTCAACCTCGTTCCGATCACTCATACCGGCGTTCGGGCGGTGGTCCCGATCACCGATACCCTGAGCCTGACAGTCGGTGCCAACAACGGTTGGGACGCGGTCAAGCTCAACTACCCCGGAAAGACTGCCCAGGCATCCCTCGCATGGACCGGGCCCCGCTCAACCACCTTGGCCGCCAACCTCTACATCGGGAACAACCCCACCACCTGGGCGGGACTCCCCAACACCAATGGGAACCTGCGCACCCTCATCGACGTCGTCGCCGGCACCACCGCTGGACCGCTCTCGTTCAGCGCCAATTTCGACTGGGCCACGGAAGCGGCCGACCCGTGGTTTGGCTTTTCAGGCATGGTTCGCTATTCGCTGCCCGGCGACTTCCTCCGCGTCACTGGTCGCGGCGAGTTCGTGAAGGACTACAATGGAGTTCGCTTCGCCACCGGAATCGATACCGAGGTCTTCGAGTTGACGGGCGGCCTGGCCTTGCCCGTCGGGTCGAATGCCGAGCTCCGCCTCGAGGGCCGCTACGATCACGCCGACAACGACCTCGCCTTCACGAAAGGCACGCCGTCAAATCACCAGGCCACCGGAACACTGGCCGCGCTCGCCTGGTTCTGAGAGCAGTTCTCGCTGCCGCCGCTAAACAGGTCGGTTCGCGCTTGCGCCCGGTCCGGCGTGGTCCAGCCACAAAGGCCGGTCTCATCCGGGGTTGGGCGCAGCGCCCTGCCGACATTTCGCCGAGCCACCATCGCAGATGGCGATGGCGGCCGCCACGCTTCCTCAAGCGGACCGTCGAGGACGTTGGGCGCGGTTGACTCGCGCCGGGCGTATTGCCACCCGGATGCTGCGAACTTGACGGAACGGCCGAGGAGTGCCCGCGCACTGGACACCGCAATGATCCCTCCGCCCGGCAAAGTCCACGGGAACAGTGGAGGGATCGGCGGGACCCTCGAAAACGAGGCAGCAACCACCAGCGCAGTTGGTCGACGTACCCCGACCACGTCCCGGGCTCGTAGAACATCATCCCCGGGATCTTGTGGCCCTCGATGGTCTCACCTCCTCGTCGACGATGATGACGGCGCTGATGTTCTCGGCCAGGCGAAGGACGCGGAAGCCCATGGTCCTCTCCTCGCCGATCGCGAGCGAATCCGAAATCCTGAGGGGGTTCCCCGGGCGTGTTCGTTGCGCGGTCGATGCGCGCCGCAAGCGATCAACGGGTCCGGAACCGGGCCGTGATCTTTCGCCCCAGCCAACAAGAGCCCGGCCGAACCCTGACCGATTCCGTGCGTTCTCGAGATCATGCATTGGGTACACTCCACCGCAACCGTCACGTAGCGCATCGGCTCTCCCTTCGGTTGGCGGGCATCCGGCCATCCGCGGTACTCCTCCCGCCACTTACCGTTGCTACCGAACGCCACGTCCTTCCAGCTGTCGGAGGTGACCCGCCGCTCGCGCAACTTGTCCGGGTCTGCCTTGAGCTGCCTGTGCAAGCATT
>Ga0335081_10006011_pt1 | contig 19250 bp, 15 predicted proteins | sample Lox_Sample_35_FD_206713 | JGI IMG/M metagenome (GOLD analysis project Ga0335081, IMG submission 206713) | Soil microbial communities from Loxahatchee National Wildlife Refuge, Florida, United States - Lox_Sample_3.5 | ecosystem: Environmental > Terrestrial > Soil > Wetlands | place: USA... | reverse complement strand
TGCTGGCGGTTCAAGGTGTGCGGCCCAGCGCTCGAGATCTGGCGGATATGGGTATACGCGCCGGTGCCTCCGCCGAGCCCTGGATTGATTCCAACATTTGGATGGTGCGGTCGTTTCGTTTCGGCGGAGACTGGCGTCCGATTTGGGTCAGCCAAGACCCCAATCCCGCTTCACAGGGCGACTACATCCGGTGTGTGGCGGACGCAGCCGTGGCCGGAGGCCGATGGATCGTGGCACTCGACGATGATCTCCGCGTGAGCCTGTTCCACAAGAACGCCGATGCCCTGGGTGCCTGGCGCCGGATCGGAGCCTATCTGAAATTCGCCGAGGATCACGCCGACTGGCGTCAGTTCGCGCCGTTTGGCAACCTGGGCATCGTCGTTGAAAACGGCGATCTCGATGAGTACTTGAATCTCATCGCGCGGCGGCAAGTTCCGTATCGACTAATTTGGCGCCATGAATTGAGCGCAGCATCACTGGTTAGCTTAAAAGCTGTGATGGCTTTCGCTGTGCCGACAGAAGGCGAGCGCAAAGTCCTGCACGACTTCGCCGAAAAGGGCGGCGTCGTGGTGGCTGGCCCTTCATGGGGAGCCGCCCCAAAAGACGACCCGTACGCCGAGATTCCTCTCGGCAAAGGCCGGGTAGTCGTGTACAAAGAGGAGCCACCGGATCCGGAGTCGGTCGCCAAAGACTTACAGGATTTGCTCGATCCCGGAGTCATCGGCCTGAACGCATTCAACGTGCCCTCGGCCATCACTTATGCAAGTACTAGCGGTAACCGCGTCTTGATTCAGTTACTCAACTATGCGGGCCGCCCGATAGAGCGTATTACGCTCCGGTTCAACGGGATTTTCAAACAAGCGCGTTTCTATACCCCGGAAAACGCGCCAGTGGACCTGGCCGCCAGTGAGACTCAGAACGGCCGGACGGAGATTCTGATCCCTAATCTCGCCGCTTGGGGAGCGGTGCTTTTGGAACAACGCAATTGAACATTCCTCAAAGGAGAAATTCAAATGGATGAAGCTCGCGGTAGTCTTTCACGCCGGGACTGGTTCACACTCTCCTCCTTGGCGGCAGGGGCCCTGACGATAAAAGGCGCAAAAGCAGACGTGGTGCAGCCGCCCACATCGCCGGTATCGGTGGCAAAGATCGTCGCATACGATGCGGACCTGGTCGCCCAGTTCCAGCTGATGTTCGATCAGATCGGCGGCATCGGCCAGTTGGTGCGCGGCAAGACCGTCGCCATGAAAGTCAATTTGAGCGGCGCCTCGGGAACAGGCCGGCAAGTCGGCTTGAGCGCCGGCCAAACCAGTTGGGTGCATCCGAACATCGTGGGCGCGCTCACCGCCACATTCGCCAAACTCGGCGCCAAGCGCGTCCGCATCCTGGAGAGCACCTTCCGCAAACGGTATGGCGCGCCACTCGAAGACACGCTGCTGAACGACGGTTGGGACGTGAAGGCCATCAAGAGCGCAGCGCCGATTGTCGAGTTCGAAGACACCAACGGCCCGGGACCGGAGAAGCAGCAATATTCCCTGCTGAAGGTGAAGTCACGCCCCTACATTTTCAACGCGTTCTGCTTCAACCATTCTTATGAGGATTGTGACTTTTTCGTGAGCGTGGGCAAGATGAAGAACCACGAAGAGCTGGGCGTAACTCTGTCTATGAAGAACCTGTTCGGCATTACGCCCGAGCTGCTGTATGGACTTCGGCCGAAACCTGATGGGGCGGTGGTTTCATCGATTGGGAACTTCTCGCCGTGGGTCAGGGAGCGCGTATTCCACTACGGCCAGGTGCAGCCGCCCGAGGGCGTGCCACAGGAAATGGATCCTACATCCAGCCGCTACGAGGGCTGGCGGATGCCGCGCCTTCTGACAGATCTTTGTGGCGCGCGTCCCATCGATCTTTCGGTTCTGGATGGTATCGAGGCGATCATCGGCGGCGAAGGGACCGGAATGCCCGGCACGAAGCATGGCAAGCCCGGGATTCTCGTGGTCGGCCGCAACTGCGTGTGCACCGACGCGGTGGCCATGGCGACCATGGGGTACAATCCCCGCGCCGGACGGCACGAAGCGCCCTTCCGTCTTTACAAGAACCCGAAAGACCACCCGGCGGATCAACTGATTCCACCGGGCGAGTATCATCAATACGCCGACAACACCGTCATGATGGGCGAAGCCGCAGGAATTGGCACTGCGGATCTGACCAAGATCGATGTCCGCGGCGTGCCCATCAAAGACGTGATGTGGGACTACGAAGCGCACTGGAAAGGCCAGGCGCCGGTCTAGCGCGCCGCGTGGGCCAAACCATTGCGCAGGCAGTCTTCTAACAACTGACGCAACTGTTGAGAAGCATCGGACGTCGAATTCGCACTTTGCGATTCCAATTGGGACGTCAGCTCGCGCAATTGCCTGTCCCAAAGCAGCTTCTGATCCAGCAGCGCCTGTTTTTCGCTGACCCGGGATTGAAGCTCTGCCAACCGAGACTGTAACTCGCTGAGCTTGCTTTCCAGCTCCGCAATTTTGCTCGCAAGGTCTCCCGACAACTTTGCCTGCGCCTGGGACACCTGCTCCTGTAAGCGGCGGAGCATTTCTGGCGAGAAATCCTTTTCTTTTGCTTGAAGCAGCTGATCTTCGAGTTGGCGGAATTGATCGCTCGCCAACAGATCGGCGGATTTTTCCTCGCGCAGCTGTTTCTGAGCCGCGAGAACGGCTTGCACTTCCGCGGTGAGGAGCGGCAGTTGGGCACCCTCCTCGTCCTGGGTCTTGCCGAGCAGGGCCTGCTGCTGCGCCAAGCGCGCCATTAATGCCACTTGCGCTGCCGCATCTCTTTGCTCTTGCTGATGTCCGAACATCTGCTCGGCCCGCTTCACTGTTTCCGGGTCGGTGACGAGATACTCCTTGCCGTCGCGCTCAAACCACAGATAATCGCCAGCAATCTTGCCGCGGTAGCTGCGTGCGCGCCGTGCGTCCCCGGCGGATCCGCTCATCGTAAGCGAGTCGCCCGAGACAATCGCGTATGCATCGCCATGCTTATCCGAAGCCCACCACCAGTTATGGACGTGGTCGCTCTCGGGCTCCTTTGGCGGTTGGGGAGCCGCGGCGGGCGCCGCAGGGGCCGCTGGTTCTCGTGGGGCCACGGGCTCCTGTTGCGCGCGGATGGACGATCCGGCGACGACTGCCGCTACCGCCACCACGATCGCCGCCACCTGCGCGTATCGTCTCCAGTCGGGGTTGGCCGGAAGCGCGGCGCCCGAGAGTATCCGTTCCACACGCTGCTTGACAGTAGCCGGGCGCGCCATGGCGATCACAGCCGAGGGATGCTCGGCGCTCTCGGCAAGAGCCAGCAGCATCGAAGCGTATTGGGAACGATCGGTCATGGTCTGCAAAGCCGCGTCGTCGCATGCGGCTTCGGCGAGATGAATCATCCGGTTTTCGAGCCACCATGCCAGGGGACTGAACCAGAACAGGGCCGTGTGCACTTTCCCCGCGAGCTGCGTGAAGAAATCGCCCCACTCGACATGCGCGGCTTCGTGTGCCATTACCGAGCGCAGTTTGAACGAATCCCAATCGCGCCATTCGACCGGCAACAGGATCGACCAGCCGAACGTAGCCGGCGCACCGATATCCCGGGACTCTCGAACATCGCTCACCGCGGCGCACACCTCATGGATTCGGCGCGCACGGCGCCACAGCAGAAACGTGAGCGCCAGACCGATCAACAGGCGCAGCAGGAGCACCGCAGCAACCACGTTATAGATAACCAGACCGATGGCGCCCCAGTCGAGGCGCTTCGGCACCGGCGCCTGGGTCAGTGACATGCGCGGAGCGCTCACGGTCTCAACGAAAACCGGCACGCTTGCGGCTACGCTTTGCGGCGTATGCATCTCGATGGTTCGCCAGCGCATAAGAAGGGGCATGAGGAGGGCGCCGGCGAGAACCAATGTCCACGCGGCCATTTGCAGACGGGCGCCGCGTGTGCGCGCAATCCATAGCCCGAGTCCCACGGCTAACGCCAGCACCAGCGAGCGTAATGCAGATTCGATTACTACGTTCAACATGATTTGCCGCCTTCCTTCTTTTTCGCGATCTTCGCCGCCAGCCGCTGAAGCTCTTTGCGGTCCAGCACCGCGGAGTCCACCATTCCCGTGAGCAGCTCTTCCATCGATCCATGGCAGAACCAGTCGACAATGCGCTGCACTGCCTGCGCCGCCACGCGCCCGCGCGGCGCAGCCGCCCGATACACGAAGGTTCGATTGTCGGTGGTATGAGTGAGTAAGCCCTTTTTTTCAAGCCGATGCAGAACCGTGCGCACGGTGGATTCGCGCAGCGGCTGATCGAGTTTGGCGCGAATATCCTCGGCCGCACAAGGCGCATGGAGCCATACCAGTTCCATGACCTGACGTTCCAATTGGCCCAGCGCCGCGGTCACGTTCTGCTTGGATGTGCTACTCATTGTAGTGCTACGGATAGTAGCACAAGTCGAAAAGGAGGGCAAGGGGTCGTGCGTCTCCAGAGCGATTACAGCGGAGGAGAGCAAAAAAAAGGAGCACCCTTGCGGATGCTCCTTTCGAAAACGCGAAGCAGCGAACTAAAAGATGAACTTCGCCCCGAGTTGCAGAATGCGCGGATTGTGTGCGCCGCTGGGGTGCAGGAAGCTGTGGTCGAGGCAGCTGGCATCCCCCGCCGAATTGTCGGGTCCGCCATAACAGCTAATGCCGGAGTGGATCCCGGACCACTGTGTATGGTTGAACACGTTGAATGCTTCGGCGCGGAACTCAAAAGCCCGGGATTCCGAGAGCGCGAAGCGCTTAAACAATCCCATATCGAAGTTGGTACGCGAAGGATTGTTCAGGAAGTTGCGTCCCGCCTCGCCGAAGGTCAGGCCAGTCGGAGCTACGAAGGCTCCAGGGTTGAACAGTAGCGGACCAGGGATGCCGGCGGCATTGACAATCGGTGGCGCGGCATTGGGATTGCCCGCTACGTCCGGATGTGAGCCGGTGCCAACACCATTTCCGACGCCGGCATTGTCACCGAAAATACCGTTGGTCACGGTGAACGGCGTGCCGGTCTGGAACGAGGTAATGCCGTTAAGCTGCCATCCTCCCAGGACCTTGTTCGTGAGTCCCGGCTTACTGAAGAATGGCAGATCGTAGTTGTAGCTAATCTGCAGCAACTGTCGTTGGTCGAAATTTGAGCTGGCGCGATTCAGAGCGTAATTGTAGGAGTCAACAAACGTGCCGTCGTACCGGTCGGAGGAGTCGTCAAGGGAGTGGCTCCAGGTGTAGGCCACACTGGTTTGCAGGCGGCCCACTGTCCGCCGAACGGAGACCTGCATGGCGTTGTAGACCGAATTGGCCATGTCTACGAGCTGGGTGATGTTGTTCAGGCCGCCATACGGGCGGTAGGTAGCCGGTGAGGCCCCGCAAGCGACGTTGAGGTTGATTAGGGATTGGCCGGTTAACGGAGTTCCGTTTACGGACAGGCTGCTGCAGTTGGCATCGGTGATCGGTTGACCGGAAGTAAAGGGATTCGCCGAGGACGGAGTTGGGAGTATCTGGTTATAGTCGCTCTGGAGAGTGAGATGAGTTCCCTTGCTGCCCACGTAGGCGACATCGGCAACGATGTTTTTCCAAAACTCGTGCTCGACACCGACGTTCCACTGCTGCACATAGGGCCAGATCGCGGACGTCGGAATATAGGTGGTGTTGAGGGGGAACGACAGGCCGCCGGCACCGATGTTCTGGTAGCCAATGATGTTGTACTGCGTGGATGACTGCGCCAGCGGAGCGCTGCCCTCGAGGGACTCGGTATTGCCTTCGTTGCCGTTGGTGTGCTCGAAGAAGACGCCGTAGCCTCCGCGGACGGCCCACTTGCCGTCGCCAAATAGATCATAAGCAAAGCCGACGCGCGGCGCCGGGTTAAAAATGTGACCCTTTAGGCAGCCTGCGGGACGGCCATTGGCCCCGCACTGCACCTGGCCATCAAACGGATTACCAACACCAGGGACCAGGGCGCCTGCTTGCCCGGTGATCGCACCGGAAACGTCGATTTGTGGGGCGTCAGCCGCGCTGTAGGCTCCGGGCTGCCAGCTATAAGCGCGCAGGTACTTCTCTCGATAGGTGCCGAATCCACTGACCCGCAGCCCCAGGTTCAGAGTGAGCTTACGGCTGATATGCCAGTCGTCCTGGAAGTACGGCTCCACAATCTTATAACGGTTGTAGTACTTAATCTTCAAGTTGGCCTGCTGGTACGAGGCAATGCGGCCGAGCATAAAGTCGGCGAAGGCATTCCCCGTGCTGACGGCCGTGTCGGTGGAACTGAAGTTCAGAATCCCCTGGAGGTACGGGCTGTTGTCCTCGTTCTTTTCGGCGAGCACTACGTAAGCACCGAAGTACATATTGTGATTGCCCCAGATCTTAGTGACCTGATCGCGCAGCGTGTACGTCGGGTTGGCATTGTTCCAGGGGAAATAGCCGGAATCGGTGCTGAATCCGCCTCCATAGGAGGCGTTACCATTGATTTGCAGTGCGGGCAGGAGTCCACCGAAGCCATTGTTATAGAGGCTTCCCATGGGAAAGTTCGCGGGAGGCGCGGCGGCGGCTGGACCGATGGCATTCAGGAAGATGTGATCCGCCGTATAGCTCCACTGGAACTCGTTCAACAGAGTCGGTGACGCATTGGTTGCCAGGTGAAACACCGTGGAAGTACCCGGTCCAACAAACGTGGTGTTGACGGTCGGGAAACTGGTGCCGGCGCCCCAGAGCGCGTTGGGCACAACCGTGCTCCACGAGTCATGAATGTAATGGGCGAACACGCGCCAGTTGTCGTTGAAGTTGTGATCGATGCGGACCAGCTCCTCACGGTACTTCTCCAGCGTCGCCGGGGCGGCGTTGTAAAACGAATTGGCGCCACTGCCCGAATTAGGCGCTGGAATCATGGCATTCATCATGATCTGCGCGGCCGGATTGATGGAAACTGTGTTGTTCGGGAAATACGCTTTGGTCACAGGATTCACCGGGCAGTCTGGAAACGCAGTCACGTTGACGGCCGAACCCGCGGCCGGGCAGATGTCAGAGAAGTTGCCAGTTTGCTCTTGTGCGGAGGGCTCCTGGCTGTTGAAGGTCTGGCCGGGGACAAGATTTCTGCGCCACTCTTCCGACCAGAAGAAGAAGGTCTTATCGTTCTTCGGCAAGAGGTGCGGTATGTACACTGGCCCGCCGATGGTGTAGCCCCAATCGTTTTTCCTGTACTCGGGACGCGTGGTCTGGAAGAAGTTGCGGGCGTTGAAATCGTCGTTGCGCAGGAACTCGTACACGTCGCCGTGAAACTGCCGGCCACCCGACTTGATCACGGATTCGATCGTTCCCGAGCTGTTCCGGCCGTACTGCGCGCCGTAATTGGACGTGAGCACCTTGACTTCGGCGATAGCATCCACGCTGGGGTATACGTTGATGGTGCCGTTGCTGCCGTTGTCCATCATGTCGCCGCCATCAACTTCCCAGTTGTTGTACTCGGTGCGGCCACCATTAACCGAATAGGCTTCGCTGCCGTACACGCCAACGCCGGGCTCATCCTGGCCGGTCTGATTGCTGACGCCGGGAACGAGGGTAATGAGCTGGGTGAAGTTGCGGTTGTTCAGCGGAATTTGCAGGATCTGCCTGCCGGTGACAGTACCTGCGATTTCGGCGGATTGCGTTTCTACCTGCGCGACGCCTTCGCCGGCTACGGTCACTTCGGTCGTGATGTCACCGACGTCGAGGCTGGCATCCGCGCGTTCTTTCGCGCCAACACGCAGAACAACGCCGTTCACGACTCTTTTCTTGAAACCCTTCGCGCTGATCTCGATGTTGTAAGTGCCCTCGCCCAAGCCGGCGACCAAGTAATCTCCCGCGCTGTTCGTGGTTGTCTTGGAAGGAGTGCCCTGGGCAACATTGGTGACCGTGACTTCCGCGCCTGGCACGATGGCGCCGGTGTTGTCTCGAACTGTTCCCGTGATCTGGCCGGTGGTCTGCGCATACAGGCCGGTGGCGATCGCCAAAACCAACAGTGTGAAACAAAGCTGTTTCATTCCTTGTGTCCTCGTTTTTTCTTCATAGCTGCCGCTTGGACGGTCCAGCCACCCAACGGACGATCCATCACCCTTTTCGACGGCAGATTTCGAGCGCTGTGTCGGTAGCAAGTGCCATGCCAGCGCATGACGATTGGAAACAAAAGGGTTATCGGTCTTCCCAAGCCATAGTAGATATCTGCTATTCCAGAATCCGGAGAGAACAATCTCAATTCTTGTAAAGACATATACAAGTGTTACAAACTCAGCAGGTTACGACCGATGGATGCACACACGGACGTGGCTCACGCTAGACTTGACATGTGCGCTGCCGAATCCTGTCATTTCTCCTGGTGCTAACGGCCGCAAACGCAGCGGAGCAGGGAATCAAAGAATACTTCGAGCAGGGTGAGCAGGCTTTGGCGCGCGGCGACCTCGCGGCTGCGGATGCGTCTTTCCGGCAGGTGCTCGCCATTAATCCGAACGAGCCAGGCGCGCATGTGAATTTGGGCGTGATTGCGATGCGGCGCAAGAAATGGCAAAGCGCGCTCGCCGAACTCAATGCGGCGGAGAAGCTGGCGCCGCAGGTGCCTGGGATTCGGCTGAATGTCGGGCTGGTGCATTTTCGGCAGTACGATTTTCGGGGGGCGATTGGGCCACTGGAGTCGGTGGTGCGCGATGCGCCGGATTCGGTGCAAGCTCGGCACCTTTTGGGGCTGTGCTACTTCTTTACGGATCGTCATGCCGATGCGGTGAGAGCGCTCGAGCCGATTTGGGCACAGGAGTCAGAAAAGCTCGACTATTTGTATGTGGTCGCGATCGCGGCGGAAAAGTCGGGCAACTCCAATCTGCAGCAGCGGGCGCTGCAGCACATGCTCGTGGTGGGAAAGGACTCGGCGGAACTGCATCTATTCGTGGGCAAGGGCTATCTGCAGGAGCTGGATGATGACCGGGCGATTAAAGAGCTGGAGCGCGCGGCGGCGATCGACCCCAAGCTGCCGTTCGTGCATTATTTTCTGGGGATGGCCTACCGGCGGAAGCACGATCTCGAGCGCGCCAAGACGGAGTTTCTGAAAGACGTTGCGATTGAGCCCGACGTCGCATTTGACTACGATCAACTCGGGGCGGTCTATTCCGAATTGGAAGCCAAAGCGGAGGCCACGCGGTACTTCCAGGAGGCGCTGCGGCGCGACGCGCAGATGGCCAGTTCGCAATTCGGATTGGCAAAGATCTATCGCGAGGAGGGTAAGTTGCCGGAGGCTCTGGTGGCCCTGGACGCCGCAGGGAAGCTCGATCCTGCAAGCGCCAGCGTGCACTATTTGAAAGGCCAGATCCTGGTGCGGCTGGGCCGGCGTGCCGAGGGACAGACAGAATTCGAAACGGCGGCTCATATGCGGCAAGTTGAGGCGGATAAGCTCGAGCGCGAGGTCAGCGGCCAGAGTTTTCTCGATCCGCAACTCACTGCTGAGCCGAAGTAACAGCGCAGCCACCGGTGTAGCCTCCTGCCCCCGCTGGCGGCAAAATACAGTTCGGACTGTATATCCCCAACCGGCCCATTTCCATCTAACTAGTTGTAGGCAGCCGCTTACAGAAAGCGAGTCAAACGATGAGTGTGTCTTTCTATGCAAGGTTGGTTGGCTGTTTGTTCGCCGTGGCGCTTATTCTGCCTGCGGCGTCCTTATCAACGGACCGGTCGTGCGCGTTAGGTGTGCCCACGGCGCAATCTTACACCTGGAACTTTCGCCAGGAGGCACAAGGGTTGCTGGATGACGTGGGCGCCGATGCCTCGCAAACCAGGTATCACGCCGATCAGCTCGAAAACTTTTCACAGCAGATCGATTGGCAGGAACATGCGCACCAGCTGAACGCCATTCGCGCCGAGGTCAACGACATGGGAAGCAAGCTATGCCGGCTTGAGGCGATCCGGCGCGTGGTTGCTCCTTGGGAGCAGAGAGCCATCGACGATGCAGCACCGGTGATTGCTGAAATGGCCAACGAAGCGCAATCGGCTATCAAGTTTCTCAATGACAATCACAACCACCTGTTCGATCCGGCCTACCACGCGTATTCGGAGGAAATCTATCGGCAGTCGTCGAAGCTGTCTCATCAGATGAGTGAATTCGACGATTTCGGCAAGGTCCACCAGGAAGACATTCGCTTGGAAAAATCACTTGGACTCATCAAAAGGAGTTGAAGCATCACGGGGGACCGCGGCCGCCGCGCGCCAGGCGCCCGTGGCGCATTTTATCTAATGAAGGAGAATACATGAACAAGCGAAAAATCAGTCTACTTGCGGTGGGTTTCTGCTTTCTTCTGTTCGCCGCAGCGTGCAAGAAGAAAGTAGCAGCCGTACCGCCTCCGCCGCCACCACCAACTACGAAAGAAAGCGCACCGGCACCGCCCAAACCTGTCATCTCAGCGTTCACCGCCTCACCCGCGTCGATCGTGCGAGGCCAGTCGTCCACGCTGCGATGGTCGGTTGAGAATGCCGCGAATGTCACGATTCAGCCCAGTGTCGGCACAGCGCAGCCCAGCGGCAGCCGCCAGGTGTATCCCAACGCCAGCACCACATACACTCTGACAGCCAAAGGGCCAGGGGGAACCAACGAGGCCACTGCCACCGTGAGCGTCACAGCGGCTGCGCAGACGGCTTCGGCCGCGCCCGCCAAGAAGTCGTTGGCGGACATGTTGAGCGCGGAAACGCACGACGCGTACTTTGATTTTGACAAGTCGAATCTGCGAACTGACGCGAGGACCGCGTTGTCCGGCGACGCTACAGCCTTGAAAGATATTTTCAAGGACTTTCCCGGCGCCAAGATCACGGTGGAGGGAGACTGCGACGAGCGCGGATCGGCTGAATACAATCTGGCGCTGGGCGACCGGCGGGCAACCGAGGCCAAGGACTACCTGGTCGAGTTCGGGGTGCCGGCCGCGCAGCTGAACACCATCAGCTACGGCAAGGAGCGCCCGGTATGCACCGAGCATGACGAGGAGTGCTGGCAGAAGAACCGGCGCGCTCACCTCTCCGCGGCGGCCGGCCAGACGGGCGGCCAGATGTAAACATTCCGCGCCCGGCTTCCCCCTCCGGCCGGTCCGCGCCAGGCGGCGCCCTTTCATCTTGGGATGAGCCGTCAGGGCGCCGCCGCCTGGTTGCGACTGGCTAAACTGGGGGAATGCGGATCGGCCAAAAGGTCGCGCTCGCCGGCATCGCCGTCAGCAGCGGCCTGGCGGTAGTGAAGATCGTCACGGGTTTGATGGCGGGCTCGACTTCGGTGGTCGCCGACGGGTTCGAATCCGCCGGTGATGTCTTGGCCTCCGGACTGGTTTTTCTTGGACTGACGCTCGCCGCCAAACCGGCCGATTCCGACCATCCGTATGGCCACGGCCGCGCGGAAACGTTGACCGGCTTGCTGGTCGGCCTGATGCTCGTCGGCGCCGGTTTCGCAATCTCCTTTCACGCACTGATGCTAGTGGGCGAGCCACACTTGCCGCCGGCCGCTTACGCCATCTGGCCGCTGATCGCATCCATCGCGATCAAGAGTGTTTTGAGCGCAACGAAATATCGCGTCGGGAAAGCGATCGGCAGCGCGGCGTTGGCGGCCGATGCCTGGAATGATGCGGTGGACATCGTCTCCGGCCTCGCGGCGCTGGCGGCCGTCGGCCTCACCCTCTACGATCCCCGCCGCTTTCTGGCCGCGGACCTTTACGGCGGTTTCGCCGTGGGACTGATCGTCATTTTCACCGGCCTTCGCGTGGCGCGCGACACAGGCCTGCAACTCATGGACACCATGCCGGATCAGCGCATGATGCAAACCATTCGCGACGTGGCACAGAAGGTTTCCGGGGTGGAAGGTGTGGAGAAGTGTTTCGCGCGCAAGACCGGGTTGCAGTATCACGTGGATCTGCACCTGGAGGTGGACCCCGAGATCACCGTGCGATCCTCACACGATATCGCGGAACGTGTCCGCCAACGGATTCGCCACGACGTGGATTGGGTGGCGGACGTGCTCGTGCACGTAGAGCCTTCGCCGCGCAATCATCGGATGAACGGAATGTAAGCAGGAACGCGCGCGCGGTAGGCTTCAAAGGACCGCTGGAAGCGTTCACTCAGCAGCCGATCCTCCGCGCAGACGCGAATCTCGGTTCCGATCAGGAAGAAAACCACTCCCGCGAGTTGCAGGGGCCACCAGGTCCAGGCGAACCCTGTGGCTAACAGCATTCCCAGCATGGAAGCGTAAATGGGATGCCGGACCCAGCGGTAAGGGCCGGTTTGCACCAGTTCGTGGTCCTCGTTCAGCGCGGCCTCAAAGCGCCATTGCTTGCCGAGATGACGCGCGGCCGCCCAGCCGAGCACGGCCGATGGCGGAGCCAGAATCATCGAAGCAATCAGGGACGCGGTTGATTTTTCGAACCCAACCGGCCGCACGTACGCGAAAGTGAGCGCCCAGCCGATTATGACGAGGACCAGACCCCATTTCGATGCGGGCGCCACGACTACTTTCTTCCGCCGCGCCGCCTGTTGGCGTGGCTTGACGAAGGCGAGAGACCAGACAATCCAGCAGAGGATGATCTCACCGAGGGTATATGGGTAGAGAATATCGGGTAGTGACATCTGCATGAGATATAGTAAAATTATATCAGCATAGCGATGAAGACGATTTCTTTAAACTTGCCCGAAGATGTCCTCGAAGCCAGTGGCAAAGCGGCCAACGCCCTCCGTTTGTCGCGGTCCGCATATATCCGCAAGGCCGTGGAACGGATGAATCGAGAGACCGAGGCTCGCGAGAGGGCGGAGCGTATGGCGCAGGCGTCCCGAAAGTGCAGGGATGAGAGTCTACGCGTTAACGCCGAGTTTGCTGCGATCGAACATGATCCGGATGCCTAACCGCGGAGAGGTATGGGTGGCCGATCTCGATCCGCGGCGCGGCACGGAACCGGATAAGACGAGGCCAGTCCTCATAGTCCAATCTCAGACACTGCTGGATGTCGGGCATCCTTCCACTCTCATCGTGCCGCTGACAACCACGTTGACCGACGATGCCGAACCGCTGCGATTGCGCGTCGCACCCTCCGGCCGCCTCCGGCAAAAATCCGATCTGCTTATAGACCAGCTTCGCGCGATCGACAATCGCCGGCTCGTTGGCCGTCCGCTGACGAGATTGGGAGAACCTCTCATGGCCCGGGTAGGGAGAGCATTGCAGGAAGTGCTGGGCCTGCCTATATGATATCCGCGAACGATTTCCGCAGCCTATAAAACCACGCGTGGCCGAGAATGAAAACCGCGCCTGCGACCACGCACAACTTCCAGTACGGTCCGAACGCGGGCGCGCGGCCTTCGAGCAAAGCGCGATAACCGCGAACCAGGACGAACATCGGATTCTTCGATAACACTCGCAACGCCGCCGCGGGCAGCGAGGTTTCGGGGTAGCAGATGGGCGTCAGGAAAAACCACAGCGTCAGGAGAAATCCATTGATCTGGGCCAGGTCGCGCACGAAGACACCGAGCGCCGCCAGAAACCAGCAGATCCCGGCGGTCAGCAGAATTTGCGGAACCAGAAGCACAGGTAACCAGACGATCGACGCCGGGACATAGCCGCGGGCAATATAAGATGCCAGCAGGAACAGCACCACGCCGAATATCTCACTCACTAGTCCCGCAGTCACCAGATTGATGGGGAGCGTTTCCACTGGAAAAACCAGTTTCTTGACGAAATTGCGGTGCTCGATCATGACCGTGGGTGCACGGCCCACGGCCTCACTCACGGCGAGCCATGGCAGCATGCCCGCGAGGAAGTAGAGCACGAAGCCGGAGCGGCTGGGATCATTGGGAAAGCGCGTGCGCAACACCACTCCGAACACAAAGAAATAGGTCAGCATCAGGATGAGTGGATTCAGTACGGTCCAGAACGAGCCGCCGAATGAGCCTCGATAGCGGCCCAACACGTCGCGCCGCACCATGGTGCGGATGAGGCTGCGATTGCGCACGATGGTCTGGAACGGCAGCGTGAACGCGCGCCGCACCGATCGAAACAACCGCTCGCGACGCACCGACCCCATGGTGGCCACGCGAAATCGTTCCACTGTCGCGCACCCCGCCTCCACCACCACGTCCACCGACAAAAACTCCGCGCGGCGCTCGTAAAACCAGTGGCTGTCCTCCTGTATGCCGGAGAGAAAAATACGATAGCGCCCGGGCTCGGGAGGCAGCTCCAGCTGCACCTGGAACGGCTGAGCTTCGCCCGGCTGGATATCGGTTTGGGGCGTGGTGCGCGGCCCATCCAGCACGAGCGTGCCTGTCTCCGGATCGAAGATCTGATACCCGGCTGCGAAGCCCTCCGCGGGCCGCCACGGGACCGGCGACACGTTGCGCATCGCGAAGCTCGCGGTTAGCGAACGACCGCCGGCCCGGACCTGCGCATTTTCAATACGAGCGGTCACGCGTACAACCAGGAAGGATACCGCTCGCGCACGGCGCCGGTCTTGCGTCCCACGGCGTAGATGCCTTCGCCACGCAGGCTGGTGTCGAAAGCATACCGCTCCAGCAGATGGCGCACCCAGGCGTACTCGGGCGTGGCTTCATCGCGGAACGGTCCCGTCTCCAGACGCACGAGTTCGAATCCGGAGTTTTCGAGCAGCCTGTGGATCTCGAGTGGCGTGTACTCGCGATTGTGGCGGGCGTCGGTTTGGCCCTCCGCGGCCGGACGGATATAGGAGTGAAAAAATCCCGGATGGTAACCCTGCAAGATGGCCGAAACGGCGCGCAGAGAAGCCAGGTTGGGTGTGGTGAGCACCAGGTGGCCGCCGGATTTCAGCACGCGATTCACTTCCGACATGAGGTGCATGGGATCGTGAAACAGGTGCTCGATCAGCTCGCAACACAGTACGGTCGAGAAGCATCCATCGGAATACGGGAACGGGTCCTTTTCGGCGTTGAAGAGATCGATCTCGCATTCGAAGCGTTCGCCTTCCTCGGAGATCACGCTGCGCCGGTCCACGCGCCCCGCCGGCCCGTAGTAGCAGCCGCGCACGTTGCCATAACCCAGCTTGGTGCCGAGCGCGGGCGTTATCTGCAGATAGGCGCCCATTTCCAAAATACAATCACCGGGACCGCCGGGCGGCGTGATTTCGAGCGTACGCGTCAGGCGCGTGGAGTGCGTCTCCAGGTAGTCCCGCGCCAATGGCTCAGCCACCCAGCCGGCGATGTACTCCGGCGCGACAGATTGGGACTCGGGCGGCGGCGCCTGGTTGGTTTCCGGCTCGAGCCAATCGCGGCCTTCTTTGACCGCGCATAGAAACGACGCATAGCGTTCCGCCACCGCATCCCAGTTGCAGGTTCGTTCCACGTAAACACGCGCCCGCTGCCCCAGGGACTGCGCCAGGTCGCGCCGCGAGACCAGCAGATTAAGGAACTCGAAGATCAGATCCTCTTCACCCCGGCCAACCGGCACTTTCAAGCACACGTCGTCCGGCAACTCGGCAAACGCGCCAACGTCGGATACCAGCACGGCGCGTCCGAGACCCAGAGCCCGCAGAAGACTCCCCGAGGTCTCGCCGACCGTGGGATACCGCAGATTCAGCACAATGTCACTGGCCGCGATGTAGCCGGCGAAATCTTCGATGGGCGTAAAGCCGAGCGCGCGCACGTGGGGCGAGAGGCCGAGCGCGCGGATGAGAGAGTCCAGCGGAAGATCGGGATGCCGTTCGCCCGCGAGAATCATTTTGGCACGCGGCTCCACTTCGACCAGGCGGCGAAAGGCGCGCAGAGATTCGGCAATTCGCTTATACGGTTTGAGGTTTCCAAAGACGCCGATGAGGGGCGTGTCCTCATTGACTCCGAGGCGCTCGCGATAGGCCATGCGGTCCACGTCGGGAATCCAGGCGCCGTGCGGGATGCGCGCAACAGGCCCCGCGAATCCGGCGGCCCGCATCTCGCGCCGCATGAACTCGCTGTGTACGATGATTCCTCTGGCCGATTCAAGCAGCCGCCGGGTCATGGCGAGGCCCTCGTAATCCGGCCCAACCTCTCCCGCTTTCACGCGCCGCGCATGCGCCAGCGCCGCGGCACCGCCGTGATACTCGGCCTCCCGCAAGTAGGCGTCCCAATCTCCGCGGCGAATGGTGATGTCGGCCAGCAGGTGGTGCAGATTGGATTCGTGCATTACCACCACGCCGGGGTGCCGCAGCGCCATCTCGTAAACGAAGCCGTGGCATGGATTGTTGCCGATCTGGTAGAGCGCGAGGTCGAAATCCCGGGGGTGGAATTCGCCGGCACCCTCGGCGAACACCGTGAGATCGGCGAGGCGGCCAAGCGGAGCCAGAAGAGCCTGTGAGTAATCCGCAATGCCGCTCGGGGAAGGCGGCAGCGGTGAAAACAACGCTACGCGCATGATCCAGCTTAGCGCGCGGGCTCCGGTGAAAGTCGGGGAGCTTGGTGACCGGCCGCCCGTTTTTCGGGTCCGTTCCGGATATCCAGTCTTCCCGCTATGGCTCGCGTCTGGCCGATCATCTGAGGGAAATCGGAGCGGCCACCGCGGAACCGCGCACCGGCTGGGACTGCTCGGCTACCGCGTAATAAACTTCCAGCGTCTTCTGCGCCGCCTTCTGCCAGCTAAACTGCGGCGCGCGCTGCAAGCCCAGGCGCCGCATGCGCAAGCGCAACTCAGGAAGTTGAATCAGGTCCAGCATGGCACGCGCAATCTCGTCGGCGCTGTACGGATTGAATAGGATCGCGGCTCCATCGGCGACCTCGGGAACGGCTGACGTATTCGAACAGCACACGGCCGCCCCACAGGCCATGGCTTCCAGCACCGGCAGGCCGAAGCCCTCGTAGAACGACGGAAAACAGAACACTTCGCACGCGTTGTACAGCTGGAGCAGGTCGTCGTCCGAGACGAAGCCCAGGAAGCGGATGCGATCCGCGACTCCTGAGCGTTTGGCGGCATCGTGCACGCGCCCGCCGAACCAGGTCTCCTTCCCGGCCAGCACGAGTTGATGCGTCAGTTGGGGGCACGCACGAGCCATGCGCGCGAACGCGTCGATGAGCCCGATGTGGTTCTTGCGCGGCTGGAGGTCTCCCACCGACAAAATGAACGGCGACGTAAGGCCGAACCGTTGGCGCACCTGGGCCGGCGCTGTTCCCTGGCGCACCTGGTGAAAGCCATCGGCCGCCGCGTTGTGCACCACCGCGATGCGATCCGGATCGAGGCCGTACGCGCGGGCAATGGCGTCGCGCGAGAACTCGCTGACCGTCAGTATGCGCGCGGCTGCCTGGATGGTCCGGCGCACGGTGAGACGCAACTGTGCCGCGCGAGTGAACGGAAAATACGCGGGAAACTCCAGAAAGCTCACATCATGGACGCTGACGACCACCGGTACGGGGCACGCGAGCGGCGCGGTGTACTGCACATGCAGAAGATCGGGACGATCCCACCGCAGTTTCAGCGCAAAATCGCAACCCAGGCGCACAAAAGGATTGCCCGCGATGCGCCGCACGGCAAAGCGCGCCGGCACCCAGGCTTCGGCATCTTCCATCGACAAATAGGTAACGAAGTCCGACTCCCGGTCGAGGCATGCGAAGCCGTTCAAGAGGCTTCGTACGTAGACTTCGTTGCCCGTGAGGTGACGGCCGATCGCGTGGGCGTCAACGGCGAAACGCATTCATTTCAACCAATACGTCGGTACTGCCCGTAATTTGTACCTGCCAGTTTCTCATAGATCCAGCTTTTGCCAGGCGTTGTCCCATGTAAACTCAGACTCAAACAAAGCGCGGCCGGTTGCGCCTAAGCGGGACCGAACCTCAGGACTCGTTAACACGCGTGACACTGCGTCGGCGAATGTCCCCGCATCATCGGCAATGAGCAGATTCTCTTCGTGCCTGGCCGGTAAGCCCTCAGCGCCGATCGTGGTCGACACCACCGCGCGCCCTGCGGCCCATGCCTCGAGCAGTTTGAACCGCGTGCCGCTTCCGGCAAGGAGTGGCACGACGACCACTTTGGCGGAGGCCAGTCGTTCGACCGCGCTCACCACCGGACCGGAGAATTCGATGCGAGGATCGCCATTCATTTCGTTTCGCACTGCGCTGGGATTCTTGCCAATTAATTGCCAGACGAGCGACGGCCATTTTTCACGCAGGGCCGGCCAGATCTCCTGGCGAAAGTAGCGCACCGCTGCGATGTTGGGATGATATTCCAGGTTGCCGGAGAACGCCACGGCCTCCTGCTCCGCGCCATTGGGCCGGGGAACAAAAGGAATCGCATTCGGATAGACGGAAGTACTTACCCCAGGCGCAACCGCTCTGGCGATTTTTTCATCCTCTGCTGACGCGGTTAAGACTCGATTATACCGTGGCAGCCAGCAGGCTTCCAGTTCCCGTGCGGCGCGGGCAAAGATGTGATGCGCGAACGCCTGCGCGCCGTTGTCAGTGGCGGCGCAACGCTGGTGAAGCACCGACTCGATATTGTGCAGATTGAGCACCGTCTTCCTGCTCACGGGAGCGATCTGTTCGAAGTACGCCGCGCACCAGAAGTGTTCAATCACCGCGACATCGTATTGGCGGCCCTTCAGGAACGCGGAAATGGGGACGGCAAATCCGTTGAAGCGATCCACCAGTGGCGGCACTGCGCGCGCCATCCGCTCCGCATTGCGCGCGGCGCGGGAGATCGGGTCTTTGCGATGAGCGGGCAGAGCGAGCACCAGAGTGTCACGAGGACGCGCCGCCGCCGGAAACAGAGGCGCCGGGTCCGGCGCCCCAGGCTCGCGAAACACGATGACGTCCACGTCGTAACGCTGCGCCAGATATTCCAGCACGGAGGCGGACCGCATCGCGCCTCCGCCGTAGGTGGGGTAGGGCGCTTCGGGAACCAGAAATAGCGCGCGGCCTTTTGTCATGTCAAACCGGCGGCCATATCAAAAAGCAAAGCGCCGCATCGCTTCCTCGTACACCTCGCGGGTAAGCCGCGCTGTGCGGCCCCAGGAGAACTCGCGCGCACGAGCCCGAGACGCCTCGCGGCGCTCCTGCAGCCATTGCGGACTCTCGGCGGCGGCGCGCATCGCTTCCACCCACGCGCTGAGTCCGTCGAGGGCCAATGCGGCGTCGCCGCCCACTTCCCGGAGCGCCGCGTCCTGGGAGATGAACACGCACGCGCCGCACTGCATGGCTTCGAGCACAGGCAGGCCGAAACCCTCGTAGTGCGAAGGGTAGA
>Ga0335081_10006010_pt1 | contig 19253 bp, 17 predicted proteins | sample Lox_Sample_35_FD_206713 | JGI IMG/M metagenome (GOLD analysis project Ga0335081, IMG submission 206713) | Soil microbial communities from Loxahatchee National Wildlife Refuge, Florida, United States - Lox_Sample_3.5 | ecosystem: Environmental > Terrestrial > Soil > Wetlands | place: USA... | reverse complement strand
CTCCGCGGTCTATCCCACATTCGAGGATTTTGGGTGGACGCCGCTTACTGCGATGGGCTATTTGCTGGCGTTCTGCGGTGTCTTTGTGGTGATCTTCTTTCTGAGGAAACGCGCGCCGGTGCTGCTGCCCTCCTGGTTGTTTTATCTGATCACACTTTCTCCAACCATCGGACTGGTTCCCGTCGGCGCGCATGTGGTGGCTGACCGGTTTACGTACGTCCCGCTCATTGGGTTGGCCTTGCCGTTGAGCGTGGGAGTTGTTCTTCTCGCGAGCAGGGAACGAAGCGTGCGTGTGGCCGTAGCAGTGGCTGCTGTTGCGGCAGTCGCTGGGCTAACGTTCCTGTCTGCAAAACGTTCCGCTGTCTGGGCCAACTCGGAAACATTATTCCAGGACGCGCTGGCGGAAGATCCGGCTTGTTATACCGCCCTGGTGAATCTCACGGCTTACTACATGAGCGCAGGCCAACTCGATAAGGCCATCGATTATGGACAGCGTGCGGTCGCGCTTGCACCCCGCGGACTGATCGGCCGCAAGAATCTGGCGTTTGCCTTCATTCATGCAAAGCGCTACCGCGAAGCGATTGAGACTCTACGACCGGCGGTTGAGCATGGAATCGACGACCCGAACGTTTGGCGTGCGTTGCACGAATCCTTCGCCGCCGTCGGTGACAAGAGGAACGCCAAGATTGCGGAAGCGCGCATGCTGCGCAGCACACGCTAGTGCTCTGTTAAAGTTAATTGGAACGGTAGGGCGCGACCGCCGGGCGCGCCGCATCGGTCGGCCCGGCGGTCCGACCCTACCAACAACCCTTGTGAAGGAAGTTGACTAGGTTGAAAGAATTCGAATTGCCGCTACCGTACACGTATCTCATGAAAACATCAGCTTTTGATCTGGTTCGACTGATCCGCACGGTGTTTCGTCCACAACCCGAGGAGCGGATCGCAGTATTCATCGACCTGGAGAACCCGCAGGACGTGGCGGGTTGGAAATTCCTCAACAACCCGCAACCACTGACGACGCAGCGGATCGCCTACGAAGTTTTTTACCAGGGCTTACTGGGACATCGGGCCGAATTGCCTTTTGCCAGTGTTGAGTTCTACGCATATGAACCGACTGGCGGCAGCAATCTCGACCTGCCCCCGACCGTGGTGGATTCCAACGGAAAAGTTCTCCTGCTGGTGGACGATGTTCTCAGTCATCTGAACATTGTGCTCTATCTTTCCACATTTTCCGCCACTGCGCCGATCACCGCCTTCGCCAAGAAGATGGGGTTCCGCGGCGCCACGATGCACGGCTGCAACGAAACCATCCTCAACACCGGTCTGGCGAAAAACTACGAGGAGGTGTCCGCCAAGGCGGAACGATTCCGACAGGCGCTGACCCGTTGTGACAACGTGGTGATCGAATTCGAAACGATGGAACGCAAGTACCAGCTCACTTTGGAGTTGGCTCGTCAGGAGGCGCAAAAGAGCCACGGGCTTTGCCATACGCCCGGTGAAATCGCGAATCTGCCGGCCGGCGAGATTTATTGGGTGCCGACGAATGCCCAAGGTCAGTTCCCGATGAGATTCAAGGAAGACGGCACCTTGGCGTTGATGGATGTGTCGGGTGGACGGATTCGCAATGCCACCTTGTTGCGCGGGACCACACAAACGGTAGAAACCGCGCTCGCCAAGTTCAAGTCCGACCCGGCCACGGGTGTTTTGGGCGAACTGGGATTAGGCACGCAAATGCTGCCGTTCGCGGGGGCGGACATCCAGGATGAAAAAATCTTGGGCACCATGCACGTGGCGACCGGCCGCGACGATCATCTCGGCGGCGATCTGGGCCCGGCCAAGTTCAAAAACAAGAAGAACGCCACCCACGAAGATATTCTGTTTGCGCCGCCCACCACGCCCGAAATCAATCTGACAAATGTTTGGATGCACAAGGACGGGAAAGAAATCCTGCTCATCCAGAATTATCAGCCCACGGTGTTTGTGAAACAGGTCGCCTTGTGACGGGCAATCCCTACGAGACCGGGCGATATCTCAGCGAGTATCTTCTGTTCCATTACGGGCAGCCGGAAGATGTACGTCCGTTCCATCTCCTGCCGCCGAAGACGCTGCGGTTCCATGAACGAATTGTCCGGGAATGCCTCTTGCCGTTGCGCTTCTCCGGCCCGACGCGCGCCTTGGACATCGGCTGCGGCGTGGGGCGGCTCACCTTTGAATTGGGACGCGTAGTGGATCGCGCGGTGGGAATCGACAACTCCCGGCGGTTCATTCACGCCGCACGCCAAATGCAACGATTACACGCCGTGAGCATCCGGGTCCACGAATCGGGCACGCAGTTTCGTTCGCTTACGGTTACGTTGCCGAAGGAATTGAAACGAAGCGTGACCGAGTTCCGCGTTGGCAATGGCCAGGACCTGACGACGTTTCCAGACGAATCTTTTCACGTCGTGACGGCCATCAACGTGATCTGTCGGCTGCCAAAGCCACGTCAATTTCTCACCCAGCTTCACCGTCTCATCGTGCCGGGTGGACAACTGGTCATCGGCTCGCCGTTTTCCTGGTTGGAGGATTTTACGCCGCGTCGCGAGTGGCTGACGGCGAAGGAAGTGGAAAGCCTCTTGCGTCCGCATTTTCGGCTGGCGCGCCGCCGGGACCTGGCATTCTTGCTCCGGGAACATCGACGCAAGTATCAGTTGGTCGTCTCCGACATTTTGGTTTTCCAACATCGCGAGACAAATCAAAGGCCTACATCTCGATCGAGGCGCGCCGGGCGAAGCGATGATCTTGTGTGATCTGTCGGACGCGTTCCAAAGCCGCAACTTTACCGGGGAAACTGCCGAACGGTTATTGAAACGGAAGCTGCTTCAGCTGCTTAGAGATTGGGGAATTCCTGCTGACGGGGGTGGGCTGGCGAAGCCCGGCGTTCAGAACGATTGGTTCTGCAGGTCGTGTCGAAGTACAATAAGGTGTGGTAATGTCGTGCTGAAGAGATCCAACGCTGCAACGCGCTGGACCACTATGAGCGCGAAGCCGAATGTGAAGAGCTGTGTAAAAGAGACGCTTTTAATTCCTCACAGGTGAGCGGTTCGGGTCAGGGGAGAAAGCGGGCTTTCTTGAGTTTGTCCGGCAGGTAGGTGTCGAGGACGAAATTCAGGCCGTGCTTGGCGAAGGCTTGTTGTTCGACACGGACGCCCAGCTTGAGCATGTGGTTCAAGGCGTCCTGCCATTCCTTGTGATGTTTGATGAAGGGATCATTCTTCAGCGCGTCGTTGGCGCGTTTGATGTCGGCTTCTTCGAGCGGATGGGTGGCGTCTTCGAGTTCATAGTCGTGAATGTCTTGCGGAGTGACGCCGAGGTAGTGAGCTTGCGGGACGCAGAAGAACCGGTTGATGTGCGCCGCTTGACCGGAGCCGACTTTGAGGGTGCGGTAAATGTTGCAGTACCCGTAGGGATCGCCGTCGGTGAAGGCCAACACCGGCAGGTGCTGGTCGTCGGCGAGCCGGCGGATGAAACGTCGGCAAGCCCGCGTGGGGACGCCGCTCATCGAGATTAAAATGCAGCGGGCGTTTTGGTAATAGCGATGATGCACGAGACGTTGGAATAGCGATGAGGTCTCGATGGCGAGGATGAATTTTGCCTTGCTCGCCTCGAAACGCAGATGCTCAACGCGCGATGGGATGCTCCAGGCGCCGCTGCCGAGTTTGGTGCAATCGATCCGAATGGGTCTGCCGGTAGCCGGGTCCTGGTCGATCACCACGAGCGGGCCGGTAACTTCGCCGCCACGTTCCTCGGGGATGTAACCGAGTTGTTCACGGTTGATGGCGAGCATGGCTTCGATGTCGTCAAGGAGCGTGTCGCTTTCCGGTTGTTCCTCGAACCGGCATTCACCCCAGCTCTTGCTGTTGTAGTACACCTCGCGTTTGCCGGCGATGTCGTCCTTGTCGAGCAAATCGTTCTTGGTCGTCGCCAGCAGGCGCATCGACTGGGCGAATGTTTTGACCGTGTTGTATGAAAGAGTGCGAGTGGCCGTGTGGCCGAGGATTTCGAAATGCCCCCGTTTTACGTCGTACTTCACGTTCCGCAGCGAGCGGATCGGGAATTCCATCGACGGTTTGCGGTGTTTTTTGACGATGTCGGTGTGGATTTCCTGCGCCACGGTGACGATCTTCTGCGAGGCGGTTTTCTTGGAGACAACGACTGGTGCGGCGGGAATGGTCTTTGGCTTGGGCATAACAGATCCTTGAGATTCAGACATCCAATTGCGTTTTTTCGAGCATCTTCTTCAGGTTGCCGACGATCTTGTGCTCTTCCTTGTCGGTCAGGTCGAGGATATCTTTCAGGCCGATAGCAAGGTGCGGGATATAGAGTTCGATGTAACTGCGTTTGCGGGCCGCTTCGAGTTGGCGTTGACGTTTGTGCAGGAACACCGCCAGCCGCCGGCCGCACTCCTGCAGGCCGAGCGTCAGCTCGTCAATGATCTCGGCGTAGCTGGCGATAGCGTCCTTGCTCTCACTGGTGAACGGGACCCAGACGCTTGCCAAGTGCATCAAAACGACCACCGGCCCGATCGGCAGCGCGTCCTTTGGCTGGCTCAAGCCGTAGGATTTCCAGTTCACGCCGATCGCTGCTCGGGTCATCGCACAGGCGCCGGGTTGGTAGAGCAGCGGCACGCGGTTGGCAAATCGCAACACGCGAACCGGCTCGTCCGCGCCGACTCCCTCGGTTTCTTGCGGACGTGCGAACGCCAATCCCACCTCAATTTGGAACGGATTGCCGCGATACACCGCCGGCTCGCGCGTCACGGCGGTGAAAAAGTCGGCAGCAATTTCCTTTTGCAGGCCGGCAAGAATCTGGGCCTCACCGATGGGCGACAGACAGTCCGTCGGCGGCCGCATCAACTTGGTGTCCTGAATCGCCTTATACAACGCTTCGCTCTCGCGGTGGGCGATCCGGGTCGGGTTGGTACGCGGTTCGATACCGGCACGCGAGCAAATGTCCAGCGCGGTCCGGTCGCTGACGCGCGAAAAGTCATGAGCAAGGGCAGAACGCACCGTCCGGCTCTCGGTGTCCTTGAGCATCTGCATCAACAGGCCGAGTTCGACGCCGTGGGGGTGCGGCAAAATCTCATCGGGGATCTTCGGCATCACTTTCACTGCGCGCTGGTAGGTAACGGTCGTGACTCCGGGCTTGGGAGCAGGTGCGACCGATTTCACCTTCGCCTTTGGCGACTTGGTTGTTGGCGGCGGCTCTGTCATCGGTGCCGATTTGCCGTCCGCCGCTTCCGCTTTCGTTTGCAGCGCGAGCCGGTAGTGCAGCGTCAAGTGTGGATTGACGATGGCGCATTGCTTCAGGAACTCGTCCACGGATTGTTTGGCGCGTTGATAGGCGGCTTCTAGTTCTATCGAGACGGAGGTGCCGTGTTTCGAGACGACCAGCGGGCCGTCGGGCTCGCCGGCGGCGTCCACTGTCTGAAAGGCGGGCTGCCAGTCCTGCTCGGTATCGCTGAGGATGGCCGGCTTGTTCTGCTTGGTGTCAATCTGCACTGCCATGGCGTGGGCTTTCTTCGCGCCCTTGATCCGCGAGAGGATGCGCGTCGCGGCTCCGGTGGTGAGCTGGCCGTACATCCCCGCGGCGCTAATGCCAATGCCCTGCTGGCCGCGGGACATCCGCAGCCGGTGAAACTTTGACCCGTACAGCAACTTGGCGAAAATTTTCGGGATCTGGTTCTTGACGATGCCCGGTCCGTTGTCAGTGACGGTGACGCGGAAACGGCTGTCAGCAATCTGCTCCAGATCGACCGCGATCTCGGGCAGCACGTCGGCTTCCTCGCACGCATCCAAGGAGTTGTCTACTGCCTCCTTGACCGCCGTTAATAACGCGCGCCGTGGGCTGTCGAAGCCCAGCAGGTGCCGGTTCTTCAGGAAGAATTCAGAGACGGCAATGTCGCGCTGCTTTGTCGCCATGCTCTCGGCGGAGGCCGGTCCAGTACCTATTCGTTTTGCCATAGTCCCGCGCAGGCTAACGGAAGCGACGGACCAGAGCAAGTATTCCGCAAGAAAGTCAGCTTGAATTAGCCTGAGTTTGCCTTTTGGGCGCCCTTACGAGGCTACTCGGTCCATTATGTGAGAATCTACTCAGCGCTCAGTCGTGAACTGAAAGTCTATCGTGCTATTGCGGGATCCGCTGACTTCCACTTCGCGCGCTAAAGTGCCGAAGACTTCGTGCCAGGCGTAAATCTTATGTTCACCGTCGGGGACATTGCGCAAGGTGAACCGGCCTTGATCGTCGGTGAGCGCGGCCCAGGGATGCGGCATGACCGCGATATAAGCGGGCGCCCCGGTCTCACCGTTGCCAAACGTGATCCGCAGCAACGTCGGCTCGGTGAAATTCTCAAGTTGGCATTTCTTCTCGTAACCGGCATACGGCATCGCGGCTTTCAGCAACGTCTTCGAACTATTTGTGCCACTCATGGAGTCGATGCGGACCACGTGCAAGGTCGGATCGCTATTCCGCAGAATCAACAATCCGCCGCTACGGGCGATCTGGATCTGCGGGACAAACTTGCCATCCCGCTCATCAACGATCACCTCGTTGTTGGTCCCGAGTTTGGAACCGCGCACAGCCAATCCCGCGAGATACACAATCGCATCGCGAACGACGTGATTCGTTTCCGTTGAGGAAGTCGTCGGTGCCTGTCCGGACGAAAGCACGACTCCAGAAATGTCTCCATGCCCGGCCTCAGCCGCGCCAGCGATACCGGCCAAAAGGATCAGGAGGCCCACGACTGCAAAAGATACGTACGGCTTAAGAGCACCTGACAAAACTGTAGTCGCAGGCTTTAGCTCCGACAGGAGTCGCGAGTTCTTCTCGGACCTGCGCAGGGAAGACGCACCCGTAAGCCGAGTCCGACGAGACGCCGCCGTCGTGTGCGGCAACGGTGCGGCTACACGCAGATCGGTTTTGTTAGACGCTCTAGGCGGGCGCATACCAGTGGTAAAGCATGAAGTAGATGATTACGCCTGTTACCGAAACGTAAAACCAAATGGGAAGCGTCCAGCGGGCGATCGACTTGTGACGGGCAAAACGTTCACGCAATGCGCGGATCAACGTCACAGGTGCCAGGTATAGGGCCACGACCATCGCGAGGATTGTATGCGTCAGCAGAATCGAAAAATAGACCGGCCGCGCCAACCCCTGTCCTGTGAAATGATGGGTGCCGACTTGTATGTGATAGGTGATGTAAGAGATCAAAAACAGCACCGATACCACCACCGCCACAAGCATGCAGGCCCGATGCGCAGCCACTCGTTTCTGGCGGATGAAGGAATAACCCAGCGCAAGAAAGACGGCACTGGTTCCGTTCAGGGTGGCGTTGACCGCCGGCAGGTCCGACGTGCCGATCATGATCGTTCTGCCAGCACCCTCCGCACATCCCGAACCAGGTGCTGCAATTCTGCATCATCGTTGCTGTCGTAATAACCGCGAATCGCACCGTGTCGATCAACCAGCACCAGCTTTGTGCTGTGAAGGATGGGCATTTCCTTCGCGGGATCGGCTTCGAGCGTAGCCAACCGAAACCCGTCGATGGCGACATGATAAAGCTGCTGCTTCTTGCCCGTTAGAAACAACCAGTTGCTCCGATTAACTCCAAACGCACGCGCATACTCCGTCAGCACTTTGGGTGTATCCCAGTCGGGATCGACCGAAAAACTCACCAAGCGGAAATCGTCACGCACGGGCAGTTGCGGCTGCAGATGCACTTCATGCTTCATCAACAGGGGGCAGGCTTCCGCACAGCGTGTGAAAATAAAACTGGCGACCCAGACCTTTCCCAACAAATCTTCGCGGCTCACGGGACTCCCGCTGGCCTCGATCATGGAAAAGTCTGGCACCGACCCGAGCACCGGCAAGGCCCACGACGTGGCACGATTCGGCGCGCCGCGCCAGGCAATCATCGAAATCGAGCCGACAATAATCACAAACGTGCTCGCTAGGCCGATGTTTAAGATGGTTCTGACTTTCATTGCAAATCTCCGCGCGTTGTACGCTGCGCAGCCGCCAACGACAAGACAAACATCGCGATCGCGAAAAGAATCGTGACGAATAGATTCACCGTCCGTGACGGCATTCCGGCAGCGGGCAACGTCAGATTCCAATACAATCCCTGCCGAATGGCGGACACGCCATAGGTCACCGGGTTGCAGTTCATCACCCAGCGCAGAATCGCCGGCGCGCCTGTCGCGGGGAACACGGCCCCCGACAAGAGCCACAGCGGGATCAGGAACAGGTTCATGATCGCATGAAATCCTTGCGTCGATTCCATCCGCCAGGCAATGAGAAATCCCAATCCCGTCAGCGCAAAGGACAGCAAGAACATCACGCCAATAATCCAAAGTATCGATTCGGCGTTGAGCGAGAGCCCCACGAATGGTGTGAGTGCCAGAAAGATCAAGCCCTGCACAAAGGCCAGCGCCGTGCCGCCGAGAATCTTCCCCAGAACGATGGCAAAGCGACCGACCGGCGCCACGAGGACTGCCTGTAGAAATCCTTCGCGACGATCTTCGATGACCGAAATTGTGGAGAAGATCGCGGTAAACAACAGAATCATGACCAGCGTGCCGGCATAGAAATACTCGAGATAACCGTGCCCTTCGGGAGCGCCTGGCGTCTTGAACGATTTGCCCAGACCGAATCCGAGCAACAACCAGAAAACGATCGGTGTCGCCAGTGCACCCACCACACGGTCGCGCTGCCGGAAAAACCTCACCATTTCGCGCCAAAAGAGCGTCAGCGACGGAAGTAAGAAATAATTACGTTCGGTATTGCTCACGTTTCTTCTCCGTCAAATCGATGCCCGGTCATGCGAATGAACACGTCTTCGAGCGTCGGTTTGTGAATGCTGATCGCCTCGATTTGGCCGGGGAATGCTTCCACAAGCTCGGTGATAAACTTGTGACCGTTGTTCCTCTCGATGCGCACGTTGCCGTCCAGCACTCGAGCCTCCATCCCGAAACGTTTACTGATTTGTTCGGCCAATACTTGTGGTTGTTTCGCGTCCACAGAAATCACGTCGCCGCCGATCTGATCTTTCAATTCCTGCGGCGTGCTGAGCGCCACGAGTTTTCCGCGGTCGAGAATCGCCAGGCGGCCGCAACGGTCGGCTTCTTCCATCAGATGCGTCGTGAGCAGGATGGTCATGCCGTCTTCATCCCGCAACCGCTCCAGATAATCGGACAACTCGCGACGGACACGGGGATCCAGTCCCGTGCTGGGCTCGTCCAGCAACAGCACTTGCGGCTTGTGCAACAATCCTTTGGCCAATTCGACACGCCGGCGTTGACCGCCCGAAAGTGTCTCGACCAGATCATTTCTCCGGTCGGCCATGCCAAATCGCTCCAAGAGTTCATCCATTCGTTTCTGCAGGTCGTGACCGTGCAAGTTATACAAGTGACCCTGGTGCCGCAAATTCTCCGATACGGTCAGCTTGCGGTCGAGACTCGGCGCTTGAAATACCACGCCAATTCGCCGGCGGATTTCTCCCTGCTGAAGGACCACGTCGTAGCCGAACATGTGCACGCGGCCCTCGCTGGGCGCAACCAAAGTGCTCAGGATACGAAATAAAGTCGTCTTGCCTCCGCCGTTGGGGCCGAGTAGCGCGAAGATTTCACCACGAGCGACCTGAAAGCTGACACTGTTCAGGGCCGTTCGCGTGCCATAGCGGTGCGTCACCGCTTCAACGTCCAAGAGAGGTTCGTTCATCCCAAGCAGTCCCTAAAACCTCGCATCCACAATGATGAGAATCAGTAGCAGAGGAAGATATACGATCGAAGCCCTGAGTAATCGCCGCGCATCGAGGGCGGTTTTGGTGCAGGCGAGCACCACACCGACGGCGAGCAACGCCAGCCCGATCACCAACGCCCCAGCGCAATAGATCTGGCCTGTCATTCCGATAAAGGTGGGCAGGAGCGACACAAATATCAGCAACAATGCGAAAAGAATCGTTTGTCGAAATGTACTGACGCCACTCGGGTCCACCACGGGCAGCATTTTGAATCCCGCATTGCGATAGTCGTCCTTGAACATCCACGCAATCGAGTAGAAATGCGGATGCTGCCAGGCAAATAAGATCATGAACAGAACCCACGCCCCGACGTCGAGGTGCCCCGTAGCTGCGGCCCAGCCGCACAGCGGAGGGATGGCGCCGGGGATCGCGCCGAAACTGGTATTCAACCAGGTCAACCGTTTGAGAGGCGTGTAGACGATGACATAGAGAAACGCCGCCAGCAATACGAGGAACGCCGTCAGCAGGTTGACGCCCCGCGCCAAAATGGTTACGCCGGCTAAGACCAGAGTCACACCGTATGCGAGAGCGTGTTCCGGCGGAATAAGACCAGCCGGCAAAGCGCGGTGCCGGGTTCGCTCCATTTTGGCATCCACATCTCTCTCGAGGTAATTGTTAAGAACCGCGGCACCACCCGTGGCACAACCGACGCCCAGCAGCGTCAGCAGCAGGAGCGGCCATTGCCGCAAGCTCGCATTTTCACCAAGGTTGTGGTGAAAGAGCCCGCTGCCCAGGAAAAAGCCGAGCGCGGTTGTTACCAAAACCATGGATACAATGCGGGGCTTGGTCATCTCGACGTAGCCTTTGATTGGGATCGTGCCTTGCGGCACGGTCGAACGCAGGCAGCCGAAACATTTCAATGTCAGCGCAAAGCTCAACCCGAGTATCAAAGCGCCGACGGCGAGATGGACCGTCGGCACGATCACCTGCACCGCGCTAAGCTGGCCGGATGTAGCTTTCGGTACGCGGACGATCAGCGTCCAAACGCCGAGCCAAAGTTGTGCAAACACGAGACCAAGCAATCCCACAGCCAGCAACGCAAAGTCTTTGCGCCTTACGGAGGGAAAGATTGTCATGGCGGCAGTGCCAGCCGCGAGAAATACGATCATCGCGCCGAGGATATGGGCCAACACCGCGTGCTCCGCATGACGGATCGTGGCTCCCAAGATGATCTGGCAGTACACCACAATCGTTGTGAGCAACGCCAACCGACGCAACGCGAGGGCCCGCGGAGTATCGAACAGAGGATCCTTCCAGCGTGGCGAGGTGACGAGTGCCAAGGCAATGGTGATACAGAAGAACGCTTCGGCTAGCGCCGCGTGAGCGATGGAAATTGGTGGCGGCAGCAAGAGCTTCACGGTGAGGCCACCCAAGACACCCTGCGCAATGACCACCGCCAGAGCTGTGATACCCAGTCGGCGTACCAGAGCATCCCGCTGACCAAAAAAGGTCCACAGGGCTAGCACCGTCGTCAATAGTCCAACCACACTGGCAATCAGGCGGTGTCCGTGCTCGTAGAAAATTCCCCCAACCATTTTTGCCAGGGGAAAACGAAACATCGCCTGTCCGTAGGTCGTCGGCCAATCGGGGACGGAAAGCCCGGCTCGCTCGCTGGTCACGCTCGCTCCGGCGACGAGGAGAACGAACGTCGCAAATGTCAGGAAACAAGCGAAACGGTGCAGCCAACGATTGGAATGATGGTTCATCTTGATCCGTGTAGATTGCTGCAGGGAATTATTGGTCCAGGTAATCCTCCTGATCTTGCATCCACGCCTTGTATTCCTGTTCCGTATCGATGCTCAGAAAGCCTTTCATCCGATAGTGGCCAAGACCGCAGAGTTGGGCGCAGGCAATTTCGGCGGGATAACGCGGTCCCATACGCACTTCCGTGATGCCGTTTGCAACAAGTTTTTCGGCAGTGCTTTTGTTGATTGAGCGGCCCTTTTTTGCAATGACGGAGCCGTCTTTGCCCTTGTAGTCCTCCATGGAGACATCGGAGTCCAGGTCTCGGGTCGTGGGCAGCTTGACTGTTGTGGCCATTTCTTCCCGCATCTCGTCGGACGTCTTGGTCGGAACGAAGTGGACAGGGATAATCATGCCCGGGATGGCATCCTGCTTCACGCGCATCACCGGCAGAAAGAAACTGTGAATTACGTCCTTCGTCGTGATCTCCACCACCGCTGGACGGTTTACGGGAAGATGAAGCTGGTTGATGGTCACGATATCGTCCTTGGCGTGCGGATCGCCTTTGCGGTCAAGGCCGATGGGGTTGGTCTGTTCATCGACAAGCTTGATGTCGGTGCGGCCGAAAATGCCGTCACGACCCGGATAGTGGATGTTCCAGGCAAATTGCTGGGCAATGACCCGCACGTGCACCGCGTTCGGCGTGGTGGGGAAGGCATTGACCTTCCAGGACCAGAAGGGAATCGAGAGGCCCACGAGCAGCGCCACTTCGACCAGCGCCACTGCGGCTTCGAGGTAGGACGACGCGTGGGTCTTGACGCCCGTGTAATCAGCCCGCGGCTGCCGCCCGCTGCGGAATCGAAACAGGACATAGAGGAAAAACAGAATCCATCCAACAAACAGCACAGCCATCAGGACATGAACGTAGAAGATCAAATGGTCGATCCTCACTCCCTGCTCGGAGGCGTTAATCGGTAACCCTAAAATCTTTTCCAGCATGGTACGATCCTTTTCCTTGTTACGGCGTCATTTCCGCACTGTAGCGGCGCGCGCGGCGTGCGAAGCAGATGATCAAGCCTCCCAAACCGCCGAGTACGACGCCCGTGACGCCAAGCATCGTGACGATGCCCATGTTCATGCCCTTCGTCTGTGCGGCGTCGGGCGCACCATAGCAAACGGCGCACGCCAACAAGACTCGCGGCGCCGCCATAACGAGCGTCACAATCGTGGCTGTCAGAAAAACTCTGAACTGCGAAGATGCTTTCATGCGTTACTCCTCATCCAGCCCTTTGAATTTCTTGAGGAACATAATCTCGTACAGAACCAGTACAACTCCCAAGGCAAACGAAATATAACCCGCAACGGCGTAAGCGGTGCGACCGTGGGCGTACTCGGAATTGAGGCACCAGGCGCCGAAGCCAAGACAGAGCAGCACTGAGATTGTGATGAAGAAGATATGGAACGCTTTGAGGGACATGGCTCAGGAATTATTCGCTGTGAGGTTGAGCCGCCGGCGGCGACGTTGTGAAGATCCCGTGTGGCTGTCCCTGCTGATCCCGGTGCGTCCACATGATCAGGCCAATCATGGCCACAAAGAAAAACGCGGTCAGCATTAGGACCCAATGAATCGCTTGGCGCTCGGTGAACAAGTGCATGAAATAGCCGGCCACCAGCGAGCCTTTGAAAGTCGCGATGAACACGGCCACAAAAATTCCCAGCGTGATGCCGAGATGGTGCCATTCGGCAGCCGCCACCGTCGCCCCGGTAGCAGCAAACAGTACGGCCCCGATGATTCTGTAGATTCTCGTCTGCTTGTGAGCCGATTCTGCGGCGTGTGCACTCATAAATATCTCCGTGAGTTATTTGCCCGGTAATAGATACAGCGTTGGGAACAGGAAAATCCAAACCAGATCCACAAAGTGCCAGTACAATCCGGCCACTTCGATGCGGTTTGTGAACCGCGCAGGATCGGTCCGCCACATTTTCGCACCCGGTCCCCAGAGATAACCGTTGACGATCAGTCCGCCAATCACGTGCAACCCGTGGAGCCCGGTCATGACAAAGTAGATCGCGAAGAACGTGCTGTAGCTGGGAAGCTCGCCCTTCATAATGTGCTCGTGATATTCAAAGCCTTTGGCCACCAAAAAGATCAGCCCGCATAACAGCGTCAGCCCAAGGAACAAGCGGAACCGGGCGAAGCTTTTCATCTGCAGAGACGCCCACGACATCACCATCGTCACGCTGGAGCCGATCAGAATGAACGTGTTGAATGTGGCAAGGGGGACATTGAGGGTTTGAGCACCGCTCGGCCACGTGTCGGCACCGGTGCGCAACAGCACATACGTGGAGAACAATGCGCCGAACAGCATCACTTCCGACGCCAGAAACAACCACACCCCGAGTTTGGCATTGTAGAGACCGGTATCGGGTCGCTCCGTCGAGTTGTAAGGAATTTCTATTGCGGCTGACATTTACGCTCCCTCCGGTTGATTTTGCGGCAGGAATCCGTACCTCGCGCCGGGCACGCTGTATTCGTATGGTCCACGGTAGACGGTCGGCACTTTCAGGAAATTACCGTGTGGTGGGGGCGTCGGCGTCGCCCATTCGAGTGTGGTTGCCTCCCACGGATTGTCATTCGTGACCTTCTGTCCGGCAAACAGGGCCCAAAAGAAGTTTACGATGAAAATCAGTTGAACAACTCCCAGTGCCCAGGCGGAGTGAGACATCACCTTGTTCAGGACGAGTACATGCTCGGCGTGCAGATAGGACGCGCCCCCATCGTACAACCGCCGTGATACGCCCGCCAGACCCATGATGAACATCGGCATAAAGACGCCATTCATGAAAATGAGCGAGCCCCAGAAGTGAAGTTTCCCGAGTGTATCGTTCATTTTCCTCCCGGTCACCTTCGGGAACCAGTAATAGATGCCGGCAAACAACGCGAACAACGTGCCCGGCGCCACGACGTAGTGGAAATGGCCAATGACGTAATACGTATCGTGGAGTTGAATGTCTGCAGTGGCCAGACCCAAGGGCAGACCCGTCAAACCGCCAATGCCAAACATCGGCAGAAATGCCAGCGCGAAAAGCATCGGTACGGTGAACCGAATCGAACCACCCCAAAGCGATAGAATCAGCGCCGTCAAAATGATAATGGAAGGAATCGAGATGATCATCGTCGTCGTTTGGAAAAACGCGTTGATCGTCGTGCCCATGCCCGTCAGGAACATGTGGTGCGCCCAGACGATGAACGACATAAAGCCAAGGAAAATGACCGAGTACACGAGCGACTTGTAACCCCACAGCGGTTTGCGGGTATTGTTGGCGATGATCTCGCCCACGATCCCCATGGCCGGCAGGATCAGCACGTACACTTCCGGATGTGCTAGAAACCAGAACAAGTGTTGCCACAGCAAGGCGCTTCCTCCGCCGCTCACGTTCAGGGCTTTGCCGCCCACCACCAAGCCGCTCGGCAGAAAGAAACTTGTGCTGGCCAGGCGATCCATCAACTGCATGATGCCGGCAGCTTCCAGTGGCGGGAATGCCAGCAACAGCAGGAATCCCGTCACCAACTGCGCCCAAACGAAGAACGGCAGTCGCATCCAGTGCAAACCTTTCGCGCGCAATTGGACGATCGTAGTAATCGTATTGATCGATCCGAGCAGCGACGAAGTGATGAGGAACACCATGCCAGTCAGCCACATTGCTTGCCCCGTGAAAAGGCTGTGACTAATGGTAGGATTGATCACCGCGAGCGGCGGATAGGAGGTCCAGCCCGACTGCGCCGAGCCACCCGGCACGAAGAAGCTGCACAACATGACCACACCGCCGACGAAGTACACCCAGTAACTGGACATATTCAGCTTTGGAAACGCCATGTCCTGCGCGCCGATCTGGAGCGGAACGAGATAATTGCCAAACGCGCCGACAGCCAGTGGCACAACTCCGAGAAAGATCATGATCGTGCCGTGCATCGCACCGAGCTGGTTGTAAAACTCTGGAGCCATGATGCCGCCGGGCATTCGAGTGTCGCCCAACCATCTCGTCAGAAAGTGAAGGGGAAGCGGTTTGCCCGGATAGGCGAGTTGCCAGCGCATGAGGAGCATGAGGCAGAAGCCGAAAAACAAGAATATCAACGCGGTCAGCCCGTACTGGATGCCAATGACCTTATGGTCGGTCGAGAAGATGTACTTCCGCCAAAACGACAGTTCATGGTGCGGCACATCGATGTGCGGATGAGCCTCCGGATACCCGATAGTTGCTGTCTGACTCACGGTCTGCGATCCTCTCCGTAAAAATCCGGTCACGCTGCTGTGGTGCCACCCGCGCGACCCGGAACGAAATTGAACGTCCTACCTATTCCGCTTTGAAGGTGAAGTCAACCGTCTTGGCTTCGCCGTCGCCCACCTTGATCTTCTGGGTTTGTTCGCCATATTTCTCCTGCCAGGCGGCCACTTCGTATTCACCCGCGGGCAAACCCTTGATCGAAAACGTGCCGTCGTCACCGGTCACGCTGTAGAACGGGTTGCTCATCACGCCCACATAGGCACTCATCCACGGATGCACGTCGCACTTCAGATGCACCATGATTTCTGGCTCGGCAAACGTCCGCATTGTGGACATACCTTTGTTCGGCTGGCCGACGTTGAACTCCTTGCTCTTCGTGGGCATGGCGTGAATGTTGTGCAACGTATCGTCATCGTTGACAATTTTCAACGGCTGCCTGGCCATCATACCAAACACGTGCGGCACATAATGGCAGCCGGTCTGATCGACTTCGACCGGGGTCTTGGGGGGTTCGTAGGTCCTGCCCTCCAGCCCGCTTTTGATGTAGACGAACACGTTGCGCAACGTGTTGTTGGGGTTGACCACGACTTCTTCACTAAGCAGCGGGTCATCCGCATGCATCTCCGCACACTTGGGATCGGCATCGGTCCTGATCTTCTTTCGCCTCGGGGCTGTGCCCTCGAAGCTGATCTTCCCGGAAATCGACGCCGTATCCGCCGCCGGCAAGACCGTCGTCATTGCGAACAACACCGTAACTGCCACCAACACTTTGGATAGTTTCATTTATTCTCCTTTGGCCGACCACCAACCAATTTTCTATTGGAATTGCTCTTTTTCAAGGACAAAAACTTGACCCGGATTGACCTGTTATAGAGCGATGTCTTTAGCCATATCTTCATCCTACTGTTGTACTTGCGTAGTTGGTTGCGGAGCCACGGCTTGCGTCGCTGGCTCCTGCGCGCCCAACATCAATACGTAATCCACCAGCGCCTCGCGTTGCTTCAGTCCGTCACCGCCCAAGACATTTGGCGCAATGGCTGGTCCGTACTCAAATTGCGGCATGCGAGTCCCCGGTATTTGCGCGAGCGGTTCGGGCAACCATTTGTTAATCAGCCAGTCGCGTTGCAGGCGGTCATGTGCCAGCGACAAATTCGGTGCCAGCCGTGGCAGGTCTTCTTCTGGGATCTCTGACAGCGGTTTGCCCAGCGCCTTGCCGTTCACAATATGGCACAACGCGCACTTTAATTGCGTGAACAATTGTTTCCCCACCGCCAGGTGCTCCGGTGACGTGTCAATTTTCGGAGATTGATACGGGAACTGCGCCTGGCCCTGAAGCGCGAAATACTTCACCAGCGTATTGGCCTCGCCATCCGTCAACCCAAAGGTCGGCATTCGCACGTGTAACCAGGGTCGAATCTCGCCCGTTTGTGGTGACTTGATGAAGTGGAACAGCCAATCTGGCTGCGTCCGCCGTCCTTGGTGCAACTGCGTTGGCGTGCCACTCAACATCGGCGGTTCCATGCCCGTCGGAATGCCCGTCGCGCGGATCGCACCGCCTTGCGCCTCGACGATGTGACAGCCAATGCAGTTCAATTCTTTCACGGTCCACCGGCCGCGCTCGATCTCGAATTCTGCCGGTGTCAACTGCCGCGCCTCATTGGGCATCAGCTTTTCATCGGTCATGCCAGTAATCACCGTGACGATCTGGTCGATCTGCTCGTCCGTCAGGTTGAACTTACCCATCTTGAGCAGTTCCTGCGGCGCGCGCGTGACGCCCACGCGATCATTGTCGAACGAGCGGGGCGCATGCAACTTTTGCTTGAGCCACGCGATCCGGTCCTTCTCGATATCCACCAAGCCAAAATCGAGTTTGTCAACCGGCTTGCTGCCCCACTCGCTGAGTTCGGTGCCAATGGGCTTGGCATTCTCGAAGCCGTGAATCTCGTGGCAGGCAAAGCAACCGTAACGCGCTATGAGTTTGCTCCCCAAAAAGACGTTCTTCTTTTCAACCGCCGACAGCGCGGCAACCTTTTCTTTGGCGGCATGCATCTTGGCCTTCACCTGCTCGAGTTCCGCAGCGAGTTTCTTGGCCTTGCGGTCCACGGCGTCGTCGAAGGTGTCTTCGTACTCCTTCTGCAACGCCTTGACCTGCGCTTCCTCGCGCGCCATCCGTGCCGGGTCCTGGAAGTACTGCATTGTGTCTTCGTCGACGAAGTACATCTCGATCAGGTCGTCAAGGTCGTTGAGCTTTTGGACGGCCTGGTCGTGCGTTAACGTGATTTGCAGGTATTCGGTGGTCACGTTGTCCAACAGGTCCGATTTTGTCGTCGGCAACGATTCCTGGTCCGTCTTCTTGTTGTGAAGCCCAGCCAGATAGGAGGCGATGTCTGCTGCCTCCTGGTCGCTCAGGCGCAAATTGGGCATCTTGGTCTTGGAATAATACTGTTTCGGATTCTTCAGCCATGCGTAAAGCCAGTTGACGGTTGTCTTGCTGCCCGTGCCCGCCAGTTGCGGTCCCTGCGAGCGCAGCCGCCGGTATTGCCAGTCGTCCATGTACTGGCGCCACGACGCCGTTGGCTTGATGCTCATCAGCCTCTCATCCACCACATGACAGCCCATGCAGCCAATCTGGCCTACGAGCTTCTTCCCATTTTCGGGGTCACCCTGGACGGGCGGTGCGGGGTAATTCGTTTCCTGGCTGACGGCAAACAGAAACTCGGTAATCGCCTTGATTTCGACGGCATTGCGGTCCGGCGTATCCGCATTGTTCGAGAGGCCCCAGAAACGCGGCATGTAGGTGTTTGGTTTGAACGCGACAGGGTTGGCCAGCCATTTGCGCACCCATTCCTTGCTGTCTTTGCTGGCAACTTTGTAGAGGCTCGGACCGGGCTTGCGTAAGGTGCGAATCGGGATGTTCACCTCTTGGCCGACCGTCAATGAAACGTCTTCCGAAAACCCATTCAGCCGGCGCACGTCGTCGGGATTCACATCGTAAAACTTGCAGATACTGTCGAAATCTTCCCCGGGTGCAACCTCATGTTTCGTGTACGTTTCCAACGGCTTCATTTTATGGCAGGACCAACAGCCGAGTTGCTCAATCAGCCGTCGCCCATGGTCGAGTTGCTCACCGCCCCTGAGATTGGTCTGGTCATAATGACATTTGAGGCAACTGGCCTGCACGTACTTTGCCTCGCGCATGGGTTGTGTGAGAAACTCCTGTTCCTCCCAATGGTAATTCTTCTCCCACGCTTCACGCTGCGTCAACTCGACGACACCCTTCTGCAGAGCCACCTTCTGCGGTTTGGCCTCCTCGTCATGGTCGTCCTCGCTCGTCTGGACTTTCACCCACAATTTCCTCGACGAATCGTAGGTGTATGGCTGTTTGTCCTCCGCATCCGGCGTGTGCCCTGCCCTTGAGAAAGTCGTCTCCCGGTCCCAACCCCAA
>Ga0335081_10006009_pt1 | contig 19258 bp, 14 predicted proteins | sample Lox_Sample_35_FD_206713 | JGI IMG/M metagenome (GOLD analysis project Ga0335081, IMG submission 206713) | Soil microbial communities from Loxahatchee National Wildlife Refuge, Florida, United States - Lox_Sample_3.5 | ecosystem: Environmental > Terrestrial > Soil > Wetlands | place: USA... | reverse complement strand
CGTGAGCACGTCGAGGGGGTCTGTCCGTCGTCTGGCCGCGAACAGTTCGCCGACGAGCTTGGGGTCGAGGACGGTGCCGCCTTCACTGATGCGCGTGAGCGCGTCGATGAGTTCATCGAGGTCGGACACTGAGTCTTTGAGGAGGTAGCCGACGCGGCTGGCGGTCGCGGAGAATAGTTCGACCGCGTCGTCGATCTGGGTGTGGGTTGACAGAAGCAAGATCCCGACGGCCGGGAAAAGCTCGCGGATCTCAAACGCCGCGTGAATGCCCTCTCGGGTCTGGGTCGGGGGCATGCGGATGTCGATGATTGCTACGTTGGGGCGGTTATCTTCGACGGCCCGTACGAGGGATGGCGCATCGCTGGCTTGTGCGACAACCTCGACGCCGGTCCGCTGGAGGAGTTCCGCGAGTGCCTGACGGATCAAGGCCGCGTCATCGGCCAGGACCAGGCGCAGCGGCACGGGGCAAGCTACCTCCTGTCAGTTTATGACCCGAGGATCGGGAGATCGGCGGTGAGGACGGTCGGCCCGCCGGCCGGGCTGACCAGTGTGATGCGGCCGCCGAGCGCGTCCGCGCGGTCGCAAAGACCCTGCAGTCCTGTGCCTCCGCTGACGGCCGCTCCGCCGACGCCGTCGTCGGTGATGGCGAGCTGGAGTGCATGTGGCGTTTGAGTCAGCATTATCTCGACCTGATGGGCGCGCGCGTGCTTGACGGCGTTCGCTGTGGCCTCGGCGGCGATGTAGTAGGCGGTGGCCTCGATGGCAGGATGTAGCCGGCCAGTGTCTGTTGCCTTCACGTCGACTGGTGTCGCCGCCCGCCGAGCGAGCGTCCGAAGGGCGGGGATGAGCCCTTTTTCCGGCAGCTCCGCGGGGTGGATTCCATGGGCTAGGCGCTGGAGTTCAGCGATGGCTTCGCGTAGGCCGGCCTGCGCGGCCTGGAGGAGCCGCGCGGCGTCATCGGGCGCGGCCGCGAGCAGGCGGCGGGCGTTTTCCAGGCGCATAGCGACGGCGACGAACTGCTGCTGCGCGCCGTCGTGGAGGTCGCGTTCGATCGTCCTGCGAGCGTCGTCTGCCGCTTGGGCGATGCGAGCGCGTGATGCCTCTAGCTCCCTAAGCCGCAATCGGTCGGAGATGTCCCGGAAGACCACAACAGCGCCGCGGCCGTCGGTGAGGTCGACGGGCGCGGACGAGTAGGAGACAGCGGCGTGCGTGGTGTCTTTGCGGACGAACCAGTCGAGGTCGAGGCGGACCGTTTCCCCGGTTAGGCGGGGGCGCAGGAGCGGGCACTCGGCCGCCGAGAACGGTGAGCCGTCCGGGCGCAGGTAGTGGATCATCTCGTGGCTGGGGCAGCCGAGCAGTTCGTCCTCATCGGCGTAGCCGAGGATCTTCAGGGCGGCGGGGTTGAGGAAGATGATTCGTCCCACGGAGTCGACAACGTACAGGGCATCGGCGATGGCCGCGACGGCCGCGAAGAGCGTCTCCGCATTCTCTGGCTCCGGTCGCGCGATCACGCATCAATTGTCGCCCGGTGGCCTTCGGACAGACCTGCTGGCCCCACCCCTAGAGGGTTGCCAGCTGTAGCGACACAGCCCGCCGCTTGGCACAAGGTGGGAACGTGTGCCTAAAGGCGCAGAAGCTGAAGGCGGAGGACATGATCCGCGGAACCGATCATTTTGGGCGCCAGGAGGTCGCCGGGGTCGTGGTCGGCCCGTTCTGGGCCGCCACGCCCTTAACGACGAATTCCGGGTGGCGGCGCAGACCACGTCGCCGCAGCCTCGGCCACCAGCATCAACTTCAGGCTCTTCCGCACATCCCACGGCGACGACTGGCTACCAAGGTTCTCGATGACCGCCCGCACTACGAAACCGGCACCGACCCGCCTCACACGCCAGCGACACCACAAACCGGAGGGAGACAGACCGCCAGAACCGTCGCCAGCAAACTTATGAAGGTTCAGACACATGGTCGACCGCGGCGCAAGCCACGGCGTTGGGCCAGCACTGCGAACGGAGTTCAGCATCACACGCTGGGCCCACGAATACGTCCCGGGTCTCGCCGGGAGCACGACGGGGCACAGAGGATGTGCGCCCGATCGTCCACGATCGCCGCAACCAGAACACCCTCAGCGAGGACGACAGCCCGATACCGCAGCGGCCCGGCACCGGGACAAGCGGCAGCACCGCAAGGACTCATCATGAAGACGCCAGCGCCCCGGTCACTGGCCTGCTCACCCGGTGAGGAGTAGAGCTGATGGTGGTGGCCGGCCGGCATCACCCGCCGCGAAGCGGTGGCCCCGCCGTGAAGCGGCTGGCCGCGCGGAGGCGGCTCGTTCGTGATGCGCTGCGGCGCGACCCGGACGATCGCTGGGCTGCCGCGTTCGGGCGGATCGCCGGGTACTCCTTCGCGGTGGCGGCGGTCACCGGGGTCCTGCTGCTGCCGTGCTTCCGCCCATCGATGGCCGCCGTGACTATCACGGCTCGTACAGGTTGCTGGACGGCGCCCCGATGAGCCAGGCGTACCAATCCGTGCTGGCCACCAGCTTCGACATCCGCGGCGGACTGCTTGTCCGGCAGGTACACCATTGGTCAGCGGACCTGTTCGTCGCGGCGATATGCCTGCGGCTGCTGCGGACCTTCTTCCGCGGCCGGTTCTCCGGCCGGGCGCTGCCGGGCTGGCTGATCTGGGTGACGCTGCTGCCGCTGGGCATGCTCGCGGCCTACACCGGCACCCTCCTGCCCGATGACGGGCTGTCCGGCGGCAGCCTCAGCGTGGACACCGGCGTGCTGCTGTCCGTGCCGGTGATCGGGACCCACCTGGTGTTCGCGATCTTCGGCGGTGCGCCGCCCGGGCATCAGATCATCGGCCGGGATTACTGGGTGCACATCCTCGTCCTCCCGGCCCTGGCCGGCGCGCTGCTCCTGGCCAGCTTCCGGCCGTCGCTGCGCTGGCCGCGGCGGGTCCGGCCCGATCCGCTGCTGCCGTTCACCTGCGCGGTGCTGGTCCTGCTCGGCGCGATCGCGCAGATCAACCCGGTGTGGCTGATCGGGCCCTACCAGCCGGGCAGCATCAGCTCCGGCGCGGTGCCGGACTGGTACATGGGGTTCCTCGACGGCCCGCTGCGGCTCATGCCGGCCTGGGAGCTGACGGCAGCCGGGCATCCGCTGGATCTCGGCGTGCTGATCCCGGGCCTGGTCCTGCCCGGCCTGTTCTTCACCGCCCTGGCCCTGTACCCCATCGCGGACCGGCGGATCGCCGGCGGGCGGCCGCCGCGCGGGCTGCTGCCGCCCAGGCCAGCCGACCCGGCCAACCGCACCGCGGCCGGGGTGGCCGGTGTCACGTTGTACGGGCTGCTGTGGGCCGCCTCAGCCAACGACCAGATCGCCTACCACCTGCACCTGGATCTGTTCACGGTCACCTGGATATTCCGGGTGCTGGTGCTGGCCGGGCCGACGCTGGCATTCCTGCTCACCCGGGTCATCTGCCACGCGCTGGCCGGCCGGCGACGCGACGAGGAACTGCACGGCCGGGAAACCGGGCGGATCATCAGGAACCCGCACGGCGGCTACACCGAAATCCGCGAGCCAGGCCCTGGCCGGCCCAGGGATGTGACTAGCCAGCACCCATCTCCCCAGGAAGGGACGATACCCATGCAGAACGCCGTGAATGCGTCCACCGCCGGGAGCAGCGGCCCGATCGTGGTCGCCGGTGCGGGCTACGCCGGGCTGCACGTCGCCCTGCGGCTGACGGCCAAGCTGCGCAACCACCCTGCGGTGGAGCTGACCCTGGTCGATCGGCACGACTACCACCAGGCGATCACCGAGCTGCCCCGCGTCGCCGGCGGCACCCGCGCCGCCGACGCGGTGCGCATCCCCCTCCAGGGCGTGCTGGCCACGCGGGTCCGCTTCGTCCGGACCGGGATCAATGGCTTCGACCTGGCCGGCCGGCGGCTGCTCACCGAGGCTGGCCCGATCGGCTGGACGCGGCTGGTGCTGGCGCTCGGCAGCCGGCCCAACGACTTCGCCATCCCTGGCCTGGCCCAGCGCACGCTGTCGCTGTATTCGGCCGACGACGCCGAGCAGGTGTGGGCGGCGGTCAGCAAGGCGCTCACGGCTGCCGCGGCCGTCGCCGACCCCGAGCGGCAGCACCGCCTGGCGACCGTGGTGGTCGGCGGCGGCGGCGCCACCGGAGTCGAGCTGGCCGGGGAACTGGCCGAGATGCTGCCCGAGGTGGCCAGCAGTCACGGCCTGGCGCCTGACCGGCCGGCGGTGCAGCTTGTCGAGGCGGGCCCCACCATCTTGGCCGGCTCTTCACCGCAGCTGATCGACAAGGCCACCCGGATCCTTGCTGACCTGGGGGTCCAGGTCCGCACCAATGCGGCGATCGCCGCCGCAACCGAGGACGGATTCCGGCTCACCGACGGCCAGCTGGTGGAAGGGGGGGTGTTCGTCTGGGCGGGCGGGCTGAAAGCACCCGAGCTTGTGGCCGATTCGGGGCTGCCGACCGGCTACAACGGCCGCGTCAAGGTCGACCAGTACCTGCGCGTGCTGGACCACCCGGAGATCTACGTCGCCGGCGACCTCGCCTCGGTGACCGATCCGCGCACCGGGCACGTGCTGCCCGCGCTGGCGCAGATAGCGCTGGAGGAGGGCGAGACGGTGGCCCGCAACCTGGACGCGGAGCTAAGGGGCAGGCCGCTGGAGGCGTTCACCTTCCGCGACAAGGGGTTCGTCGTCTCGGTCGGGACCCGCCGCGGGGTCGCCGAGATCGCCGGCATCACCACCGGCGGGAGGCTGGCCCACCTGCTCAAGGACGCCATCGAGTGGGAGTACCGCGAGTCCGTCCGGCACCTGCGCGGCTGGGACCCAGTAGCCGTATGACCGCTGCCCACCCCGCTGCCAGCCACAACGGATCAGATGCCGCTCGCTGGCGCCTGATCGGCAAACCGTCGTCAGGATGGCCGGCCACAACGGCTGCGCGTTCAAGATGGCCAGCCCAGGCATCGCGGGGCCACACCCGCAGGCACACGATATGCCCCACGGCACCGGGAACCGGGCTAAAGAACACCAGCGAGAGCATCAAGGCCTTCTCTGAGGCCGACTTCACCAGCGACCTGCAGCGGTTCGACGTCCCGACCCTGGTCATCCACGGAGAACACGGAGAACACGACCAGATCGTTCCTGTCAAGGACCCGGCCCGGAATTCGGCCCGGCTCATCAAGGGCGCGAACAAGGTCTACCACACGGGCCCGCCGCACGGCCACGGCCACGGCCACGGCCACGGCCACGACCACGACCACGACCACGACCACGACCACATTACCGCCACGCTCCAGGGCCAGGTCAACGCTGACCCGCTCGCCTTCCTGGGCGGGTGGCCAGACCTGGACCTGCCCGCGCCCGGCTGCCGGCGCGAACCGGGACCTGACATGGCACGCTGAGGAAAGGCAAGAGACATGAAGCTCACAGTCATCGGGGGTACCGGACTGATCGGCTCGCAGGTGGTCCAGAAGCTGACCGCAGCCGGATACCAGGCCATACCTGCGGCACTGTCCACTGGCGTCGACCTGATCACGGACAAGGGCCTGGACGGGGCGCTGGAAGGCGCAGAGGTTGTGGTCAACGTGGCGAACTCGCCGACATTCGACGAAGGCTCCCTGGGCTTCTTCCGGACCTCCATGACCAACCTGCTAGCCGCGGGGGAAAGTGCCGGTGCCCGGCACCAGGTGATCCTCTCGATCGTGGGCGTGGACCAGGTGCCCCAGCTGGACTACTACCGTGCCAAGACCCTGCAGGAGGACCTGCTGCGCCAGGGGCCCACACCGTACTCCATCGTGCGCGCCACCCAGTTCTTCGAATTCATAAAGGCGGTCTTGCCCGAGACCTCTGGGCGAGGGCGAGGGCGCATGCTGCTCCTCTCAGGTCGCAGCCGTCATGATGGTACGGGCCAGGTTCGCGATGTGCCATTCCCTGTGGACGCGGATCCGGAAACCTGACCTCCCGGCCGCCGGCCGATGCTCTGATGGCGGCCCTGCTGGCGCTGGCGGCGATGCGCAATTCCATTCGTCGCAGGACGATATTAATGACCGGGCGCGGGTAGGGCCCGACTGTGAGGGCGGCCTCGGGTGCCACCCACCACCCGGAAAGCGGGAAGGATGAAGCAGTTCAAGTACCGGGCACTGGTCAGGCTGGATCCGGCGGGCGGCGGCATAGGCTCGCCGCCGCTGCCCGCGACGGGCGGGCGCGTGGTGGTGCGGGCCCAGCACCACGACAGCCACCGGTACAAGATATTCGGTGCCCTGGTCAATACCGTCCACGGCGAGACGCTGCGGCCGGCGGACCACAGCGTTCAGATGACGGTGAGCGTCAGCGGTGACGACGCTAGCGACTATCTCGAGCCCGGCGACAGCTTCGTGCTATGGCGCGGGCATGACATCGGGCAGGGTGTCATCTCCCGGCGGCTGTTCTTCTGGGCGGATGCACCGTGAGCGGTGGTCCGCCGGCCGCTACGGCTGAGGGCGGCTCGGGGTCAGCACGGCGATGCGGTCTCCCGGCCGCAGGATGAGGTGCGGATCGGGCCGATGCAGGTGCCGGTCGCGGAGCAGCGTGACCGGCAGGGTCCCGGGTGGCCAGGTGGCGTCACCGAGCTTGGTGCCGGCCGCGGGTGAGTCGCCCGGCAGGGTGATTTCGACCATCCGGTAGCCGGGCAGCGGATTGGGCGGCGGGGCGGCGACGGCACCGTCCTGGTTTCCCTGTGGGGCGACCCCATGACCGGGAGCCCGCTCCCCCGCACCGGTTGCGGCGTCGGCGGCCTCCCGGGCCTGCGCCGCGTCCTGCTGCACAGTGCGGATTTCCCGGCCGACGGCGCGGATGACGGTCGCGTTGGTGACCCAGCCGGTGATCTGCCGGGCGTCGTCGGACAGCACGGGAAGCCCGTCGCGGCCGTAGATTTCGAGCTGGCGCAGCGCCTGGGACAGTGACTCGGTGGCGAAGATGGCCTGGGCGTCCAGTTCGCCGGTGACCGGCCCGGGCAGGGCGGCCAGGCTGGTGCCGGTGAGCTGGCTGCTGGCGCTTGGGGCCGGGTGGGCGCCGTTGGCGCTGGCCCGCTGGCCCGCCTCACCCGGGATGGCTTCCTCCGGCTGGCCGTTGCGCCCCTGCGCGTGCGCGCCGGCCAGGAGGAAGGGCGGCCGGAAGGCCTGCATGGCATCGCTCACCTTGAGGTCCTGCAGGATCCGCCAGGGCGTGGCCCGGTCGATGTCGGTGCCGCGGCGCAGCAGCTTGGTGGTGTAGATCGTGCCGTAGGACAGCGCGCGGGACACGGTGGAGGCGATGGCCACCACGCCCGGCCAGGCCAGCCATCCGTCGACGTCATCTACGCCAGCTGGCACACCATCCAGGTCTTCAAAAGCCACGGCCACCAGGCCGCGTAAGTACGAAGCCCGGCCTGCGGCATGAGCGCGCGTTCCGGTTGGCACCATAAGCATCTGTGAAGCGGGTCATCGTCGTGGGCCCCGGCGCGGCGGGCAAGTCGGCCCTCGCCGTCCGCCTGGGCCAGATCACCGGGCTGCCGGTGATCGAACTGGACAAGCTCTTCTGGCGGCCGGGCCCGGCCGCGACGCCACGCGAGGAGTGGACGGCCATCCAGCGCCGGCTCGCCGCACCGGAATCGTGGATCATGGACGGGGACCTCGGACCGCACGACGTCCTCGATGTCCGCCTGCAGGCCGCGGACACCATCGTGTTCCTGGACTTCTCCCCGTTCCGGTGCGCCTGGCGGGCCATCCGCCGGTCACGGGAACGCGCCGGCTTCTGGGTGTGGCTGCTCACCTACCGCCGCCGCAGCCGCCCGCTCCTGTGGCAGGCGATCGCCGCCCACGCCGGTGACGCCGGCCTCTACGTCCTGCCGACCCCGCGCGCGGTCAGGCGATTCGTCGCCGAGGTAGCCTCCGGGGCACCTGACCCGCCATGACAGCCCGAGCAGATCCTGCGGGCACGCCGATAACTCATCCGCGACCAGCCCGGGCGACCCGCGGCAGATGAAGACAACCCAGTCGATCAGCAGCGTCAGAACCGGAAGCGAGTCAGGCCGCCTGGCTCCGTCGCCAAGGTGACGATCGCTGAGCGTGGCTCAATGCGATACACGTTCCACGGCGGTGGTCCTTGCGACGGTGCGTTGAACGGGGCAGTGATGCCCGGCCCGCTGTCGTCGGGTTCGGCCGGCCAGCCGTGGTCGGCCCACGCCTTGGCAATACGCGCCAGCGCGGCCGGCTCGGTCACTCGCGCGGCGTCACCCTCGATCACGACGTCCGCGTCGCGGATCGACACCGCGACCGAACACCGGGGATCACGCGCGACATTGCGCCCCTTCCGCGTGCCTGCTCCCGTCTGGAACCAGAACGTGCCGTCCACCCAGAGGGCACCGACCGCGGTCACATGCGGGCTGCCGTCGTCGTTGATGGTGGACAGCCACGTCGTGCGGGAGTTCAGCGCGTCCGGGGCTGGCGCCGACCCCGCATCGAGCTTGCCGGCGACGGCGGCCCAATCCACCGGCGGCAGCCCATCCGCGTTACCCAGATTGGTGATCTCCATCGGGGCATCCCTTCATTGTCCAGCGGCCATCCTGGCTCACAACGTCTGGTAGATAAGACGCGCGACGACCGCGAGAGTCATCGCGCATACCCGGGTCACCAGCCGTCCGGACGCGCACATCGGCATGATTGGCCCGGGTCACGCCTGGTGGTGCGGCTCAGGCGAGGAAGACTTTGCGCCGGTGCCAGCCGGGGTATTTCACGCCGGGAGCCTGGGCGCGCTCGGGCAATAGCAGGACCTCGCGCAGGGGAGGCCGTCCGTAGTACTGCCGGGCCAGCGGGTCGGTTGACGGTGAGCATGCCGGTGCCGGAGGCCACGTCGTGGGCGGGACAGGCGGCCAGGCCGCTGCGGGATCGAGCCGCTCGCCGGGGTGCTGTCCTTCCACGGCTTGATATGCCCGGCCAGCAGCATCCGCCGGGCGCCGGACGCCGCGGGCCGCAACCCGTCATCGCGGCAGAAGCGGACGACCGCCCTCATGATGGCGATGTATAAATATTCAGCTCGACTCACCATACGCTGGCCCCGTAACCCGAGGCTGTCAAGCGGCCAACGGCGCATAGCCCTGTGTAGATAACCGCGCGTTGACCCGGCGTTCTGGACGGCTGTCCGATTGCCGGCTCGGCGGCGCGAGTCGCGCCCGAACGTGGTGATCTGCGTGGCCAGGTGAAGGACAGCCCGGAGGCATCTCCCGCCAGCAGGGCGGGCAGTGTCGGCGGAGCACCGCCGCCGGCCGGTATTACGGCCACGGCTCCGGTGAGCCGGGCCGGGTGCTGGGGATGGTCGGCCGCTGGCTTGGAGCGCGGGTCCGGCTACTCCACCGGGTGTCGCCGCACCAAGCGTGCTACGGCGCCGGGCGTAGCCGGGGGCCGGTGGCGGGCGCCCGGGCGGCAGGGACCGCCGAGCGGCCGGAGGGCCGTGGCCTCGCTGCCGCCCTGGTCAGGGCGGCGGAAGGGCGGCCGCAGGCCACCGGCAGGCCAGGCTGCTACGCCGCGGCGAGTACCCGCCCGCCGTCGGCGTACTGCCCGCGAACCATGCAACTGCCTCTCGCTTGCCGACGACGATGCAGGCCGGTGGCGGGTTTCCTGGCCTTGTCAGCGAACAAGCGGACGGCCGGGACGACCGGCCGGGACCTACAAGGTGTGGTTCACATGGCGTTCAGCGGGCAAGTGCTCGACAATCCAGGCAGCGGCGAGCGGTTCATCTTCCTCACCACCGCAGCAGACACAAGCGGACAGTTGCTGGAGTTCGACCTGGTGGTCGTGCCGCACGGGCGGGTGCCCGGCGGGCATGTCCATCCCGGGCAGCAGGAGAGCTTCGAGGTCCGCCAGGGGCTCATGCGGTTCCGCAAGGGGCTGCGGGCGGTGACCGCCGGGCCAGGTGATCGGGTAGTGGTCGAGCCGGGCACGTACCACCGGTTCGCCAACGCCGGCGACGAGCCGGCCGTCGTCCGGGTACGGGTCACCCCGGCACTGCGGATGGAAGAGCTGTTCGAGACGGTGGCCGCCCTCGGGGCCGAGGGCCGGACCCTGCCTTCGGGCATGCCCAGGCCGCTGGACCTGGCGCTGTTCATGCGCGAGTTCGCCGACGAGGTGGCTGCCCCGGTGGCACCCGGCCTGGCCCGTGCGGTGATGGCCCCGCTGGCAGCGATCGGTGAGCGCCGCGGCCTAGCCATCCGTTACCGGCGCTACCACCGCCCCGCCGCCGCGATCGGCCGGCCCGTCCCGGCCCGCCCCGGCGCCGGCAGGCCGTCCGGTACTCATCCCCGTCCCGCTCGCCCAGCCTCGTCCCGGCCGTGAGAACGCGGGCCCGCGGTCAGGCGCCGCATCGGGCCCGCCCGCACCGCAGCCCGGGCGAGCCGGGCTCTGGGTGGGAGCAGTGGCGCAACCTCAGACGGAACCGCTGCGAGGGTCCGGGGGCGGCGCGCTGGCCCTGGGCAGCGGTGAAGCCGTGGCCCAGGGCGCCCCGGCCAGCCAAGGCCAGCGGCCGGCAGCGAAACGGCTCAACTCCGCTGGCAGACGGGCGCTTACAACTGCACAAGGCCTTGCCGCTCAAACTGTGCCACCCCAGGTCAGCAGTAACCTGTCGGTGGCTCAGATCTCATGGCGCAGGACATGGACCGCTGCTGCGCGCTTGCCGGGCCGCCGCTCTGCGCCCCCGGCCGGACCTGGCCGCAGAACCTTCGCCGCCAGCGGATCAGGATGATCGGTACGGCCGCCAACACCGGTCATGCTCGTTATGGAGGTGAGCGTGCGTTGAGGAAGTGCTCGCAGGCGCTCCGGCGGTCAGGTCCGGCGCAGCACCAGCGTTGCGAAGCCCGGCACGTTGCGTACCCGCGCAGCCACTGCTCCCGGTGCTCCCGGTGCTCGCGGTGCTCGCGGTGCTCGCGGTGCTCGCGGGCGAGCCTCGGCGGCGTCGGGGTGGCCGGGGTTGTCGAGCGCCCACTCGGTGAGCGAGCCGACCCACGACCATTCGTAGCTCCCACTCGGCGGCGTCACCGATGTGCGCGTACACCGGCGTCCAGCCGGCCTGCTCGGCCACATCGACCAGGCCGGCGAGGTCGGTGAAGTCCTCCGCCGGCGCGTCGAGCGCCACGAGGGCCTCCGGCGTCGGCGGAGAACCTGCCAGAAGCCCTCACCGGCCAGCAGAATGCCGTCCGCGTTCACGTGCTGCCCGGCCAGCCGCACGGTCGCGTCGAACCCGCCGAACAGGTGCGTCGACCCGACGCACATCACCAGGTCGTAGTCACCGTCGGCCACGTACTGCCGGGCGTCACGCTCATGCAGCGTGAGCCGGTCCGCCAGGCCGCGTTCGTCGGCGGCTACCGCGGCGTGCCAGGGCGTACCGTCTGATGTCCACGCCGTCGGCGTGCCCGTCGGGCAGTAGGCCAGGCCCTGCAAAGTCCAGGCCGCCTCCCCGCAGCCCAGGTCGAAGATGCGTGCCGCCGGCCCCCGGTCAGCCCGGTGCAGGAGCCGGTTGACGTTGACACCGGAGACCGGTGCCGCGATCGGCGTGGCGGGAGTGCGCGATGCTGCTGAGCCGTTGTCGATCCACTACCAAAGTCAACACGACGGCAGCGATCTTCGGCGGCCCGAACCGCAGCGCAAACGGACAGGGACAAGGCGTCGTAAGCTACTCACCCGGCAACCCGCGCATCCCATGCCGCGATGCGGTCGTCCCGCCGCGACCTGCCTGGGCCCAGCCAGCCGAGGCAACGTCCCCGGAGACCTCTCCCGTGAACACGCCCGATGAGATCAGAAGCGAGCTGGCCAGAGCTGCATCAGGCGACTCATCAGCAGCGGTCCCGGGCGCGCGCCGGTACGGAATCCACCATGCGCGAAGTGCCGCGAATACGGTGGCCGCTCGCGGTGTTGGGCTGGTCGTGAGCAGAGCTGTGATCCAGGAGTCGTTCGGCGGACCGGAAGTTCTTGGGGTGCGTGACGTCGCTGAGCTCCACGCCGGGCCCGGCGAGGTGCGCGTGCGGGTGTCGGCGGCCGGGCTGAACCCGGTCGACTGGAAGATCGCCGCGTCGGCCGAGGCCGCCGGACGGTACGGCATCACGCTGCCAGCGGGCTTCGGCAACGACTTCGCGGGGGTAGTCGACGAGGTAGGCGACGGCGTGACCGGCTTCGCGGCGGGGGACCGCGTCTACGGCGGCGCGCGCGGTCGCGCGGTTGCCGACTGCGCGGTCGTGCGGCCCGGCGCAGACCCGCTGCTGCATACTCCGGACGGCGTCGATGACGTCACGGCGAGCACCCTGGTGATCGCCGGGCGCACCGCCGACGCCGTGATAAACGCGATCGGCGTCCACGCCGGGGACACCGTGCTGATCGGCGGCGCCGCGGGCGGTGTCGGAGTGTTCACCGTGCAGCTCGCGCGGCGCGCGGGCGCCCGGATCGTCGGGACGGCGTCCGAGGCGACCTTCGACTTCCTGCGCGGGCTCGGCGCCGAGCCCGTCGCGTACGGCGACGGCCTCGCCGGACGGGTCCGGGCGCTGGCACCGCAGGGCGTGACCGCGGCGGCGGACCTGACCGGCACGGACACCGCGCGGGTGGCCGTGGAGCTCGGGGTTCCGCCAGGCCGGATCGCGACGATCGCGGCGGCCAGCCCGCCGGACGGCGCGCGCGCCACCGGCGGCCGGGACGCGACGCCGGGGGCGCTCGAGCGCATCGCTGCGGCGATCGCCGCCGGGGAATTCGTCGTGCCGATCGCCGCCACGTTCCCGATCGAGCAGACCCGCGCCGCCGTCGAGCTGCAGCGCGCCGGGCACGTCCACGGCAAGGTGGTCATCACCCTCGCTTGATCGTCTCGCCGGCCCGTCAGTGCGCCGGCTCGGGCTGCGGCCTGCGGCGGCGTCGTAGATGGTGGCGAAGATGGCTCCCATGCCGATGCCGGGCCGCTTGATCAGCTCCGCGCCCAGCGCACGCCGGCGCTGGCCCGGCCGCCTCCATGGTGACTGCCTGGGTTTTCTTCTCCCGGCGCGATCGCCGGGCACGGCGAGCACCTTGGCCCGGACCACATCTGGGTCCCGCGGGTCGGGCGGATGGACCTCATGCCAGGGGCGCTCGCGCCGGACCCTCAGCCGGTGGATACGGATCCGCTGCATGTTTCTCATCTCCCTGGTCAGTCACCGATCCCGTGGGGGCCGATGGCGGGCAGCCCGGTCCTGTGGACCGGCTCTTCCGGGAACTGTACGAATTCCGGCCGCCGCCAGGGCGTCACCCGAAGGTGCCTGCCGGGTGGGATGTCGGTGCGCGGCGTTCTCTGGCCCGCAGGTGCTACCGGGGCGGCCTGGCGCTGCAGGTGCTGGTGAACCTGCGGTACGGCGACCGACCCTTCCCCCACCGCAGACGCGACCCGTTGCACTGAGCCCGCGCGCACGTCGCCAACCGCGAACACGCCGGGCAGGCTGGTTTCCAGCGAAAGCGGCTCCGGCTGGCCCGCTTTGGCCCGATCTCCGCTTGGCAGGTCTCTGCCGGTCAGGATGAACCCGTGCTGGTCGCGCGCGACATCATCGGGCAGCCAGTCGGTGTGCGGGGTGGCGCCGATCATGACAAACAGCGCCGCCGCCGGCACCGTCTCGTCGCGGCCGGTGGCCCGGTCGCGCAGGACCAGCTCGGTGAGTCTCTGGCCGCCGCGGGCGGCGGCGACCTCGGTCTGCAGCCGAACCCGCACCCGCGGGGTGGCCTCGATCTCCTTCACGAGGTAATCGGACATGCTCGTGGCCAGGCTGTCCCCACGCACCAGCAATGTGACGCTGCGCGCCGACCGGGCCAGGTAGACCGCGGTCTGCCCGGCAGAGTTCCCGGCGCCGACGATGAACACGTCCTGGTCCGTGACCGCGGGCGCCTCCGACAGCGCCGAGCCGTAGAATACCCCGGCGCCGACCAGGCCGGCGATGCCCGGCGCGTCCAGCTGCCGGTAGCTGACGCCGGTGGCCAGCACCACCGTCCGGGCGGTCACCTGGCCGCCCCCGGAGAGCGTGACCTGCAGCCCATCCCTGCCGACGGACAGCCGGGTGGCGCCGTTCATGAGGACGAACTCCACGCCGAACATCCAGGCCTGCTGGTAGGCCCGGTCGGCCAGCTCGCCGCCGCTAATGCCGGCCGGGAAGCCCAGGAAGTTCCGGATCCGCGAGCTGGTGCCGGCCTGCCCGCCTATCGCCGTGCTCTCCAGCACCAGGGTGGACAGCCCTTCCGAGGCCCCGTACACCGCCGCGCTCAGCCCGGCTGGCCCGGCGCCGACCACGACCAGGTCGTAGGCGTCGAGTCTCGGCCGGACCTGGGCACCGACCGCCGCGGCGACGTCGGCCCGGGTATAGCTGGTCAGCACCCCCCCATCAGCCAGGAAGATCACGGGGTGGCCGGGAACCTCGTCCAGCTGCTGGAGCAGTTCGGCGCCCTCGGGGGAGCCGCGATCATAGAAGGCGTACGGGACGTCGTTGCGCTCCAGCGCGTCCCGCACCTCGAACGAGACTGGATTCCAGTGGTCGCCGACGATCCGGACCAGCGCGAACCCCGGAGAGTTGAGCCGTGTCCAGGCGGCCAGCGCCTCACCGACCACCGGGTAGAGCAGGTGCTGGCGAGGCCGCCACGGCTTGGTCAGGTAGTACTCCACGTGACCCAGCGCCATGCCATGGGCGATCACCTCCAGCATGCTCGTGCATGAGCCGGCGAGCCGGACCCGCCGCGCCGCCGGGAACATGTCTCCGTAGCCGATCAGCAAGATCCGCTTGGCGTGCGGGTGGGTGGACCGGCTGCGCGCCAGCAGCTCCGAGCCCGGCATCGCCCGCATGGACTCATAGCAGATGATCAGCGCGACCTGCTCACCCGACTCGCGCAGCGCACCCAGCCGCTCCAGCGCCGCCTGGGCGGAAGTCTCACCCATCACCCGGTAGTCGGCCTGAAAGCGTCGCTCGAGGTCGCCGACGAGCGTCTCCACAGCAGCCGGGTCCTCATCGACGACAAAGAAGACCGGCCGTCCGTCGGGCCCACTCATGACAGGACCTCCGGATGCAGACGCACACGACGGCCTTCACCCGACCGCACTATGCGCTGGCCGGACAACTGTTTCATGGCCAGCCCGGCGTGGGCACCGGTGGCGGCGAAGACGCGGTTGCGCTCGAGGAGCGGGCGAAGCTTGGACATGATTTCCTCCGGCGGTATGGCGGGGTGATCGCGTGTTCGCGGGGCCTTCGGCCCGGGCCCAGGATGTGGATCACGTGCCTTTTGACCGTGTCGAGCGTCACGACCAGGTCGTGGGCGATGCGCTGGTTCGACCTGCCCGCGGCGAGCAGCCGCAGCACCTCCAGCTCACGGTCGGTCAGCGGCTCGGCCAGGCCCGGCGGCGCGGCGACGGACCGCCGCGTCGGCGGGGCGTCTGCCCGGCCGCAGGCGCGCAGGAGCGCGGCCAGGCAGCCGGGGTCGATGCGGCCAGCCACGTTCTGCTGGCCCGGCCGGGCAACCGGCAGCTGGGTGAGCAGGGCGCGCATCGGCGCGCCCTCGTCGGCAAGGACCCGTACGTAGCCGGGCCGGCGGGCGAGCGTGAGCGCCTCGGTTAGCGCGCCGAGGGCGCTGGCGTGATCGCCGCGGGCGGCCAGCGCGAGCGCGCGCAGGGCCTGGATCTCGATGATGCTGCCGGCCCGGCCCTGGCCGGCCGCGGCGTCGAGCAGCCGCTGCAGCAGCGTGAGCGCCGAGCCGGGGTCGTTCTGGGCGAGCAGCACCCGGGCCAGCACCAGATACCCCGGCTCCCGCGGGTAATCCGGCTCGTCGCCCGGGCTAAGACCAGCCGCTGCTGTCCACTGGGCGGCCGCGTGGACGTCGCCCTGGGCGAGCAGCAGCCGCGCCCGCTGCGATGGCACCGGGTTGAGCAGGGCGGTCACCTGCGGGCTCGGCCCGGCCTGCCTGGCCTCGCCCATCGCCGCCAGGGCCCCGGCCGGGTCGCCCTGCGCCTGCCGGATCCAGGCCACGACGGCCAGGCCGATGGCCAGCGGGGGGGTGAAGGCAAGCTGCCGGCACAGCGTGACCCCCCGGGTGGCGTGGTGCAGGGCGGCGGTCAGCTCGTTGCGCTCGTACAAGACTTGGGCCAGGCCCACGTGCGCCAGGCCCGTATGGGCTGTCTGGCTGCTCTCGCCGGCCACGTCCAGCGCTTGCCGGTAGGTCGCCAGCGCCGCATCCAGGTTGCCCTGGGCGCGCTGCACCTCGCCGAGGTCACGCCGAACACGCTGGGCGAGAAAGCCGGCGAAGAACCCGGCGCCGCCTTCGACAGCGCGGAGGACCTCCGCGGGCTCGCCGCCTGCGCGGCGGACCGCTTCGTCGGCCGCCCGCAGCTCGGCGAGGACCTCTGCCAGGCCACGCTCGGCTGGCCCGAGCCGGCCTTCCAGCCAGTCCGCCGCCGCCTGGTTCCAGCGCACGAAGGAGCGCATCAGCCAGTCGTCCTCGCCCAGTTGAGCCAGGGCCTGCCGGTTGCAGCCGGCCGCCAGGGCGGTATCACCACGAAGCCGCGCGAGCGAGGCGCGCAGGAATGCGATCCCGGCGGGGATGTTGGCCAGCACGCTCGCCGGCCGCCCAGCGGGGTCGTCATACGGTTCGGCGCCGCTGGCCGCAAGGGCGCGCTCGGCGTCGTCGAGCAGGGTCTCAAGTGCTTCCACCTGGAAGCCCTGGGCGGCGCTGTATGCCTGGGCCAGGCACAGGCGCGGCCGGCCGCGGACCGACTGCGCCGGCAGCGCCGAAAGCCAGCGGCGCAAGGTCACGCCCTCGCTGCGGCCGAGCAGCGCCTCGACGTGCCGTTCGACCAGCCGCGCCGCCCAGGCGGTGTCCCCGGCCGCCAGCGCGTGCCGCACCGCGTCATCGGCCAGGTCATGCTCCTGGCACCAGCAGGCCGCGGCCCGGTGCAGCGCCTGCACCCGGCCGGGCTGCTCAGCCTGCAGCCGGGCGCGCAGCAGATCGGCGAACAGGTGGTGGTAGCGCCACCAGCCGCGCACCTCGTCCAGCGGCATCAGGAACAGGCCCGCCCGCTCGATGTCCTGCAGCATCGCCTGGCTGCCGACCCGGCCGGTGACCGCATCACACAGCTCACCGGTCAACCGCTCCAGCACCGAGGTTTCCAGCAGAAACGCGCGCACTGGCCCGGGCTGGCCGTCAAGGACCTCATCAGCCAGGTAGTCCAGTACGAAACGGTGGCTGCCACCGAAGGCCGCCACGAACTCGGCCGCATCCGCGTGTTCCCGCAGCGACAGCGCGGCCAGTTGCAGCCCCGCCGCCCACCCTTCGGTGCGGGCCACCAGCGCCTCCGCCGCCATGGTTGGCAGGCCCGGCCCCGCCGTCTCGCCCAGCAGCGCCGCGGCCTCCACGGAAGTGAAGCGCAGGTCGGCCGCACGCAACTCGGCCAGCTGGCCACGGGCCCGCAGCCGCGCCAGCGGCAGCGGCGGATCCGCCCGGCCGGACACTATTACCACCAGCCCTGGCGGCAGATTCTCCAGCAGGAACGCCACCGACTCGTGCACCGGCCCGGAGTCAACCAGGTGATAGTCATCCAGAACCAGCAGCACCTGATCCGGGCCGGGATCGGCGGCCAGTTCATTGATGAGGGCTGCCACCAGTCCCTCAAACGAACGTGGGGGCGGCGGGCCCACCCGCCTGGCCAGGCCCGGCCGGGCCCGGTCCAGCGCCGCCACCGCGTACCGCCAGAACCGGGCCGGGTCGCTGTCACCGCCATCGAGGCCCAGCCACGCCACCGGCCCCCCTGCACCGCGCGCCCAGTCAGCCAGCAACGACGTCTTGCCGAACCCCGCCGGGGCGCACACCAGCACCCGGCCCCTAGCCAGCCCTTCGCCCAGCGCCTGCACCAGACGCCGGCGCGGCACAAAACCCGGCCGCGGCCGGGGCACATGCAGCTTGGTCGCCAGCAGGACATCCTGCCCGGGCAGGGCAACCCCCGCCGGGGCCGCCACAGGCGGGCCAGCCACAGGTGACCTACCGCCCAGGCCAGCAGGCTTATCGCGCGAAAGCGTGCCGCTGTCGGTCATCTGGTGTCTCCACGCGGCCCGGCGGCGGCCGAAGTGCCCGCCACTAACGCCCCCAGCGTGACACCCTGCCTGGAGCCGAAAAAGGGGCGGCTTGCGAACGCACTATTCGGCCAGGCCGAACAATCTTGCGGCCAGGCACACTTCATCCGGCCGGCCGCCAGCCGGGCCGGGGTACCGTCAGGATGTGGAGCTGCGTGAGCTCGAAGCGTTCGTGGCAGTGGCCACTGAACTGCACTTCGGCCGGGCGGCCGAGCGACTGCACGTCGCCGCGCCGACGCTCAGCGACCTGATCCGCCGCCTCGAGCGTGAACTCGGCACACCGCTGTTCACCCGCAGCACCCGTCAGGTCGCCCTGACCAGCGCTGGCGCCGAGCTGCTCACCCGCTCGAAGGTCATCCTCGACGAGGCCGCTGCGGCCAAGGCCGCGATCCGCCGCGTCGCCGGCGGCGACGCAGGCATCGTGCGGCTGGGCATCACCCCGCCCGCCGCCCCCGTGCTCGCCCCCCACCTGATCAGCCTGTTCGCCGACGAAGCACCGCAGGTAACTGTCGACCTGCAGCGGATGTGGCTGCCCAATCTCCTGGACGCTGTCGTAACCGGCGACATCGATGTGGCCCTCACTTGCGGCCCGGTCCTAGAACCGGCCGGGATCGCCACCGAGGTGTTCTGCGCCGAACCGCTCGCGGTCGGCCTGCGGCCCAGCCATCGCCTGGCCAGCCGCGACACGATCGCGCTGTCCGAACTCGCCCACGAGGTGCTCGGCACCGCCCCTCAAGCCCTGTTCCCCGCCTGGGCCCTGGCCCAGCGCCAGGCACTCGACATCGCAGGCATCGCCCCGCCGGTCATCGAGCTCGCCGACACCGACCTGGCCGCCGGCCGCTGGGCCGACCAGCGCGACATCGACTGGATCCTGCTGATCCCGTCCCTGGCGGCCGCCCACACCCAGACAGTCATCCGCCCGGTGGCGCCCCGCCAGCTCATGCCATTCACCCTGCAATGGAACCCCAGCCGGGCGCACACCATAGCCGTTGCCCGATTCGTCCACTGCGCGCTGGCTGCGGATCTCCCGCCCGGCTGGCATACCCAGCCCGATCACCTGCACCACACCGAACCAAACGAGGACCCAGACGACCCCCACCCGAGCCAGCAA
>Ga0335081_10006007_pt1 | contig 19258 bp, 21 predicted proteins | sample Lox_Sample_35_FD_206713 | JGI IMG/M metagenome (GOLD analysis project Ga0335081, IMG submission 206713) | Soil microbial communities from Loxahatchee National Wildlife Refuge, Florida, United States - Lox_Sample_3.5 | ecosystem: Environmental > Terrestrial > Soil > Wetlands | place: USA... | reverse complement strand
CCAGCTTCTTGATATTGCAACTGAATGCTACAATCTGGTCCCCACACTGCGGGAATGCAGTGGTTGTATGCGCGCCGCGAAACGTCAGACAACTGGCCGGGAGAGAGGCGAGTCATGGAACCTGCACGCGCAGGTTTCCACAAGATCGTCGCGGACATATTGCGCCGCGCGCCAGCGGAGGATGCGGCCGGCATTGCCTGGGGGCTGGTTTGTGGGCAAACGGTAGCGGACAAGACCGAAGTGCTGGAGTTCCGCGATGGGGTGTTGCGGGTACGCGTGCCGGACGAAGCCTGGCGCGCCAATCTCGCCGGCTTTGTTCCGCGCTACCTGGAGTTGCTCAACACCATGCTGAGTAAGAAGGTGGAGAAGATCGAATTCGTGCCGCCGCACAAAGCGCCGCAGAAGAAAGGCGCAGCCTAGCCCAAGGATGAAGGTCAGCGAAAAAGACGTGCTGTACGTGGCCGACCTTGCCAACCTGGAGCTGACGCCGGAGGAGCGTGCCCGCATGGTGCGTGACCTCAACTCCATTCTTGAGTACGTGGACCGGCTGAACGAGTTGGATACCGCCGGCGTGCCTCCGATGGCGCAGGTTTCCGACCGCTACGGCGCACCAGAGAAGAAAGGCGCCGCCAGGTTCGAATATGCCATGCGCGCCGATGCGCTGGGCGAGTGTCTCGACCACAAGCTGGCGCTCGCGAACGCCCCGGAATCGGACGGGACGTTCTTCAAAGTTCCCAAGGTCATTGAGAGATAATTCTTCCCTGTGGACGTAGCTTGCTACGTCTGCGGCGCGGACAAATGCCCGCGCAATGCATATGGATCTCAACTCCCTCACCGTCACCGGCGCCGCCACCGCCATTCGCGAACGGCAAGTCACCGCCAGCAGTCTGGCCGAGAATTGCTATCGCAAGATCACAGCCGAAGATGGCGAAATCCATTCGTTCCTTACGCTCTCGAAGGAGCGCGCCATGGCGGCAGCCGCCAGCGTGGACGCGCTGGCCGCGAAGGGCGATCCGCTCCCTCCGCTTGCCGGCGTTCCCATCGCCATCAAAGACGTGATGGTTACGCGCGGCGTGCGCACGACCGCCGGGTCGAGGATTCTGGAAAATTACATTCCTCCCTATGACTGCACGGCCGTAGCGCGCCTGGAAGCGGCCGGCGCGGTGGTGCTGGGCAAGACCAACTGCGACGAGTTCGCCATGGGCTCGTCGACCGAGAACTCGGCCTATGGTCCGGTACGCAATCCGCGCGACAAGACGCGCGTCCCGGGCGGATCTTCTGGCGGCTCGGCTGCCGCGGTCGCAGCAGGCTTCGCGCCGGCCGCGCTGGGTTCCGATACCGGCGGCTCCATCCGCCAGCCGGCATCGTTCTGCGGGGTGGTGGGGCTGATGCCGACCTACGGGCGCGTTTCGCGCTACGGGCTGATCGCCTTTGCATCGTCACTCGATCACATCGGCCCCTTCACGCGCTCGGTCGAAGATGCCGCGCTGGTGCTCGGAATTATCGCCGGACGCGATCCGCTGGATTCCACCTCCGCCGATGTTCCTGTTCCGAACTACGCGGCCGAGATCGGCAAGCCGGTGCGCGGGATGAAGATTGGCGTCCCCAAGGAGTATTTCCCGGAGGGCATGGACACGGAAGTTCGCGCGGCGGTCGAAACCGCGATTCAACTGCTGGCCACGAAGGCAGGCTGCGAGGTCGTGCCGATATCCTTGCCGCACACCGCCTACGCGATCCCCACGTACTACATCGTCGCGACCGCCGAGGCGTCTTCCAACCTGGCGCGCTACGACGGCGTGCGCTATGGCCACCGCTCGCGCGAGAGCGGCACGCTTTCCGAAATGTATCGCCGCAGCCGCGACGAAGGCTTCGGCCCCGAGGTCAAACGGCGCATTATGCTGGGTACCTACGCGCTGAGCGCCGGCTATTACGACGCTTATTACTTGAACGCGCAGCGGGTCCGCACCCTGCTGACACGCGATTTTGAAGAAGCCTTCAAACAGGTGGACGCCATCATCACGCCCACCAGCCCCACGCCGGCTTTCAAACTAGGTGAAAAGGTTGACGACCCGCTCGCCATGTACCTGGCCGACATTTTCACCGTCACCGCTGACCTGGTGGGGGTGCCGGGAATCTCCATCCCTTGCGGCAATTCGCGGGCAGGCCTGCCCATCGGAATGCAGATCATGGCCCGGCACTTCGACGAGCCCACGCTGTTCCGGCTGGGCCACGCGTATGAGCACGCGCGGGCTGTCTAAGGCTTCTTGATGAACTTCTCCAATGCCGTGCGATTTCTTGACGATTTTGTGCGGCTTAGTTCTGGCGTAAGCGGCTATGCTTCTCTTGATAGTGTGCAGTTGTTTCGCTGCCCGGATGAGTTTGACTTTCGCAGACCTCAATCCACCGGCCATTTGCTGCAATGATGGCTCGTGGCTAACGTGATGGCAAGGGATCATTACCTTCGCCTCAGCGCTAGGTAGTCTCGTAGTAGCTTTCCCCGGCACACGCGCGGCACAGAACTTTGCCATCGCGCCGCACTTCGCGCTTGAAGTTGATCCCCTCGCCGCATTTCGCGCAGACCACCCGCTCGCCCTTGTAGCCGGGAAACTCCTCGGGCGGCAGCTCGACCTTCACCCATTGCAGATCGAAGAGGTCGTCATCGCGCATTTCGCGGTAAGCCAGCATCTGCTGCTGATTCTTGTCAGCGATCTCGGGATGCAGGGAGCGGGCGAGCGCTTTGGAGGATTCCCTTGCCGCGACGCGGATGGCCTTCCCCCCGGCGATGTCGACGAATGTAGCCGCCACCTTGCCCCAGTCGCGGAACTTCAGCGCACGCTTGCCCAGACGGCATCCGGTGACCACAGCCACGGCATCAGTGGCGCAGCGGTCGATCTCCACGAAGGTCACCAGGCGTTTGCGGTCCTTGCCCCGAGGGTCTTCGATCCCAAGCCGCGCCAGGCCCAGCATGGCCATGCGCACCCCCAACACCTGCCCGGCACAGATGTGTCCGTGGGCACGCTCGGCATCCTGCAGGTATTCATCGAGCGACTTCATTCTTCGGCCTCATGGTCAGAGGACCCTTCCGCGGCCTGGCGATGGATGGCAAAGGTAACGGGCTGCCCGCCCTTGGGAACGATGGTCACCTGCACCGGTTGGCGCTGCCAGGTGGGGGTGTCGCACTCGGAGTCGGGCATATCGCCGCCATGGGCGTGTCCCATTTCCTTGCGCACCAGCGGTTTCTTCACCCCGATCTGCACCACCACGGCGTATACCTTCTGAATGTCACTAGAGACCCCGCAATACGCCACGTAGTCACGATACCAACTCGAGGTGGAGTAGAAAGAGTCGAAATCCGGCAGGTGAAGCTCGCTGACCCGGCCGGTCGGCCGATCTACCAGCAACCATCCCGCGCGCTGCCACTTCCACTTCGGGGTTTGTTTGGTATCGGTTGGCAGGCGGTCATTGACTCGATATACCTTCCGCACCACGAAAGCGCGGTCGGTAATATCGCGTGGCTGGCCGGTGGTAAATTCCTTCAGTCTGCCGTCCACGTAGAGAGGGCGGACTTTGAGCTTGAGCGCAGCTTGCTCGCTGGCGCCCACGAACCATTGCACCTCGGTAGCGGCGCCAAAATAGATGGCGTGGGTCCCGGAGGCCGCCATCACACCAGCAGCCAGCGCCAGCCCTACCGGAAGCAGCAGCCACCTGCAGCTCATCCAGCAAGCGTAATTCTTCACCGGCGGCGGCGCAAATGTGCGGGACCTCAATTCATAGAATATAGAGCCGCCGGCCAGTGGCCAGGATGGCTACGGCGGCGAACCCATCTTGACTTGCATTACAATTGGAAAAAGAATGGCTGTTGGGAAGGCCATCCCCCAAGCGACGGCAAGTCACAAGCGCGCATCAAACTAGTAAAGGTATGAAACCGGAAAAACCGATCAAGGTCGAGGTAATCGCTTATGCTCCGGTGGCTTTCTTCCACTGCCGGCACTGTGAGCTGGTCTGGGAACCGACGGGAGCGGGCAAACCTATTCACCAGGAACAGCTTGCTTCTTCGCTTCCGGAGGATTTGAAGCAGGAGTATCAGCAGCTCTCGGATTGGGTACGGGAAATGGTGGCTGCATACGGCGAAAGGATAGCCTTCCGGATCGTCGATGCGGCTTCGCTTGAAGGATGGTGGAAATCCTTACGCTACCGCGTGCGCAAATATCCGGCGGTGATTGTGGACGGCGAGGAAAAGATTATTGGCAGCGGATGCCTGGAACAGGCTTCGGCGGTGATCCGGCAAAGGACGGCAGTCGCCCGTTTGGCTTAGAATAACCAGCGGGCCGAATCGTGCATTCCATGGGTAAGAACGTACCTTCACCAACTGCAGTGGTGGAAGTTCCTGGACGACGGCGCGCCCCGCGCATCCTGGTCGTGGACGACAATCCTGGCAACATCCTGCTCACGCGTGAACTGCTTGCCTCGCGCGGCTACGAGGTTTCGAGCGTTGACAGCGCCGAGGCAGCGCAGCAGGCCATCCAGAAGCAGCAGCCCGATCTGATCCTGCTGGACGTGGTCTTGCCCGGCAAGTCGGGATACGAACTCTGCCGCGAGTTGAAGGAAGATCCCTTCACGCGCCTGATTCCCATCGTCATGATCACCGGCCTCACCGACCGGGGGGACAGGATCCGCGGCATCGAGGCCGGCGCCGACGACTTCCTGAACAAGCCCATCTTCCCGGAAGAACTGTTTGCGCGCGTGCACTCGCTGCTCAAGTTGAAGGAATTCACCGACGAGCTGGAAAGCGTCGAGGTAGTGCTGTTCACGCTGGCCCTGGGAGTGGAAGCGCGCGATCCCTACACCGAGGGCCACTGCGACCGCCTCTCCGTCTACGCCGGCAACCTGGGACGCCATCTCAAGCTGGACGAAGAGTCGCTGACCGCGCTCCGGCGTGGCGGCGTGCTGCACGACCTGGGCAAGATCAGCATTCCGGATGAAATCCTGAAGAAGGGCGCGGACCTCACTCCGGCGGAGTGGGAAATCATGAAGCAGCATCCCGTCATCGGGGAGAACATCTGCAAGCCGCTGAAGTCGCTGCGCCGCGTGCTGCCCATCATCCGCAGCCATCACGAGCACTGGAACGGAAGCGGCTATCCCGACGGCCTGCAAGCCCACGACATTCCGCTGCTGGCGCGCATCCTCCAGGTGGTGGATGTCTACGATGCCCTGCGTACCGCCCGCCCCTACAAACCCGCTCTGGGCCACGATGAGTCCCGTCGTACCATGGAGGAAGAAGCAAGAGCCGGCCTGTGGGACCGCGACTTGGTCCGTGACTTCTTCAACATGCTCGATCAGCAGCGCCGCGCGGCGTAAACCCAGCCACGGATCACGGATAAACGCGGACCGATAATTCAATCCGTGAGAATCCGTGAAAATCCGTGGCGTTCTTGTTTTTGTCATAGCGCGGCGTAAGCTGTACCCGGAGCCGCTTACGTACAGCATCGTCATTCCCGCCTACAACGAAGGCGAGCGCATTGGGGCGACGCTCGAGAAGGTGACGGCCTATCTCGAAAAGATGGGATGGCGCGCGGAAGTCATCGTAGTTGATGACGGCTCGCGCGATGCTACGGCAGAAATCGTGCGCGGGTGGGCGCGGAAGAATCCGGTCATCCGCCTGCTGGAAAATCCCGGAAATCGCGGCAAGGGATACAGCGTTCGCCACGGCATGTTGGAGGCCAGCGGCGAGATACTGCTGTTCACCGATGCCGACCTGTCTTCCCCCATCTACGAAGCGGAGAAGCTGATTGCGGCGCTGTTGCGGGGCGCAGACATCGCCATCGGCTCACGCTGGGTAGACGCCCACATGCAAACCGAGCGCCAGCCCCTGTATCGCCAGTTCTTCGGGCGCATTTACAACCTGCTGCTGCCAGTGATCCTGGGGCTGCACTTCAAAGACACTCAGTGCGGCCTTAAAGCCTTCACCGCGCCGGCCGCGCGCGCCATTTTCCCGCGACTGCGCATCGACCGCTGGGGGTTCGATCCCGAGATATTGTTTCTTGCCGTTAAGGCCCACATGACCATCGCCGAAGTGCCGGTAGAGTGGGGTCACGACAATCGATCCAAGATCAATCCCATCACCGACGGCTTCCACATGTTTACCGAGATGCTGCGCATCCGGCAGTTCGACCTGACAGGGAAATATCAGGAACAGCCCGTCAGTCTGGCCGTCCGCAAGTGACCCTATCAGCGAGAGACCTACGAGGCCGCGGCGCGCGTGAACACTTCCGGTTCGATGGAAACAGCCTCGACTCTGCCTTCCCTCATCACCAGGGTCAGGAGGGCGGAGCAAGGCCCGCAAAGCCAGAAATGCTCGATCTTGCGAACCGGTTTGCCGCCGGCAAAATTTAGTTTTAGAGGGCTGCCATCGGAACCGAACTCCATGCGAAAAACCTTGCCCTCACGCAGGTAATGGAACGGAGCAGAACAAACGGGGTTGGCGCACTTGGCAATCATGATGATGAAATGGCCATGAACCTGGCCTGCACCCCAACTCTATCCAGTTTAGATGTGAACCGGTCTCCGCCGACCCTGTGGAAAACTTATTGTTGGGAGCACAATCCGGGACCGTGCCATTTCCGGGCGTGTCACGCCGTTACACAGGCTCTATTTTGCTGGCATTCTCGGTCGAGACGTGCTCTGTGAGGCGTTGCCGACCGTAGCGGCAGGACCAAGACCGGCGCAGTTTCCCTCGCGCCGCATCAGTTTCTGGCCTATGATACGTGCGCCGATTCCGGCCCACGCTGCCGTCACGGAAAGGCTTGGATGCAACTGCAATTGGATGTGGTCAAGCAAGCAGGGGTAGTCGTCGTCCGCTGCCGGGGGCGCATTGTCTTCGGCCAGGAGGTCGACGAGCTGCGCCTGACCGTGCTGTCTCTGTTGAAGGAGACCAATCGCGTGGTCCTGGCTCTTGGTGGCATTGACCAGATCGATAGCGAGGGACTGGCCGCGCTGGTTGGATTGTTCATCTCCGCGCGCAATCGCGGCGGCGAACTTAAACTCGCCGACCTGTCGCCCAAGTGCCGCGACCTTCTGCGGGTCACCCGGCTCGACGAAGTCTTCAAGACCTACACGTCGGTAGACGAAGCCGTCTCCTCACTCCATCGTGTGAAAACCGCCACTGCGGGCACCAGGCCAAGGGCCGAGGACGACACCCAGTTCTGAGCGTACCCGCGAACCGGTCTGAGCAGGGTCAGTGGCCGGATTGCACGAGGACTGCGATCTTCTGCTCCAGCTTGGCGAAATCGGTCGCGCCTTCATACTTGGCGTGGATGAGTCCGTCGCGCCCGATCAGGAACGTGGTGGGCAATCCCAGCACTCCGCCGAACGCCTCCGCGATCTTCTGGTTGCCCATCACGATGGGGTAATTCAGCTTGGACTCGCGGCAGAAAACGCGCAGCTCGCCTTCCGGATCGTCCAGGGAGATGCCCACGGACTGGAGCCCTCGCGAACCGTATTTGTCCTGCAGCGCCATGAACTGCGGAATTTCCGCCCGGCAGGGCGTGCACCATGCGGCCCAGAAATTGATCAATACGACCTTGCCTTTGTAGCTGGCGGGGCTGACGTTGTTTCCGCTGAGGGCGGTCAGCGTGATCGCAGGCGCAGGCAAGGCGGAGCTTGAGGCTTTGGGACCGTTGCTGCGCCGATGTAAGTAGACGGCGGCCACTAAGGCAATGGCCGCGATGATAACCGCCGCTTTCTTATTCACCCCATCACCCGAGGCCCGCGATTCAGCACGCTACTCACCCTTGGCCGTCGGGTAGCCCTTCTCCACCCAGTCGGAGCCGAAGGTGTTGGCGATGTACAGAACCTTTAGCCTGGTGAACCCCATCTGCTTCAACTCCTGATAGGCCGGACGGACGTTGGGGCAGTGCTCCCAGGGACAGCAGCCGCAGTAGATGACGAGAAACGAGTCCCGCGGCAGCGAGGCGACGTGCGCCCGCAATTTCGCCAGCCCTTCCGGCTTGGCGGTAGGTCCAATGTACTCGGCCCCGGGAACGTGCGCCTGAACGTAGATCATTCGTGGACCAACGTTCAAGATCGTCGGTTTCGCGGATGATCGCAGGGCTTTCGCCAGTTCCTCGGGCCGGATGAGATCCGCGCTGCCGGGTGGCAACTCCGCCGGCGATTGAGCGTTCACGGCAGCCGCAGTCAGCAGGACCACAGCCACCAGGCAGATTAAGAGAACATATTCAAAGAGGCGCATTTTATTTAGCCGCAAGCGCATCCAGCACGGCTGCCGCCTTGGTCACGTTGTCGACCCCGAAGACCGCCAGCGGCAACGCCGATCCCGGCTCCAGCCCGCAGTAGGAGTAGTCAATGTTGATCTGGTTTTCACCCAGGCAGACGGCGGCACGTCCCAGTTCGCCCGGACGATGCTTCAGCCTGACCACGGCGACATCCACTTCCTCGAAGTTCACGTGCAGGCTGCCCAGCACCGAGTTGGCGGTGGCCGGATCGTCCACCAGGAACCTGGCCAGGCTCTCGCCATGCTCCACGAACGATTGAAACGCGAGGATGTTCACCCCGCGCTCTCCCAGGGCAAGGCAGCAGTTGCCCAAGGCGCCTGGTTTGTCTTCAATCGTTACCCTGAACTCCTTCGCCTTCGCCATGCGGTTCACTTCCTTCCTTGCCAGCACACCGTGGGCCCGCCTGGATTCGAACTTGAGCCGCTTTGCGGGCGTCTGAGCCCGCAGGCGAAATCCCGAGCGCAGCGAGGGACCTCAACTGGTGGGCCCGCCTGGATTCGAACCAGGGACCAAGGGATTATGAGTCCCCTGCTCTACCGCTGAGCTACGGGCCCGTCCCCCAGTAGCTTAACACTTGGTCTGGGCTCGGCTAGAGACCCATAACTAGCAACCGATGAACCTCAGGGATGTTGCCATACGGCTGGAATTCATCCACCATTAACCAATCGCTATTCCTGATTGTGTCATCTATATAGTTTGCAGCTATATAGTTTGCAGCGGGCACAAGCCGTGCTGCCGGCATAAACAGGCTCGGAGCAGAATGAGAAATGTCTGGATCGCGGCTGCGGCCATGACCCGCTTCGGCCGGCGGTCTGAAACCCTGGACGACCTGATGGCCGACGCGGCGCTGGAAGTGCTCAGCGAGGCCGATTGCCAGCCCGACGCTCTGGTGGTTACCTCCATGGCGCCGGAGGAACTCGTGGGCGAGGGCAACCTTGCCTCCCACATCGGTACCTATCTCGGGCTGTCGCGCACTCCCGGCCTGCGCGTGGAAACCGCCACTTCGTCCGGCGCGGCGGCGCTCTATGCCGCGTTCGCCCTGATCGCTTCGGGACTGCATAACCGCGTGCTGGTGGTAGGCGGCGAGAAGATGACGCACGTTTCCACTCCGCGGGTTTCTGAAATCATCAGCCGCGTTATTGATCCGCACGAGCGCTCCTATGGCGCCACCATGCCGGCGCTGGCTGCCCTGGTAACGCGGGCGGCGCTTGCCAAAGGCCTCTTCACCGAAGCCGACATGGCGCGCGTCTCGGTCAAGAACCACGCCAATGGCGCACGCAATCCGTACGCGCATTTCCAGCAGGCGGTGACGCTGGACGAAGTGATGACCAGCCGCATGATCGCCGATCCCCTGCGGCTGCAGCACTGCTGCCCTATTTCCGACGGAGCCGCGGCGGTCCTGCTCACTTCCGATCCCACCGGACTCAAGCTGGCGGCCATAGGCCAGGGCAGCGATTACCTGGCGGTTCGCTATCGCAGCTCGCTCGCCACCTTCCGCGCCACCCAGGACGCCGCCAAAGCCGCCTTCAACATGGCTGGCTTCGGACCCGAGCGCGTACAGGTGGCCGAGATCCACGACGCCTTCGCTCCCTTCGAGATTCTGGCGCTGGAGGACACGGGGCTGTTTCCACCCGGCAAGGCCACCCGGGCCATGCAGAACGGCGAGCTGGCGCTGGAAGGACGCCTGCCCGTGAACCCATCGGGTGGATTGAACTCCCGCGGTCATGCTCTGGCCGCCACCGGCCTGGCGCAGGTGGTCGAACTGGCTTGGCAGCTCACCGGCCGCGCGGTGGGACGTCAAGTGAAGGCAACCGTTGGCCTGGCTCACTCGATCGGTGGCATGGCCACCAACAACTGGGTGACGCTCCTCGAGCAGGTGGCATGATGGAAACAGTCGCGGCCTCGCGCTGTCCGGATTGCGGCTGGGTGGTCGCGCCGCCGGCGCGTATCTGTCCCCGGCATCCGGTGGAGATGACGCCGGTAGAACTGTCCGGCTACGGCTCCGTGGTTTCCTACACCACGTTGACGGTGGCTCCCGCGGGATTCAAGCCGCCGCTGCACATCGCGGTGGTCGAGCTGCCCGGCGGCGCGCGCATCTTCTGCCACGGCCGGGAAACCCGCCAATTGAGAATCGGACGGCGAGTGGCCGTCGAGCAGATCGATGGCATCTTCTACTTCGCCAGCCTCGGCGTCGCTGACCGCGTCAGCCTCTTCTGGAAGCGCCGCGGCGCCGCTCCCGACCGCACCCGCGACGCGGTCAAGAGCGCGATCAAGCGCTTCTTCGATGTGTACAAGAGACCCAGCAGCGAAAGCACCCCGCCAACTGGGGACAGCGCCCGGGCGAACGAGGAAGAGAAGAACCAGCGCCCGGCCGAAAAGCGCTAGCGCGTTCCCACCAGCGTCTGCCGGATCAGCGCGGGCAGGCTGCGGGGATTTCCCAGCGTCCGCTTCACCATCTTCCAGGTGTGGCGGCTGGTAGGCTTGATGCCGTCGCGCTCGAGCACGTGCGTGGCGTCGTCGATGGTGTAGAAATAGCGCCAGTAGAGGCCGTTATCGAAGTCGGCGGGATTGGTTTCGCAACCCAGCCGGCAGTTGCGCGCCGCTTCTTCGCCCGCCAGCATCGCCTCGCGCCCGCCGGCGTAGTGCGAGTGATCGTGGTTCTGGTGGATGGCAAGCACCACCGCGGTTGCATCCACCACGGCGGCGCCCACGGCATGCGCCTTCCAGATGAGCCAGTTGTCCCACCAGAAGCGTCCCAGGGCCATCTCCGGCAAGGGCGGGTAGAGGTTGCGCGGGAAGACGAAGTAGTCGATCGAGCGGGCGATGTTCATCGTGCCCTGGCTCAAGGCGCGGCTGCGCAGCGAGGCTTCCCAGCCGTTGGCGTCGTAGAGCACCGGTTCGGCAAGATCGAGGTCCAGCCGGCGGCCGACCATCAGGAACCTATCGCGGAAGCGGGTGATGCGCTCCACCGCCTGCGGGAAGTCGGCGAGCAGGATGATGTCGGAATTCACGTAACAGATCGTGTCGTGCGTGGCCGCCGACCGCGCCTGCTGAAAAAGATCGCTCATCAGCGGCGTGCCGAACTCGTTGCGGCGGATGGACGGGATGTGCCGCAGGCCAAATTCCTGCGCGATTTCCGCCGTGCCTTCGTCGTCGCCGAACAGCAGGATTTCGGGCGCGGGCTTGAGCATGGTCCAGCTTTGGATGGCGTTGCGCTGGATGACGTCGATATGGCCGCGGAAAGCCTTGGGCAGGGCAACGAGGGTCAGCGCGGAGCTTGAAGAGTTGTTTGCCGTCATTGCCTCTGAGCGAATCATTCAAACGATATCTGGATGGAGCAGGGCTTCAGCCCTGCATTATTGCAGCATCCTTTGTACTCGGCTTTAGCCGCTGAGGAGTCGCCCGCTGGGCCTCGGGGGCTGAAGCCAACAAGATAACAAACCGCGTAACGCAGGCCTGAAGGCCTGCTCCACCCCGCGAAATCAAGCCTTGTTTTCGCACGTTCCCAACACAAGATAACGCACTCCCGGCTGTCGCTCCAGGTGCTTCAGCAAACGCCAGCAATCGATCACGATTCGCGCGGTGCCGGAGCGTGCCCATCGTTCCGGCGGAATCGAAGCAAACTCGCGCCACGGCGTAGTGACCGCCACCAGGTCGGCTGCGGCGATGCACTCTTCGGCGCGCGCAGCGTACCGCACCTTGTCGCCCAGCACGCGCGCGGAATTCTTTTCTCCCTCCGGATCATAGGCGATCACCGCCACGCCGCGCTGCGCGAGTTCCCGCGCCAGCAGCAAGCCCACGGCTTCATCCACTACGTCCGTGCCCGGCTTGTAGGTGAGGCCCAGAACTCCGACCGCTCCCGGAGAGTGCTGCTGCACGAAATCGGCGAGCCACTCCACTTGCCAGCGATTGAAGTGGTCCACCGTCTGCGCCAGCTCCGGCGAGGTTCCCACCTGTCGCGCCAGCGCCGCCATTGCCAGATTGTCGCGCGGAAAGCACGGCCCGCCGTAGCTGACGGCGCCTTTCAGATACTTACCGCCAATGCGCGTGTCGAGGCCGAGCGCTGAGGTGATAACGTCCACGTCCGCCCCCGGCAGGCGCTCGCTGATGCGCGCCAGCATGTTGGCGAAACTGATCTTGGTGGTCACGTAGGTGTTGACCGCCAGCTTGGTGACTTCGGCATTGACGAAGTTCATGCGCGCCATCGCCGGCTGGTTCTCGCAGACCTGGCGATAGAGCGCCTCCAGCGCGTCGCCAGCGCGGCGGTCGGATTCCCCGATCAGCAGCATGTCAGGATTCAGGAAGTCGCGGATCACGCTGCCCAGCGCGATGAACTCCGGGCTGTAACAGAGGCCGAAATCCGCGCCGCAACGCTTGCCGCTCGCCTGCTCGAGCAGGCTGCGGACGCAGCTCCCCGTCGATCCCGGCATCACCGTGCTGGTGAGCGATACAAGGTGATAGTCCTTCTTATTGGCGAGCGTGCGCCCGATCTCCCGGCACGCCGGCTCGACGTACTTCAGCGAGAAGCCACCGCCCGGCTCGCTGGGTGTCGAGACCACGATGAAGGTGATGTCCGCCTGCGCGACCGCCGGCCCGATCTCGCCGACCGCAGTCAGCCGTCCGCCGCACTGGGCCAGCAGTTCGGCGAGACCCGGCTCGGGAACCGGAGGCTTGCCGTGATTGATGGCGTCCACCTTGCGCTGGTCCCCGTCGACGCCGATCACGGTCACGCCGCGGGCTGCCATGCATGCCGCCAGCGGCGCGCCCAGTTTTCCCAGACCGATGACGCACACCGTCGTGGGCATCAGCGGACCTCCGCCGTCAGGCACAAGTGCCAGCCAAAGCGCCGCTCCAGCCAGCGAAATGCCGGTTGCGGCAGCCAGCTCCACGGCCAGGCCTTGACGTAGCGGTACTGGACATAGTCGGCGATGCGATAGGGGAAGATGTGGTCAACGAACAAATCCGTGACGCGAAAGCCGCGCGACTCCACCAGCCGCCGGGCTTCGCGCCGCGAATAAGTGTAGGTCACCGGGCATCCGGTCTGCGCTTCGGAATTCCGGGCCACCAGTTCGGCCGTGCGCCAGAACTGGCCTTTGCCGTAGCCCAGCACGATCCACAGCACCTTCCAGGAGTAGCGGTGGTAGACCATGATTTTCAGCGTGGAGCCCACCGCGGCATACTGCCGCGCCTCCGCCAGCACGCGCTCCGGATGTGGCGTGTGATGGATGACGCCGAAGGAATAGATCAGGTCGTAAGCTTGCTTCGGCACGAATGAGGTCAGCTCTTCCGCGCTGCCGTTGAAGAACCGCACGCGGTCTTGCAATCCATAAACCTCGACTCGCTGGCGCGCGATCTCCAGCGAATTTGCCGACAAATCCACAGCCGTGACTTCGGCGCCGTGTCGCGCGAAGTTGACCGTATCGGTTCCGATGCCGCAACCGATTTCCAGCACCTTCTTCCCGCGCCAACGCTCGAACTCGGCAAAGCGCGGGATGTGCGGCTCGACAAAATACTTCCGCGCCTCGACCTCATCGAAATAGGCGCGCGTACCCACCGGCTGCGGCGAGTGCCGAAGGTTGCACGGACGCCGGTCCCAGTACTGCTGCACCTCGTCGATGCTGGCCTGGGAGAAATCCGGCATTTGCTTTCCTGTTCGGGTACGAAGCGACTCGATCTGCACCGTCACCTATGCCAAAAGCCCTTGCGCGCGCAACTGCTCGATGCGCTCTTCCGGGACGGCGAAGAAGTTCCGGTCCGCCTCGGCCTTGGCTTCGACCGGCTTTAGCGTTCCCTGCAACTGCGGCTGGAACCAGCGAAAATCCATTGTATCCAGCAGCGCCATCACTTCACGAGGATGATAGCCCCAGGGCCGGGTGCGGATCTCTTCCAGTTCACACTGGATCACCGGCCGCGGTCGCTGCTGGAGCAGATTTTCCGCGCCCTTCAGAATTGCCAGCTCCGCGCCCTCGGCATCCAGCTTGATGAAATCGATGGCCGGCAGGGGATGCCCGGAGAGATAGCCATCCAGGGTCTCCACCTGCACCGCGACCGCGCTGGTCGGCTCCTTGACGTCGGGCCGGCGCAGGCTGTTGCAGCCCGTATTGATGCCGCCAACCACGATCAAATCCTGCTCGCCAGCGGCATCAGCGAGGGCACATTCTTCCACCCGCACGTTGGTGTAACCATTCATGGCCAGGTTGCGTAGAAGCTTCTCGCGTTCGCGCGGCGAGGGCTCAAAGGCGACCACGAGGCCCGTCGGGCCCACTTTCACCGACGCCAGCAGCGAGTAGAAACCGTGGTGGGCGCCAATGTCGAGCACCGTCATGCCCTGCGCGAGCAAGCGCTCCACGAACCGCCACTCCGGGTTCTCGAAGTCTTCACGCAGAATGGAGTGGCTGCAGAAGTCGTCTTCCGCCATCCACCAACTGCCGAAGGGCAGGCGCACCCGCACCGTGCCGCCAAACCACAGTTTCAGCCGCGCCCATCGCATCACCGTGACAGCGTATCATCCCGGAGCGAGAGAATTCGCTCGCAGCACAATCCTGAGGTTGCGGGAAAAGGCAACCAAAGCGGCGACTTTTTGGGTAAAGTTTTCAGGACATTCAGTCCATCGCGTTCGAACGTGGAAGCGGCATATCCATGAGCGAGTCATTGTCTGACGCTCCACCGGCTGCCAGGAGCATGCCGAGGTCGGTGGAGGAATCCCCGCTCGCACACACAGGCTCCCGACGGCAAGGCTGGCTGCGCCGCGTGGACTTGGCCCTGCTGTCGCTCCTCGCTCTGCCGCTCGTAATCCTCAAACTGGATGACACCTGGCTGTTCGCCTATAGCGCCGGCGAACACGTGCTCATCGATTCCTGGATCTATTTCGGATACTTTCTCAATCTGACCGGCCTTCTGCACGCCTTCCGCAGCGGATACTTCGCCGGGCGGCTATCCTGGATTCTGCCCGGATTTCTGGCCTATCGTTCCTTTCCGCCGCTCGCTGCTACCTACGTTCTCCACGTGGCTTTTTACTGGATTGCGGTGGTGTCTCTCTATCTGATCCTGAAGCACACGGTGGGCCGGCGGGCGGCTTGGCTCGCGGCTCTGCTGATGGGCTGCTACTGCTACTTCCTGTGGGCAATCGGCTGGGATTACGTGGATGGCGCCGCAGCGACCTATACTCTTTTGACTCTCTGCGCGCTGACCTACGCCGCCAAAGCAGAGCGCCCGCAGCGCTGGCAGTTCATGAGCGGCGCCGCCTTCGCCGTAGCGATCTATTGCCACTTCTTCCTGATCAGTTTTGTGCCCCTCTTCGCCCTCTATTATCACTTTGCCCGGCGGGAATACTGGAAGGACATGCCGGCTTTCCGCGTCCGGCCCTTCGCGCACGGGTTCATAGCGTTGACCCTGTTCTATGCCGTGATCAATCTGGTCCTCAAAGCGCCGCCGCTATTCTTCATCCTGCCTTCGCTGAGCGCCGGTGGAAAGCTGGTGGCGAAGGGAAACCTGTGGATGAACTGGTCTCTGGTCTGGTTGAGGGATGCCGGCTGGCTGGTGTTTCCCGCCGTGACCTTGCTGGGCGCTTTGCTGTTTGTGAATCTGCGCGGATGGCGGCCAAGTAACGGCGGCGGCTTCCGGCTGCTGTGGCAGGCCTTCTTCGTGCTCAGCGCTCTCATCATGCTGCTGTGGCAAATATCGGGCCAGCCCGTCCTGCAGTTGGTCTATTACACCAGCTTGCTGATTCCGGCGATGTTCCTGGCGCTGGGAGCGCAGCTTGCTCCGGCCCTGGAGCGTTTGAGCCGCCCGCAGTTTGCCGCGCTCTGCGGTGCGGCCGCAGTTCTGCTCCTGTTGCCGTTCGCGGCGCCGCTGCATTCGGGGTTCATCCCGGTGATCACTCAGCATCGCTGGCTATGGCCGGCAATTCCGGGCACGGTTGGAGTGGTCTTGCTGGCTCGCCGAGTGCGCTATACCGGAGCGGTCGCTGTCCTGCTGGTCTGTGCCGCCTGCGGCACTCTGAACCTCGCCGCCGGCACCAGAACCTGGGGACAGGCTGGCCAGCCCGATGATCCCGCGTTCGAGAAGCAGGCTTTTCTCGCGGTGGTGGCAAGCGTTCGCGCGGTACGGCAAATCGATCCCAGCGGCCAAATCTTCTTCTGGTATGACTTTCGCGCGCCTTTAGGACCGCTGCATCGCTCGGTAGCTTCAACGTTCCTGTGGTCGCGGCGGCTGGTCAGCGAGAGGTTCCCCTTGCTCGGACCGAAGGCTGAGACGCCTTACTTGAAGCTCAAAATCCCGCCGCCGCACACCCGAATTGCCATTTTGACGGTGGATGAATCGGCGCTCGATAAGGCGGAGCAGTCTTTGCGCGAGCTGGGCCTTACCGCGCGCTTGCTCGGTCAAAGCAGGATCAGCGAGGGAGCGATCGGGTGGAACATGATTCTGATCGAGACAGAAAAATCCAACTGAACTATCCCGATGCTCAGATTTCCCGTCTCGCCGGGTAATTCGCGGCGGCACGCCATACCTGCCGCCGTGGCTTAGGGTCCTCGTTGGCAAGCGCCCCCGAGATCAGAGGCGCGAGCAGGGCCGTATCGGCGAGGAACCCATCGTGTCCGTGCTCGGAAACCAGTTCCAGATAGCGGCTGTCCACGCCGCCCGCGCGCAGCCGCGCCGCCAGCGCCCGCACGTCGGCCGCGGGAAACAGCCAGTCCGAGGAGATCCCCACCAGCAGCACTTTGGCGCGGATCCGCTCGACCGCCTGCTCCTCCGAGGCATAACCGTGCGCCAGCTCGAAGGTGTCCATGGCTTTCGAGATCACCAGATAGGTGTTGGCGTCGAAGCGCTCCACCAGCTTTCCGCCCTGGTAATCGAGGTAGCCGGCGATGTCATAACGGTTCTCCAGCGCGGCCAGCGGATCTTCGCCGGTGCGGTTGGGCTTGCGCGCGAAGCGCCGGTGGAATAGCGCCGCCGATTTATAGGTGCACATGGCGAGGGAACGCGCGATGCCGAGTCCGCGGGCCGGCTGTTCATCGTAGCGACCGCCGCGGAAATCGGGATCGAGCTGAATCACCTGCCGCTGCAGATGGTTCAGCGCCAGACCCATCGCCGAGAGCGGCGTGGCGCCGATGGCGACTACCGTTCCCACCTGCTCGGGAAAGTCCACCGCCCACTGCAAGGCCTGCATGCCTCCGATAGAACCGCCGATTACCATGCTCAGCCGCTCGATGCCCAGATGCCGCAGCAACTGCGATTGTGCCCGCACCATGTCGCGGATAGTGATCAGCGGAAAGTCTGGTCCGTAAGGTTTTCCCGTCTGTTGGTCCTTAGAGGTCGGGCCGGTCGAGCCGTAGCACGAGCCCAGCACGTTGATCCCGATCAGGCAGTCGCGATCGGTATCGAACGGACGCCCCTCGCCGAACATGCCTTCCCACCAGTCGGCCACGCGCGCCGAGCCGGAGAGCGCATGGCAAGCCAGCATCGCCTCATTCTGCAGCGTGCCGTAGACAGCGTAGTGCAGCGTTACCGGCTGCAGCGCCCCGCCGGATTCCAGGCGAAACGGCTCATTCGCCGCAAAAGTAAAGTCGCCTTCGAGCGTCGGCTTCAGGCTCATGATTACCTCCCAGCGGCCACCGCCGGCGCCACTTCGATGCCTGGCGTAGCCGGTTTGCGGCCCCCGCGCTGCGACTTGGTCAGCGCCTGGTCGAGATCGGCGATGATGTCGTTCACGTCCTCGATGCCGATGGAGAGCCGCACCAGCTCGGGCGTGGTACCGGTCGCGCGCTGTTCTTCTTCGGTCAGCTGCTGGTGCGTGGTCGACGCGGGATGAATGACCAGCGACTTGGCATCACCGATGTTGGCCAGCAGGCTGAACAGCTTCAGGGAATTGATGAACGCGCGCCCGGCCTCGAGGCCGCCGCGGATGCCGAACGTAATCAGCGCGCTCGCGCCGTTCGGCAGGTACTTGCGCGCCAGCTCGTAGTACGGACTTTTCGGCAGCCCCGGGTAGTTGACCCACTCGACGTCCGCGTGTTTCGAGAGAAACGTGGCGACAGCCAGCGCGTTTTCCGAATGGCGCTGCAGCCGCAGGTGAAGCGTCTCCGCACCCTGCAATAGCAGGAAGGCGTTAAACGGCGAGAGACACGCGCCGGTGTCGCGCAGTCCCTGCACCCGCGCCTTGAGGATGAACGCCAGCGGCCCGAATGCGTCGGTGAACGACACGCCGTGATACGACGGGTCAGGATCGACGAACTGCGGGAAGCGCCCTGACTTCTTCCAGTCGAAGCGCCCGCCGTCCACGATCACGCCGCCGATGGAGTTCCCGTGTCCGCCGATGAACTTGGTGGCCGAGTGCACCACGATGTCCGCGCCCCACTCGATGGGCCGGCACAGCGCCGGTGAAGGCGTGGTGTTGTCGATGACCAGCGGCAGGCCATGCTCGTGCGCGATCGCGGCCAGGCGCTCGATGTCCATGATGTCCAGTTTGGGATTGCCGATGGTCTCGGTGTACACGGCCTTGGTCTTGCCGTTGATGGCGCGGCGCAGGCCGTCGTAATCGACTGCATCCACAAAGCGCACGGTGATGCCGTAGCGTGGCAGCGTGTAGTGGAACAGGTTATAGGTGCCGCCGTAGAGCGAGGTGGTGGAGACGATCTCATCGCCCGCGGCCGCCAGCGTGGTCAGCACCAGCGTCTCCGCCGCCTGCCCGGAAGCCAGCGCCAGCCCCGCCGCGCCGCCTTCGAGTGCTGCAATGCGCTTCTCGAAGACGTCGGTGGTGGGGTTCATGATGCGCGTATAGATGTTGCCGAACTGCTGCAGCGCGAACAGGCGGGCGGCATGCTCGGCGTTCTCGAAGACGTACGAGGTCGTCTGATAGATGGGTACGGCACGCGCGCCGGTCGTGGGATCGGGCTGCTGGCCTCCGTGTACGGCCAGGGTAGCGAGGCGGTAATTGCTATTAGTGGTGGCTTCGTCGGCCATGATCT